>ENA-UENT01000462-UENT01000462.1-marine-metagenome-genome-assembly--contig:-NODE-462-length-24542-cov-4.408340_pt1 | contig 24542 bp, 20 predicted proteins | sample MGYA00237879_ERZ529330 | MGnify/ENA primary metagenome ERZ529330 (study PRJEB26372, sample SAMN05368345) | marine metagenome | biome: cultured habitat; feature: ocean water; material: water; isolation... | reverse complement strand
TCCCTAAAATTCGGGATGACTCATGTTTTCTTTCTTGGCATTTAGCTCTTGATCCAAAACCCCGTAAACGCTAGAAGTCCCAACAACCTTAAGGATGTTGGGACTTCTAGCATTAATGTCCTACGGACATGAATGTATATATCTGATCGATTTACTCAGGAAAAGCTGATGCAGTATCACTCACTGATGGCTGATGCAAATCATCTTGCTTACCGATGAACTGTAGCATTTCTCTCTTGATTTGTTCCCTTGTATCTGTGAAAGCAACATTTGGATCCGCAACTTCTTTTGCTCCCTCCTCTGGATCGCTAATATCAAAGTGAAAGTACTGCTCGGCTGTTACGTCAGCTGGTTGGCGATCCTTCGCATTCTTACATACGGTCAGCAGATAATCGAAATGTTCTCCAGAAAACTGCTCTAATCCCTTAGACTCAGCCTCCGATATATCGATATTATCCTCAAGCATAACCTGTACTGCCAAAGGATGCAAATGCGTGGGTTCTAGCCCCGCACTAATGACCTCAACTTGACCTTGGATGAAAAAGCGGAGATAGCCTTCCGCCATTTGGCTTCGACAAGCATTACCTGTACAAAGCACAAGAATTTTCTTCATTGTGTAGCTAACGATTACCGCGGCAAGTTAACATATAATTTACATTAACCCGCTATCGTGCTCCACAAAAAACTCCGGACCAGGGATATTCCTTTTAAAACGTTGGACAACCAATACCGCGGCCATCAACACCACTTCCACCACCAAAGGCGAAGGAGAAACTCACTCCCCCCATGTAGTACCAATCATCAAATTCTCCACCTCGGGTGTAATCTAGGTTTTGTGTCTCCGTATCTGTAATACCAGGGTTACTTAGCTGCGCAGCCAGACTGCCATTGTTCTCCAGTACGTCCAGATAATTTACTGGCATACCTGAGACATCATCTAAGAAGTCTGTGAAGGTTTTGCGAGCACCCACTTCCAAACCAATGGTAAAGCGCTCCTTAAAGATGAACTTGATTCCTCCGCCAGCGAGGAGGGCGAAACTAGTCAATGAATACGGACTATCATATCCAGGAGCACCCTGACCTTCTGTACCTAATGGTTGTAGCTCAATCCAGTTACCATCAAAATTTGCTTCAGGGTTGAAGCGGAAGATGGCGCCACCTCCCATCAAGTACGGGACCACCTGCGTACCACGAGCATCACCCAAACGGACGACATTCAACTGTGCTTTCAATGCTAGCTCTGTAATATTTGAACGGAAGTTGAGCATGCGAGCGGCTCTGTCATTTGTCACGCCATCTTCGCCGGAAATCTTACCCAGGTTTAGGCCAAGCTCAAGGGAGAGTGCCTTCGCGGCATTCATTCGAAGAAAGATACCTCCCGCAGGATTCATGGTTTCTAAATAAACACCAATATCGTTAGGAGCGAAATCGCCGGAGTAGGTGCTTGCTCCTCCCCATAGACCAAGTTCCATAGATTGAGCGTTTAGGGACAAAGCAACACAAAGGGAAAGGAGGGAGAGTAAGTATTTCATGATACAAGGTTCATTTTTAGGATTATACGCCAGAGTAACGCGAAAGTCACTCTGTATCTTGTTTGAAGCCACCAAAAGAACATGAGTTTGTCAAAAAAAATGCATTGCACCTTTGGGGCCAGCAAAATTAGCGTTTTTTGTCGTTGAAACTCTCTCTAGTTATCTAGTGTTTAAGGAAAGTAGAAAATAGCAGAACCAACATGGCAGAAAGCGTAAATGACCAGGAGTCAGAGAAAAAGAAAATGACAGGGGATCGCTTTAGGGAAGGCTTGAGAATCTTTCGCTACGTATTACCCTACAAATGGCAATTCACCTTAGGGATGTTATCGCTGGGGATCGGTAGCCTCCTCTTCCTGGCAATTACCTTAGTTCCAGGGGAAATGCTCAACGTATTGAGTGGAGAAAGTGAACGTGGGTTTTCCATCAATCAATTGTTCCTCTTTGTAGTCATTCTTCTGGGAGTACAAAGTGTCCTCTCGTTTCTTCGTGTGAACTGGTTTGCCATTGTCAGTGAAAAAGGAATGGCTAATCTGCGATCTGACATCTACGAAAAATTAATTGGCCTTAGTATTCCATTCTTCGAACAAAGGCGCGTAGGAGAACTCACCTCGAGAATTACTACTGATGTTACGCAAGTCCAAAATGTTATCAGTATTACCATCGCCGAATTTATCCGTCAGATAATCATTCTTTTTGGAGGTATTGGTATCATCATATTTACGATGCCGAGGCTCGCACTGACCATGCTACTTACCTTTCCTGTTGTTGTCGTCGGGGCAATGTTCTTTGGTCGGTTTATTCGTCGACTAATGAAGGATCGTCAGGATAAATTGGCAGAGACCAATGTGATTGTTGAGGAAACAATGCAGACCATACAAACTGTCAAAGCTTACACGAATGAATGGTTTGAGCTTGGTCGCTATACTGGCAAGCTAAATGAAGCTGTGGGCATCGCACTGAAGGCTGCTCGCATGCGTGGACTATTTGCTTCCTTCATTATTTTGGTCATGTTCGGGGCTTTGTTTTTTATCATGTGGCGCGCTGCATTGATGGTACAAACAGGTACCCTAGCTTCTGGCGACCTGGTAAACTTCGTGGTTTTGACGGGTACAATTGGTGCAGCCATTGCTAGCTTAGGAAGCTTTTATACAGAAATTGTTTCTGCCATTGGTGCCACAGAGCGAATCTTCGATATTTTAGAAGAGGAGTCAGAGGTTGTCCCAGAATCAAGGGAACAAACTCAGCCGATGGACCTACATGGAAATATCCAGTATCAAGACGTTCACTTCTCCTACCCTACTCGTACGGATGTAGAAGTGCTCAAGGGAATTAATATTGAGATTCAGGCGGGCTCAAAAGTAGCCTTAGTTGGTGCAAGTGGCAGTGGAAAGTCAACGATAGTGGCCTTACTACAGCGCTTTTATGAGTTGGACGAAGGTCAGATACTTGTTGATGGCAAGCCCATTCCTGAATATCCACTAACCGCCTTCCGACGAAATATTGGTATTGTACCTCAGGAAGTCCTTTTGTTTGGCGGTACCATTCGGGAAAATATCAGCTACGGAAAACCCGGAGCGACTGATGATGAAATCGTAGAAGCGGCAAAGCAAGCCAATGCCTGGGAGTTTATTTCCGCCTTTCCAGAAGGGCTAGATACGATTGTGGGAGAACGTGGTGTAAAATTATCAGGTGGACAACGTCAACGTGTAGCAATTGCGCGAGCGATCTTGAAAGACCCTGCCATTTTACTACTTGATGAAGCTACCTCAAGCCTAGATGCCGAAAGCGAACGCCTGGTGCAATCTGCCTTAGATCGGCTCATGGAAGGCCGGACCAGCATAATTATCGCTCACCGACTGAGCACTATTCGTACCGTCGATCGTATCTACGTCCTAGATCAAGGGAAAGTTGTAGAGGAAGGTACACACAGTGAGTTATCTTTGATCGAAGACGGACTCTACAACAATTTAGCTAAACTGCAATTTGAGGTAACCGAATAAAGTGAAAGGTAATTCCACCAAATTAATACTAATCGGAGCGCTAGTAGTTTTCTTACTAGGAGGTTTGGTGGTAGAATTACCCTTCAGCATGAACTATCTACAAGCCCGATCCTTCTGGCGAAGCAGTGTCGCCACCGGAATTTTAGTCGGTATCGTTGCAGGAGGAATCATGCTCTGGAGAAAGTGGCCACAACTCAAGGATGTGGTAGCAAAAATGCAGCTTTTCTCTGCCATTTTTATCACCATTTGCATCAGCACACCACTCATTCTTAGTTGGGTAAATCGCATGGGAGTGGGAGCTTCCGCTGCTGAGCCTACATCTATTATTGTAGAATCTCAGCAGGCACGCTTCAGTAGTCGATTCGGTAGCAGTCGACTGCAAAAGCCTCAAGCAAATCAATATTTATTGTTCTTCTATCGGGAAGGGCAACTATACCGAATTCAAGATGACCAACCGTTTTTCCCTGATGTTGAAACCGGTGACACCCTTACGCTCAACATTGCAATGGGACGATTGGGCTATGAGTGGGTCATTAGACCACAATAGCTGAGCTTTTTCGGCTTACTTTATTCACCAGTTTCAAACTCGATCACGTAGGGTTGAATCCTTACACCTGCTGCGTTACGAAAGTTGCTAGAGATCGCGAATTGATATTTCGTATTCGGTTCTAAGGCTACAGCCACACTATACCCAGTAGAATCTACAGCCCATTCTCTGCTAAATGGATCCATCTTTGGGCAGTAATCCTCACCAAGTGGGCCATAGTCGATGCCCGCATGGAAGCCATTAAGTGTTTGTGAAAAGCGCACGGAAATCCGCTCCAACGCGGGATCAATTCCAGTTGCTCCGTTTTCAAATTCAACAATGCTAGTTACTCGTGGCCGAGCAGCCTCAAATTCCGCACGCATCTCCGCGACTGGCTTAGGGAATAGTCCGGAAGCGTTGACGATGCCCTCTACCCTATCAGTGTCAGTATAATCTAGTTCGATTAGCTCTGCGACAGCCTGTTGCTTGTCGGCAGCTTTTTCATAATATCGTTCACAGATTTCATAGCCGATATAGTACCCCAAGTCTCGAACAGCTAAGTCATTATTGTTTTGTCCCCATAACCAGTTAAAATCATTATCACGCAGAAAGAGGTCTTTTGTAAACTGCTCGAACACACGCTCTTGGTTGGCCTGACCAAAAGCAATTGCTGGTGAAAAAGAGGGGGTATCCGTGGCCATGCAGGAAACAAATTCGGCGACGCCTTCATACATACACTTCAGTAAAAGATCCTCCTGAATTTCCTTTTGTTGAGTGTGTATGTATTCGTGTGCACACAACAAGGGGAGCCCATTTACAGGCACAGCTTCACGGTAGAAGGGTTGCCGCCAGTCCGGAAGCTCATCGATCACCGTTTCCTCGTTCGCTAGGGAGAGTTCGCTACCGATTAATACTTTGCCTTCATGGGTAGTTCCGCCACTTCGAAACGCTCCCATTGTGAAATAAATGGGTACAGGCTGTAGTGCTGGATAGGCTTTTTGTAGAGCACGAATATTCTGCTCTATTGCCGGGTAATGGTCGACAACAGAGGTAGTCTGTTCTCGAATAGACGCCCAGAATTGAGGATAGGCCTCCATGATGTTCAAGTACTCTTCAGGCGTGTAATTTCGCACCAACATTATGCTTTCTTGTCCTGGACTAGCAGCACTCAGAAACGACTCCTGCAAAATTTGGGTTTTGGCAATACTGTCTTTAGCCGCAACGACCTGATCGTATGCCTGCCAAAAATGGTCGATGTCTGTGGAGATAAACTCTTGTTCTAAAGGCGGTTCACAAGCCAGGAAAGTGAGAGCAAATAAAATGGCAGAGAACGCAATCTTTAGTTTTTCCATGATAATCTGAGCGAGTTAATAAGTAAATATCTGATCAAGAGCCCACTAATGAATAGTGCCCCCACCATTCCAGCAACTCTTCCGCAATAAGTGACGGGTCATTCGTACTGGGCTGTAGCCGATATACCAATTGACGGTCATGCTTTCTCAGACTCAGCCCATACGCCTTATCATAATAGCGTAGCGCGATGGCTGCTGCAGTGGTAAAATCGTGTCGATCAAGTGCTTCCAGAGCAGCTTTTAGATTCTGTCCACCTAGTCTTTTTCTTATGCGTTCAAAAGAGGACCGCAGCGCTTCAATATCATAAGAGGCATAATCTTCTACCAAGTTCTCCAAGCGCCATTCTTCCGGCAGATCAAGTTGAACCAAAGGAGCCGCCATCATTTTTTGCCACAATTCATTAGGCAGGTATACTCTTCCGATTGCTTTACTTTCATCCTCTAACCAAATAGACCTCGCTGAATGAGCGTCCAAACTTAGGAAGGCATGAAATAAGTCATTTTCGAATTGCTCAACGGTTGGTTGAGCTGATTCTCCGAGTGCACCAAAAGCAGATCCCTTATGGTGAGCTAAACCCTCTAGGTCAACGACAGTCTCTCCTTGTTGCAGTAAGGCTTGCAATACCTTTGTCTTACCACTCCCGGTAGCTCCTCCCAGTACAACTAGTGGTCGAGAGAATTCATTTAGATACGCGCGCCCAGCGTTGCGAATCCCCTTGTATCCACCAGCAACCACCTTAACCTCCTGGAAACGCTTTGATAGTAGCCAGGCCATGCTCTGAGATCGCTGCCCACCACGCCAACAGTGCACTGCAACCGATGTCGAAGGTGCCAGCTCCTGTGCGCGTTCCACGTACCACCGGAGTTTTTGCCCAGCTAGCTCTAAGCCTCGCATGAATGCTACCTCTGGTGATTTCTGCTTATACAGAGTACCCACCTCTGCGCGCTCCTCGTTATCGAAGAGTGGCAGGTTAAGCGCACCAGGCCAGTGCCCTTTGGCAAATTCACCGGGAGAGCGCACGTCCAGCAAAGCCGGAGGTGATTGCAGTTGAAACCAATCTTGTGGACTAATAATGTTCAATTCGACTAAACTAAGACAGTGGAATAACCCGAGCTTTGGGGTTGTCGTTCATAAAACGTTGAATAATTCTTGCTGTATCTGGATAACCAGGGTAGATTTTCACCGCATCATGCAAAGACTCCAGGTCACTACTCTCCTCAGCAGAGACGTAGCCAAAGCCCGCAAATTGCCCTCCGCGAATTAGGACAACAGATTGCTCTTCTTTGTTCCGCCCCTCATCAAGAAGTAGAAAGTCTTGATCAAAAACAGTTTTCAGGCGTTCCATCGCAGCATCAGCTCGTGCATTGTATTCCTCGGTAGATTCTTTATCTGCACAAGCTCCCCGGCACTGTTTCAGGTGATAATGAAAGCAGGGCCCACTCCCCGGGAAGAGGTGACAAAAGCGCGCGCACAACTCCATATCTTTCACAAGGAAGTTGAGCCGCCCTTTCGCGCTAGACATGCTCGGATATTCTGAAATCACCTGGTATTGCTCTCTATTCTTGGCATTGTTCCTGATCACGTCAAAGCAACGGTAGCCTTCTTTATTGTGGTAAGTATGGATAGCAAAGGGAAACTTCGTCCTTCTTTGTGCACGATTAATTGGTGGTCTAAGTCGTTTGATTTCATGAGACTCCAATAGTAGGGCCACCAGTTCACTTCCCGTCTCTTCAAAACTGATATCAGCTACATGTTCCTGCAGACGTCGCCCCTTATCTGTTTGATCGGCGAAGTGCTCGGCAATGCGCTTTTTGATGTTAATACTTTTACCGACGTAGACCACATCACCGTTCTTATTGTGGAAGTAATACACCCCACATGACTCTGGTAGGTTGTGAATTTGAGCTAAGGTAATACCCTTCGGCAAACGGGACTCTTTGATCCCCATATTGACCATTGTCCGAATCTCATCCTTGTTCTGCTCGCGATCAAGAATTCGCTCCAGCAGAGTCGTTGTAGCCATGGCATCAGCCAGGGCGCGGTGCCGTGCGTCGGTTTGAATCTCGAAGTGTCGGATGAGGTTTTCCAAGCTATAGGAAGGTAGTCCTGGAAAGGCCTTTCTAGACATTCGTACCGTACACAATTGTTTACGGGAATAGGTATAGCCGAGGCGTTTAAACTCTTCCCGAAGGAAGCCGTAATCAAAACGAACATTGTGCGCCACAAAAATCGCTCCCTCAGTGAACTGTACTATATCTCTAGCTATTTCGTGGAAAAGTGGAGCATCTTTTACCATCTCCTGAGTGATGCCCGTCAACTGTACAATACCAGCAGGAATGTAGGTTTGTGGGTTCAACAAGCTTTCATAGGTGCCGATAATTTCCTTCCCATCGTATAAAACGATACCGATTTCTGTAATTTTATCGCGCGAGGCTCGCCCTCCGGTCGTCTCCACATCGACAATTGCAAACCGTTGATCCTTCTTTCCCATGTTGACAAAAATAAAAACTTTTGTTCTTCTTTTCGCGCTTTGGCAACAATCTTGCTTTTCTCCGACACAGCCACCTGTTGAGGAAGCGCCCAATACTAATGTAGAGGCTCCGACTGATGCAACAGTTGTACCCTTACAAACAGGTGCTGAACGTATAGAAGAATACATTCCGATAATTGCCGGTAAACGTCTGGGGCTAGTCGTTAACCAAACGTCCATGATCGGAGCCAGCCATCTGGTGGACACGCTCCTAAGCAGAGGTATGGATATTAAGGCGGTCTTCGCTCCGGAACATGGTTTCAGGGGGGAAGCCGATGCTGGAGAAAAGATTAAGGATGCGCGTGACCCTCAAACAGGCTTACCAATTGTCTCGCTATACGGAAGGAATAAAGAACCCAGTTCCACCGATTTGGCGGATATTGATATCATCATCTTCGACATTCAGGATGTAGGAGCTCGTTTTTACACCTACATCTCCACGCTGCACTACGTGATGAATGCTGCAGCCAAATACAATAAAGAAGTGTTGGTGCTGGACCGTCCTAATCCGAATGGCCATTATGTAGACGGACCAATTCTTGATCTCGAATACCAGTCTTTTGTTGGAATGCATCCCGTTCCCGTGGTACATGGTATGACGGTCGGCGAATATGCGCAAATGATTAATGGTGAAGGATGGCTTGATGGTGGCGCAAAAGCGATGTTGATGGTCACTCCCTGTGCCAACTATACGCACGAGACCTCTTATGATTTGCCGGTCAGACCTTCTCCTAATCTGCCTAATATGCGTTCCATCTACCTCTACCCTAGCCTGTGCTTCTTCGAAGGGACAGTCTTTAGCGTGGGCAGAGGCACCAATACACAGTTTCAGATATATGGTCACCCAGATTTTCAAACGGGTAACTTCGAGTTCCAGCCCAAATCAGGCCCAGGAGCAAAGTATCCTAAACTCGAGAATAAACGCTGTCAGGGTATATCCTTTACGAATGTAGCCCCAGCAACTATCAGAGACGAAGCAAGGCTCAACTTGCAGCATTTGTTGAACGCCTTCGCTAACTACCCGCAACCAGAGCAATTCTTCTTAGAGAATCGTTTTGTTGATAAGCTAGCTGGTGGGAGCAGTTTTCGCGAACAGGTACTAGCGGGTTGGACGGAAGAACAAATCAGGGCCAGCTGGCAAGAAGGTCTACAGGCGTTCAAATCAAAACGACAGAAGTATCTTCTATATAAATAGGCTTGTTGCGGGTTAAGCTTCTAATTCTCTTTTTGCCAGCTTAAGGTTGTCCTGATGAAACTTACCCTGAATTATTGGGTAGTGGGGATACAAGCGCCATAATTCCTGTTCTGGAAATGGTGTACCTGACTTACCATAAGCTATCAAATGAGACAGATACCACTGCGCCAATCGACCGCGCTCCTTGAGCTCCTGCTGCTCAGTTGAAACCGGGCCATGCCCAGCGATAAGTAAGCTTACGTTTTCTCGTTCTATTAGATTTTGCAAACTCGCAAGCGTTTTCTGATAGGCAGAAATGCTGTGGTAGATAAATGGGAACTCCACGGCACATAAATAGTCGCCAGCGATGAGAATTCCAGCCTCCGGTAAAAAGGTAATTAGGCCATCAGGGTTATGCCCTGGCGCTTGAAAGAATTGATAGTGGGTTGTACCAATTAGGTGCTCTTCATAATCGGCTTTAACTTGAATACTTGCTTCCCGCGGATAGGTAATGGGCCAGGGAGTCGGCAAGTAGTACTGATCATAAAATTTGCGGATCTCCCGCATCTGCTCGTCCGCTTGCTGATTAGTGAGCAAGTTCTCAGAGGCTATAATCTTCGCCGAATCTCGAAAACGTTCGTAGCCTATAATGTGGTCATAATCAGAGTGCGTAAATAAAAGGTACAACTCGCGATCACCTCTTCTTCTTTCGACCTCCTTTGCAATAAACGCTACTTCACTTGGCAGCCAATTTGGATCTACTAAGAGCAAGTGATCAGCTCGCTCTATAAGCGTGCAGGTAGTACACATCAACTCACTTTCAAAGACCGTAACTCCGTTGTTCTGATAGCTTATTTTCATTCGATATTGACCAATTGTGGTTTGAAAGATCAGCTTTTATCTGGAATCTGATGCGAAATCGTTTACTGAACTTCAAGAGACGATCAAAAAGGATGATTAGGGATAGCTTGTGCATTCATCTATACCATTCGGCCCTTAATCGAATAAAATCGGTCAAAACATCGAGTGGTTTGATATTTATGATAATTGTGAACAAACAGTCATCAACAGAATTCGCTTAATTCGCGCTCGGAAATCAAAAACAGCATGCGTCAATTCTTTAAGTTTCTTTTCGCCTCGTGTTTGGGTACGCTGATTGCCCTATTCATTGTGTTCTTCATTGTGGCCGGCGGCATTGGTGCCCTGGTAGCAGAATCCGAGGCCCCGCAGCAAATAAGTGCCAATTCGGTCTTACACCTAAAGCTAAATCAACCCATACCTGAACTTACTGACAATGTAGAGTCTGCTAGCTTCGAACTCAACCCCAATAAAGTACTTGGCCTACACGACATGGTTAAAGCCATCAAGCAGGCGAAGGAGGATGATCGCATTAAGGGGATCTTCCTAGAACCAGAAATGACCGTTGCAGGCTACACCACCTTATCCCCTTTACGGGCAAGTCTAGCCGACTTTAAAGAAAGTGGAAAATTTGTGCAGGCCTACGCACCTTTCTACGTGCAGGGTGCCTATTACTTGTCCTCAGTCAGCGATGAGGTTGCCTTAGCCCCGCTTGGTATTGTTGACTGGCGTGGCTTCTCTGCTCAGTATCCTTTCTATAAGGACATGCTGGATCGTATCGGCGTGAATTATGAGGTATTCTATGCCGGCAAATACAAGAGTGCTTCTGAGCCGTATCGCCGTAATGATATGTCTCCAGAAAGCAAAGAGCAAACTCGTGCATTTCTGGATGAGATGTATCGCCTGATGCTAGAAGATGTAAGTGCTAGCAGAAGTATCACCGTTGCTCAACTTGCTGCTTTGGCGAATGAATACGCGGGCATCAATCCAGAAGGCGCATTAGAGGGTGGTCTGGTAGATCAAATCATCTACCGAGAAGGGTTTCTCGCAAAAATGCGCGAAACACTTGGCTTAGATACTGATGATAAGATCAATTTTGTTCGCCTAAATGAGTACTATCAGGCGGCAAGTCCGCAGTTCTCCACTAATAAGATTGCCGTTGTAATGGCAGAAGGAGTGATTGTAGATGGGAAAGGTCAGGCAACTCAAATTGGTGACAAAGACTACGTGAAGATTATTGAAGGCTTGCGTAAAGACGATGATATTAAAGCTGTTGTATTGCGTGTCAACTCCCCTGGCGGTAGTGCAATGGCCTCTGATCACATCTGGCAATCTTTGATGGATCTCCGAGACACTGGCAAACCACTTGTAGTTTCCATGGGATCGGTAGCAGCATCTGGTGGCTACTACATCGCCGCACCAGCGAATCATATTTTCGCAGAGCCGAGCACCATTACCGGCAGCATTGGTGTGGTGAGTGCGATTCCACAGTTCCAAGAGCTCCTGAAGCAAAAGATTGGTGTCCACTTTGATAGTGTTAGTACTGGCCCCTTTGCGACTGGGATCAATCCAGTATTCAACATGTCAGAAGGTGAGAAACGACTACTTCGCAACCGTACCAATCAGATGTATGCCACTTTCCTAGATCGGGTAAGTACAGGTCGCGGAATGCCTGTTCCTGCTGTAGACAGTATTGCACAAGGCCGGGTGTGGGTAGGTACCACCGCTCTTGACATTGGCCTTGTCGACGAGTTAGGTGGATTGGATGAGGCGATTGCAAAAGCAGCAGGTTTAGCCGAACTAGAGGATTACGCCACACCAGTTTATCCAGCTCCAAAGAATCAATGGCAGCGTTTGGCCGAGGATCTAATGAATCCACAGGATGCCTTGCAAAAAATGGCGCTCAAGGAACAGCTTGGTAGTATGTATCCTTATTATCGTCAGCTACGCGAAATGGCTGATGGCCACGGAATGCAAATGCGTTTACCGTTCCTATTGGAGCAATAAACACACAGCAAATACTAAAAAACAGAGAGGGTTTGATGGTCGTATTGACCATCAAACCCTCTAACATTTCACCAACTAACCTTTCCCTACTTTCCAGTAAAGTTGGCGGGTCTCTTTTCAATAAAGGCTTGGGCACCTTCCTTGAAATCTTCGCTTAAGGTCACCTCACCGAAGCAATCTACTTCTTTAGCGAAACCATCCTGATCATATTGGTAGTAAGCGTTGATGGATTCAATGACCTTTCCAATCGCTTTCGGGCCCTTAGTGGCAATCTTTTCCAGTAGTTCTTTTGCCTTAGCCATTTCCTCTCCTTGAGGAACAACATGATTCACCAAACCAAGGCGGTAAGCCTCCTCTGCGTTCAGCATATCACCAGTCATCATGAGTTCGGTAGCCTTTGACTTGCCAATGTATTGGATCAAGCGTTGTGTACCGCCATAACCAGGAATAATACCCAAATTCACCTCTGGCTGTCCAAAGCGAGCTTTCTCACCAGCAATCCGCATATGACAAGCCATAGCCAATTCACATCCGCCTCCAAGAGCGAAGCCCTGGATTACGGCTACCACTGGTACCTTAGATCGTTCAATTAAGAAAAATACAGCCTGCCCGCGGCGAGCCATATTTGCCCCATCATCATCAGTCAAGCTCGTGAATTCCTTGATATCCGCGCCTGCTACAAACGCACGGTCACCGGCTCCGTGAAGGATAACACCACGTACATTTTCACGGTGCGGCAAATCTTCACCAAAAAACTGCGCCAGGTCAGACATAGTCTGCTGGTTAAGCGCATTTAAGGCTTTTTCTCGGTTGATAGTAACAGTTATGAAAGGACCCTCTTCGGTCAAAATGAGGTTCTGGTAGGACATAGTCTTTATTCGGTTTTATCGCGCACAAAGGTATTGTTTTCTTGTACTTCTGAGGAACAATACGGATAGCATCGTGTTCTGGCAGTATGAAAAAAAGAATTAAGCCAGGCCCCGGACAAGAAAGTGTGTGGGACTATCCTCGCCCTCCTCGTTTGGAGCGTACTTCTAAGCACGTAAAAGTATACTGGCAGGACCGCCTTATTGCCTCAACAAACCAGGCATTCCGAATCCTAGAGACCAGTCATCCACCGGTATACTATATCCCCCCTACTGACATTGTCAAACAGTTCATCCAACCTGCAGCAGGTATGAAGACCTTTTGCGAGTGGAAGGGAAGTGCTAGCTATTGGAACATAATTGATGAGCATGGGCAGGTCGTCAGTAAGGCCGCAGCCTGGAGTTATTCAAGTCCTCAGGGCCGATATGCCGAAATTGAGGATTATCTAGCATTTTATCCTAGCCGGATCACTGCCTGTTTTGTAAATGACGAACAGGTACAAGCCCAGGCTGGTGATTTCTATGGTGGCTGGATCACAGCGGATATTGTTGGTCCCTTTAAAGGCGAACCAGGAACGTGGGGCTGGTAATTACCTCCTCTTCTGAACGCGGTAACTATCCAAGCTCAAACCTAGAAACAACTGAATATCGTGCTGATCTCGCGTGCGGAAATTGCCGGTCGGGAGATACATGCCAGTTTGCTCATCGATAGCATTGATGCTTTCTCGAAAACTAGAGATATAAGTGTAGTTTAAGCCCATGGTGAAACGCCCAAAACGAAATCCGCCATACAGTCTTAGATAAGGATCAAAAGCCCGGTCGTAATCATAAGTAAATGGACCATCTGTGGTATATATAGCATTTAGAATACTTCCAGCCTCTAGCTTGCCATAAAAGCGGTGCCGATGATCGAGATGGCGAAATTGGAGTCCTAGCGTCGTAAAACTTGTATTAGTACTACTGCTAAAAACAGCCATAGCTCCGGCATTTACCCCATAACCAATTTGCCGGTTCACCTGGCGGCCCACGGCGGCATTAAAGTGCACAGTGCCACCACTATCGTCCAATAGGCTAGGATGTAATCCTGTAAACATATCCATGTAAAGCTGAGCGGGCAACTCAATGGTAGCGAAAGAAAGACAAACGAGTGTTAATAGGTATTTCAAGGTGTTTTTCATTTCCCAAGGGTTTAGACAAATGTTTAATCCAACTCCAGAATATACCACTCTATTTCCTCAACTGGAAGCGGAGCTCTTCGACCAATGTCTTCCGGAGCATAGTGTTTAGCAAGGTAGTCGAGTATTGGCTTCTCTTTGTCTCCCAGGTCCCATAACCCTTGTGACGCCTGCATCCACCGGATCATTTCCAACCAACCGGCACGACTGGCTCTATTCTGGGTCACGAGTTTCGCCGAATGGCAAGCGGTGCAAGTGGATCGGACCCATTCAAAGCCCTCCGCATAAATGAGACCCGTAGGGACATGAATTCCATTCTCCACCTCATCTTCTATCGCGAGGACTTGTCTACTTAAAGAAGAATTGCTGGTCGGGGATACATTCCTCTCCTGCGGCGTCCACCAGCTTGCCAGGCTATCTCCAGCCAGTAGATAAATTAGTAGTAAGCTGGCAGCCAACAAAGCGAATTTGCTTAGCCCTAGTACCAAGTCCAGTATCTGCAGCCACGCTGCTTTGATATCTTCCGGTCCCTTGCTCATGATACGCTCCTTACCGCTATTCGATGGCAAGCATTATTAAGATAGCCCCGCGGATTCCAACCTGGCAACAGCATTGGTTGGGCTATACCCTCACTATCCGTCGCTCTGGCCCATACCTCATAATAACCTGGCTCTGGAAAACTAACCCTAGCGGAGAAATCTTGCCACGCATGCGGATTAGCGGCAGGTTCTAATTCACAAGAACGCCAGGTAGCACCAAAGTCAATAGAATAAGACACCTCCTGGATACTACCCTTTCCAACCCAAGCATGGCCCCGAATCGGCAGCTCTTGATTTAAGCGGATGGTGGCTCCTGTTTTTGGGAAGGAGATTAAGGACTTAACCGGCATCTCATCAATGATACACATGTCCTCATCAGGTACCTTCGTACCAGGGGCCACTGGGCGACAAGGCACGCGATAGGACTGCCCTCCCATTTTAGGTCCGTCATGCACCTGATCCCGAACCACTATTCGTTCTAACCATTTCCCTGAACAAGAGGCTGGAAAACCACCAAATACCAAGCGCAGCGGATATCCATTCAAATGAGGGATAGGTTTATCGTTGAGTGCCCAGGCAATTAGGCTTCGATCATCCAATGCCTTGGCCAGCGGTACTCCACGAGAAATGACTGTCTTGTTTGGGTCACCACTGATATGCGAATCTCGGCCATAGTAACCGACATAGACTGCATCGTCTTTCAGACCTACCTTTTGGAGTACATCGCGTAGGCGCACACCAGTCCAGATCGGGCTACCGACGGCTCCGGTAGTCCACTGATTTCCCTTGGCGGGTGGATTAAATTCCTTGCGACCATTGCCGCCACACTCCAAAGTGAGCTGGTAAGAAACGGTCGAAAAATTGGCTTTTAGTTCTGCCAAGGTAAAAGACATTTCCCTTCGAACTGACTCACCAGAAATCGTCAGCGTCCATTGCTCTGGATCGATCTTATCTAGTTCTGGTGGAATACCATTATTGCGCACAAACAACTTGTCTCCCGGTGTTTGAGAATCGTCTAACAGATGTGCAGGAGTTTCCGCGTTGATGGGACGGTCATTCAGTACAAGTAAGCCGGGATGTTTTCCTGGTAAGGCGTTAGCAGTAGGCTGAAGACCTAAGAGCGGAAAAGATGCTGGAATATTATCTGCGTATACGACTTTCGCACCAAGTAGTCCTCCCAAGACAAGAGCAGAAGTTTTATGTATAAAGCCACGTCGATCCAATTTCGTTTGGGGATCGATTTCTTTTTTTTCTAATGACATATGGTATTAATCTGTAGCACTGCAAAGCGATGAGGCAAGTTAAAAAATGTACACCAACTAGTTAGATGCTCGCAGTAAGGCATCGGCTGCCATTAGAATCTTGTTGCGCAACCTCGGCGGGTAATCCGGTCGATCCTTTAAGAACTGCCGAACCGTAACAGCCGCTTTTAAAGAGTTGTGCCCACTTAAAGTAGCCGTAATAAACTGCCGCGGAAAAAAGATATCGCCTGTGGCTTGAATCTCCTGCATTAAAGCCAGACTTGGTTCAATATAGTCCAGCGCTGCTGATGCGCGCAGTGGATGATGTAAGTACCCCACAGCCGCTACGGTCCATGGTTCTGTGGCTCGATTTTCCACTTCCGCGAGGCTAGCAAAGAAACGGTCCCGAGTCTCCTTATCCGGACTTAATGCTGGCATGATGTAAGTAAGCCGATCACGACGATCCTGGTTTTCAGTCCGCTCCAACTGCATTTCAAGTAAGTTAGCATCTTGCAGACCTACTCGGAGGCTTAGCTCAGAAGCTAGATCAACCGATTCCGACTCTGACAAGGGTAAGTCCGGTCGAATAGTTTCAGACTCCCAAATCTGGCGTAGCCGATCTAAACCAATGGACGACTCAACAATAGCATAGTACGTACGAAAGAAAGATAATGCATCGGAAGCCTGACCAGCATCTAAGAATGCCGAGGCTAATCGACGTTCTAGCTCAGGTCCATACTGCGCACGTTGATCACTTGTGAAGTAGCGCCAGTACACTTCTTGCATTCGACTGTGCAGGTAGTTTCGGAGCAGCGTATTCTCTTCTTGAATTGCCTGTGGAAGAAGGACTTGATAGAAGCGCTCCGTAGTAATTTCTTTGCGCAAGAAGTCTTCATACAAAGCAAACCAAGTACCCGCTCGAAGTAAATCATCTTCAATTCCACTTACATTTTGTAGGAACCATTCCCTACTTTTCTGATCAAGTGGGAAATAGCCATAACTGGAAGAAGAGGTATGCCCTAGAACCGCAAGTGGCTGAGCAGGAATCTGAATTCCTGGATCATCAGCACTCTCCCTTACTAGTGAGATCGGAACCTTATGAATACTGTCTGGATAAAAGACAGCTAGCTCGGCTTCCTGCTCTCGAATGATTGTGTCTGACCCAGCAAAAGCGTATTTCAGGATAGCTGCGTTACCCTCTTCAGAACCATCTATAGTTATCTCGTAGGTCGGCATGCCAGCACGCTTCACCCAGGCCGTACTCCAATTGGTCAAGTCATCATCCGTTCGTTCATCTAAAATCTGAATCAGGTCATCCCAGGTAGCATTCTCGTAGGCAAAGCGTTGCAGATAGACCTTAAGTCCTTCCTGTAGTTCTTGTGCTCCAATCTTCTCTTCCAACATTCTCATTACCACCGGGGCCTTTTGGTAAATAATTCGCCCGTAGAGGGTACCTGCCTCATTGAGGTTATCGAGCTGTTGTTGAATGGGATGGGTACCGCCAGACCGATCCTCTCCATAGGCTGCAGGTTGATGTCGAACTAAGAAATTCAAATCATGATTAATCTCTGGGAAAGCAGGGTTGACAATTTTAGCCGCCATGAAGTTGGCAAAGACTTCCTTAAGCCATACGTCATTAAACCAGTCCATGGTTACCAGATCACCGAACCACATATGTGCCGTCTCGTGCGCAATGAGAGAGGCCCGGCCAATCCGCCTATTAGTGGTCGCGTTTTCGTCCAACATTAGGCTCGACTCCCGATAAAAAATCGCGCCTACATGTTCCATCCCTCCATACTGGAAGCCTGGGATGAGGGCAAAATCAAACTTTGGAAATGGGAGTGGAATTTCCGTGTAGGCTTCAAGCCAATCGAGCGCATCAGCATGCAATTGAAAGATTGCCTCCTGGTTTCGCGCTACCTTCTCAACATCTGACTCTCGATAGAGCATGCTCATCTCCCGGCCATTCACCGTACTCGTTATACGTTGAAAACGCCCGGTGGTAAAGGCAAACAAGTAAGTGCTGATCGGTTCTGTTTCTCGGAAGCGAAGTAGTTTTCGTTCTCCTTTATCCTCTTGGTTTTCCAGACTTCCATTGGCCATTGCTTCCCAGTCGGCAGGAATCTCCAATGATAATTGAAACCTAGCTTTGAGGTTAGGCTGATCAAAACAAGGGAATAATGTTCTGGCCCGATCAGGTACCAATAATGTATAGAGAAAGTCTTCCTTGCGATTGAGACTTAGATCACCAGCGATGAATTTAATAGAGATTTCATTCGATCCTACCTGGAGCGCATCTTGAGGAATCCACAGATGCTCATCAATCAACTTAACCGGCACCTGATCACCATTCGCTACTACTGCTGATACTTCATTTTCGCTGGCCTGAAAGTCGAGTACCAAGTCTCCATCCACTTTTTGTAGGTTAAACTGGACTATTTCCTCTGCCAGTATGCTGTCCGATTTGGCCGTAGGTATTCGGAAAGTTAAGTTGTAGCAAAGACTATCAATCCGTTGCTTACGCCATTCGGCTAATTCCAAGCTAACTCCAGGAGGACTTGATGTCATGCTATTTTTTTGATCACAAGAGTGAATTGTTCCCAATAAGCAAGCTGTAAGTAGTAGGGAATAGATTCTATTGCTAGTGAAGTGAGCGTTTTTCGTCATGCTAGTACCGTATTGGCATTGGTGAGGATATTGGCCTAAATTACAAAAGCGACCCCGACTATTGTCGAGATCGCTTTTGTTTATGATTACAACGGAGTTGTAAACAACTATAAGCTATTACTTATTCTGGAAGTAAGACTCTACAGCCTCACCACCTTGAACCTTAGCCAAGCGGTCTTTGAACTCATTAGACATCGTGTAATCACTCTTACGAGCATAAATTTCCTTCAACGCGATCAAGGTATTGATGTCAGCTGGGTTCTGCTTCTCCACCTCGATAAAGAATGGAAGAGCTGTTTCGAACACCTTACCAACCTCAGTCTGTAGCTCATCATACTTACGTTGACCTTCCTTAGAAAAGTCATCTGCAAGTTTTGATAGCTCTTGAGTCATGCTCGCAGCCTTGTTAAAGTACAATGCTCCGATTGCGTAAGTTGCATCTGTGAAACCAGCATCTTTTCCTAAAGCCTGATTGTAGTAGTTCAGTGCTTTATCAAAGTAATCATTAGCAGCCTCATCATTACCTTCAGTAGCTGACGTCTGGTAAAGATTATCATATACATTACCCATGGTAGTATACAAGGAGATGTTATCTGGCTCTTTTTCAATTGCTGTCTCCAACTTGCCGATTAGTACATCAAGCTTGTTGATGCGAAGGAAGTGGTTGATTTCCGCAAAGAGAATGGAAACGTCATCAGGGAAACGCTCACGACCATCAGCTAGGTTACTGTATGCAGCCTCCAGCATTGCAGTCTTCTCCTCATCAGAAAGCTTGCTTTCAGGATCTAAGGCATCAGCAGCTTCAAGCTTGTATAATGCTTCATAGATTGCAGGCTTGTCGGCACCAGATTCCTTTAAAGCATTGAAAAGTGGCGCAGCCTCTTCGATCATATTCGCATTTAGCGCAGCAAGTCCTGCAATGTAGCGTTGATCATCTACAGCTGTTTCGCCTTCCAGCATACTCTCCATGCCATTTTCGGTCAAAAGACCATGCGCAGTAAGTACACCATTGAAGTTGGCAAATGCTTCACCATACTTACCTTCCTCATAGGAGTAGATTCCCATGTTATTCAGGTTAGTTTGTACAGCACGAATCCCCTTTAAAGCATCTTTGGTCTGGAACTTCTTCTCAGCCATGCTCAAAGCCTTTTCGTAAGCCTGGAAGGCTGTTAGTGCAGGGTTTTCTACCTGAGGTAGCGCATCAAGTGAACCGATGCCTAACTGTTCTACGCTCACTACTTGATTAGCAATCGTATTGTAGATATCACCTTGCGTCTGCCAAGTACCAACGTCAGCCATGGTCTCATCCGCACTTGTAGCAATTGAAATCATATCAACTGCTTCGTGCAGCTTATCGAGATTTGCCGTTTGGTCTAGTTCGAAAGTTTTTAGTGCATTTCCAGCTTTTTTCAAAGCCTTAGCTGGATCCTCCTGCGCCTGAGCAGCAAAGGTCAACATCAAAAATGCTAAGCAGCTAAAAATAAGCTTCTTCATAGTAATAATAATGTTATTTGGTGATCAAAACCACCCTTCAGACGGAGTAGTCGTATCGAGGGCTCTTAAGAAAATCTTAAAGTCACCCTTATTCGCAAATTAATTAAAAAAACTAGTTTCGTCCAAGTTCAAAATGGTGACATTTAGCACAGTCTACTCCAACTGCAATCAACCAACTTCCTGTGTTTGTATAAGTGGTTACGCCAGTAAACAGGGCGTTTCATATTGCTGTTGCCGCAGAATGTGCAGCATCACCTGGTCTATTCTTCTTCTTCGCTTTCCTCCTCTCTCGCTACCACAGTAACGTCAGCGATCTCATCTTTAGCATCCAAACGAATCACTTTTACGCCTTGGGTAGCTCGGCCCATCACGCGAATTTCTTCAACGCGAGTACGGATAACGACACCAGAGCGGCTGGTAATCATCAGATCGCTTTCGTCCTTCACGGCTTTAATTGCCACCAAGGCTCCAGTCTTATCTGTTACCATCATGGTACGTACACCTTTACCACCACGATTCGTCAGTCGATACTCCTGGAAATCAGAACGTTTACCCATTCCCTTTTCCGACAGTACCAACACAGCGACGTCCGTGTCGTTAGGGTCGATACAGATCATCCCTACTACCTTATCGTTTTCATCGGCCAAACTGATGCCTCGGACACCAGCAGCAGTTCTACCCATTGGGCGAACCTTTGATTCTTCAAAACGAATAGCACTACCAGAGCGAGAAGCCAGGAATATCTGACTATCACCTGTGGTAAGGCGTGCCTCAAGCAGTTGATCGCCATCATTAATGGTAATTGCATTGATACCATTAGTACGTGGACGCGAATAAGCCTCCACCGAAGTCTTCTTCACTACACCATTCTTGGTACAGAACATGATGTAATGCGAATTCAGGAAGTCTGCATCGGTTAAGTCTTTGACAATAATATAGGCTCGAACCTTATCATCCTTAGGGATGGCAAGAATATTCTGAATGACTCGACCGGCAGAGTTCTTGGATGCTTCCGGTATCTCGAATATGCGCAACCAATGGCAACGCCCCTGCTCAGTAAAGAGCATCAAATAATTGTGGTTGGTAGCCACAAACATATGCTCTACAAAATCGGCGTCACGGGTTCGACTCCCCTGGCTACCACGACCACCACGACCCTGAGTGCGATACTCAGAACTTGGTGTCCGCTTAATATATCCTAGATGGCTAATTGTTACCACCACCTTCTCATCTTTGATAAGATCTTCGATGGAAATATCACCAGCCTCTAAGCTAATCTCAGAGCGGCGATCATCACCGTAGCGCTCCTTAATATCAGCAAGCTCTTCTTTGATGATATCACGTTGCTTCTCCTCACTCTCAAGAATTGAGCGCAGGTGATCAATCAAAGCTTTGATCTCGTTGTATTCATCACGGATCTTATCCCGCTCCAGGCCGGTCAACTTCTGCAGACGCATCTCCAGGATGGCCTTTGCTTGTTGCTCAGAAAGAACGTTGCCTTCTAGCACAACTAGATCACCAGTTTGTGCCTCCTCAACGAGCGCTCCAAACTTCTTCCAGAAAGCAGCTTTATCATCGATAAAGTCACCAGCCATTAAACCCGTACGAGCTTCGTCTGGCGTTGATGATGCACGAATCAAGGCGATTACCTCATCTAGATAGTCAAGGGCGATAAGAAGACCCACCAAGATGTGTGCACGACTCAAGGCCTTAGCCAAATCGTAACGGGTGCGTCTTACAATAACTTCAATACGGAACTTGATAAACTCCCTGATGATATCCTTGAGATTCAAGACCACCGGGCGTCCGTCAACTAACGCAATATTGTTTACACCATAACTAGTCTGTAGTGGTGTGAACTTGTATAATTTACTGAGGACTACGCTCGCCATGGCGTCGCGCTTTACCTCAACAACAATCCGTAGACCATCGCGATCTGATTCGTCTCGAACATCGCTGATTCCCTCAATCTTCTCGCCAACGAGCTCAGCAATCTTTGCTACCAAGTTGGCTTTGTTGACCTGATATGGAATCTCAGAGATGATAATAGTCTCCCGATCACGATTATCCGTGATGATCTCTGCCTTACCCCGAACAACCACGCGGCCCCGCCCGGTATGGAAGGCATCTTTGATACCTTGATAGTCAAAGATGATACCACCAGTAGGGAAATCAGGAGCTTTGATGTACTGCATGAGTTCATCAATAGTAATCTCCGGATTATCAATTGTTGCTACTACCCCATCGATAACTTCGCTGAGGTTATGTGGCAACATATTGGTAGCCATACCTACCGCAATACCAGAAGCTCCATTGACCAGGAGGTTTGGAATACGAGCAGGAAGTACTGTTGGTTCCTCAAGGGTATCATCGAAGTTCAGCGCGAAGTCGACCGTATCCTTGTTGATATCTGCCAACATTTCATCACTGATTCGACGTAATCTAGCCTCAGTATAACGCATCGCAGCCGGACTGTCACCGTCCATACTACCAAAGTTACCCTGGCCATCTACTAATGGATAACGTAAGGACCAATCCTGGGCCATACGTACCATTGTGTCGTATACAGAGGAATCACCGTGAGGGTGGTATTTACCTAAAACCTCACCAACGATACGAGCAGATTTTTTATGCGATTTATTGTAAGATAGGCCTAAGTCAGACATACCGTATAAAACACGGCGGTGTACCGGTTTTAGACCATCGCGTACATCCGGAAGAGCACGAGAAACAATGACAGACATCGAATAATCGATGTAAGCCGATTTCATTTGCTCCTCGATATTAACGGGGATAATTCGCTGATTTGAAGACATCTAGCGGTATAAAGATTGTGAATGAATTCTTCCTGTCTTTGCTGTCGAAAAAAGCTCTTATTGACAGGGGCAAAAATTTCGTTTTAACAAGCGGACAAAGATAACAAAATAATGCCGATGAACGAAGCTTTAGTTTGGGTGTTTCTGTAGTTTAAATGGGCTAATGAATGTCCATTGTGAAACGTATCTTTGCCGCCGCAAATTAGATAGATGAAAGAATCAGTAACTCCGTACAACGACGGAGACAGCAAGAAGAATCAGGTGTCGAAAATGTTCGATCGTATTGCATCGAGCTACGACCTACTCAATCGCATGACTTCCCTTGGTATTGATGTAATCTGGAGGAAAAAAGCCATCCGTCAACTCAATGCGCAAGAACACCGTAAGATTCTCGACGTTGCTACCGGCACAGCTGATGTAGCTTTAGAGATTCGTCGGCAAATTCCAGAGGTTGAGCACATCACCGGTTTAGATATTAGCCCGGAGATGTTAGCCTTTGGTAGAGAGAAGGTTACTCGCAAGGGTTGGGACGATCAAATCACCCTGATTGAAGGAGATTCAGAAGACTTACCTTTTGAAGACAATACTTTCGATGCTGTTACCGTTGCTTTTGGAGTTCGTAATTTTGAACATCTCGAACAAGGGTTAAAAGAAATCCATCGGGTGTTGCGTCCAGGAGGTAAGCTGGTTGTGCTGGAATTTAGTCATCCAACTGCCTTTCCGATCAAACAGCTATTTAATATTTACTTCAAATATATTTTGCCGACGATCGGGCGCGTTATTTCAAAAGACAAGAAAGCTTACTCGTACTTGTACGAATCGGTACAGGCTTTTCTGGATCAGGAAGCCTTTCTGAAAACTTTATCTGAACTAGGATACAAATCAAACCAATGCAGGTCATTAACCTTCGGCATATCATCGCTATATATCGGACTCAAATAATACTATTGGCGCTCGTTTTGGGTTCTCTAGGAGCTCAGGCACAGGTGACTGGAAAAGGAAACTATAACTTTTTTGATTTTCAGCAGAAGCCATACTATTTTGGTATCACACTGGCGCTCAATAACAGTAGTTTTACGCCCTTTCGCTCGCAGGAGTTCATCTTCTCGGATAGTATTCAGCAGGTACAGGCCCTTCGCGGCCCGGGTTTCAACCTGGGTATTGTGACGAACCTGAAGATCGGAGACTACTTTGATTTCCGCTTCCTCCCTACCCTATCCTTTGGTGAGCGTAAGTTGATCTATGATCGTACCCGCAGAGATGCAGCCGATACTCAACGATCTGTAGAATCCGTATTTGTAGAGATGCCGTTTCACTTCCGCTACAAGTCAGCACCTTATAAGGATAAGCGCTTGTTTGTCTTGGCGGGTGTCAAGTATAGTTTTGACGTAGCGAGTGACTCCAGAGCACGACAAGCAGAGAGTTTGGTAAAGATTTCTCCCCACGATTTTCAGATTGAATATGGGGCTGGAATACAGTTCTTCTTCCCGTACTTTATTTTCTCACCGGAATTGAAATTCAGTCACGGAATTGGTAATACCCTGATTTTCAACCCGAATTTGGAGGAGTCGACCGTACTGGAAAGAGTGCTTAGCCGAACGTTTACATTGAGTTTCCACTTCGAGGGATAAAGGGGAACTTTCGGGCACGAAAAATTATTTTTCAATTAACTGAACTTATCTAAAAGTATTCACAATGCCCAAAACCAGCCTTTTTCACCCACTCTTCGTACCGTACTCGCCTTGATAGCGCTGCTATCAGGCT
>ENA-UENT01000461-UENT01000461.1-marine-metagenome-genome-assembly--contig:-NODE-461-length-24548-cov-10.341424_pt1 | contig 24548 bp, 18 predicted proteins | sample MGYA00237879_ERZ529330 | MGnify/ENA primary metagenome ERZ529330 (study PRJEB26372, sample SAMN05368345) | marine metagenome | biome: cultured habitat; feature: ocean water; material: water; isolation... | reverse complement strand
TATCGCAATGTTTATTCAATTAGATGCAAGATACCCCCCCCGCGATATTTCCAAATATTTTCAAGGTTTTCTCAGGAAAAACATTGCAAAATGGCAAAACACCAAAGAGGTACAGAAACTCAGACGGGACAACCTAATCAAAATTCCATTAATGCCCCTTTTACTACCCCCCTACCGCACCAGCAGCTTCCGCGTCACCACCTCGCCGCCCCAGCCGGCCTGCACAAAATACACGCCGGTCTGCCAGCCACTGACCGGCACCTGTTCCACCTCATCCGGTGCATCATTGGCGTACATCAGCTGTCCTTTGGTATTGTAAATGCGGTACCAGTAGATCGGTATGCCCCTTGCATTGAGGGTGACGATGGAGCGGGTTGGGTTAGGCCAGAGAAAAAGTGCAGGCTCAACCGGTGGCTCCTCTGGTTCCGGAGGAGTGAGGTCTTCCTGTACACAGCCCTGATCAACTGGTGGATAGCAATCCCCCCAGTATGTAAGGTGCTGAGCATCTGCGAAGAACAAGTTGAGCCTTTCGTCTTGATTGTATCCCTCATAAGACCATCTGCTTAATGGAAAAGCTACCTGGAAAAAATGCACCCGGCCGGAATAAGAACCTATTGGTCCGGCAGACATCAAGCCCATACGCCTGCCCGGGGTATGGCCTAATGCTGCTTCAGACCATCCAAATTCATCCGTAGGAAAGCCCGAAAAAATGGCGTCAGTTGGAGCTCCTAAACTACCGTAGCCCGACCCACCGTAACTTATGGATGTGCCATCTGCCCAATCGGCATTCAGATAGCGGTAGACTTCGAGGGGTTGCCCCGGGAAACGTTGCCCATTCACAGGCGATTCCCCCAAAGGAAAGAGTTGTGACATCTTTTTAAACCGAACTGTAAAAATAGTATCGTTGCCCGTTGTACCCTGCCCGGAATTCCAGGGAGGGGTAAGCACCTTACATCCGACCAAATCGGTAAAACGGCAATCTGCAGTGGAAGCCCCTTCTGTATTGTAAAAATAAAGGAGTTCCTGATCCGGCTTTGTCCCCAGATGACGTCCTGGTCCACAGTCGGGAGCTGCATCCATAAACATTCCGAAATACAAAGAGTCTAAAGGCACAAACCCTTTATTATGAACACTATATTCTAAAAACAAAGCATGGCTCATCGCTGAATGCTCAGCATTGCTAAAGCTCCTCTTTCCGCAATAATAAACAGCTCCGGTCAGGTTCACCTGAATGGGGTGCTTATTCGTATTCAGGGGTCCCGAATTGTTATTCAAATTATTAAAAGACAACCAGAAAAAGACATCGGGAATGGTCGATCGCCAACAGTCAAAGCGATTGCTTGCAATCGGATAATCTCCTTCATCCGGATTATAAATGCCATCGGCATCATGGTCCCAGTAAGGCGCTAGCCCGGATACCTCCGTGGGTAATTCGGCAGTAGTATTGTTATAGGCTCCATAGTGGGGGTTGCGTGCCCCTGGCCAGGCATAAATGGCAGGCTGCGGGTCATCAATCCTACCATTGTCCGCATAGTCGCGCTGATGTTTAAGGATTTCGGCGCGGGTGACCCGCCAAACGCTGTTGGTGCCTTCCAGGACAGAATCGACCGGGGCGCCTTCAAGGTGAGAGAAGACAATTCCGGGCTGGAAACCATTATTTTCATCATCCTCTAAATGGACAGAGGTGTGCAGGTTGCCAGAAGGGTCCAAACCACCTAGCCAAAGCCCTGCAAAGTGCAGGCTGCTCGCATACGCTCTACCCTCTTCCTTATAGCTTAGCCGCAGGTCCCCTCCACCCTCAGTATCGTGAAAAAGCCGCCCATCCGAGCTTACGCTGAAGCGGAGGTTATTGCCATGAAAATGCTCATATTTGGGCGTAAAATCCTGCCCAAAAAGAAATCCAAAACAGCTGCAAAAGCAGAGCAGAAAGAAGGGGCGCATCGTTTTTTTGAGGAAAAATGCAAAATTACCGCCTGATGTGCAAGGAAAAAGCATCGCTAAAGTCAGGTTCCTGAATAGCTTCAGCCCTCCAGCTCCGCCAGACGCTCCACCCGGCGGATAAACGCGGTTTTGGCTTTGGCGTAATCGTTATGGCTTTCCCAAACGCCCTTGGCCAGCTTGACTTTCATGCGGTAGTAAGCGTCGCGCGTGATCGGGTGCCGCCGCAGGTAATCACGAAAGGCCAGGTGCCGTTTCCAGAAAGGAGAGCCGTGCCGTAGCAGATGAAGATGGAAAACAGGCGGATGGGCAACCCGGTCAGGGAAGTCCTCCGGGCTTTCAAAAACAGTAGCCGGAAAATCCTGCAACCGGGCCAGGAAACGCCGGTCGCGGAAAGGAGGCTCCTCAAAACAGGGATAATAACAGTAGCCTGCTTTCAAAAGTGGATCCACGGCAGCACTTAGGCTTTCTTCATCCGAAAAGCCCACCATGATGTCAATGACGGGCTTCCCACCCAGCCCTTCCACTGCTGTGCTACCGATGTGCTGCACTTCGGGCGACCAAGCAGTAAGACAGGATTCCAAACGCCCCTGCTCCTGCTGGAAAGCCACTGCCCAGTCAGCGCTGTAAGGTTCTATCATAACACGTGCTACCATGGGCCGAATATAGCACATTCTACGGGATCAGAATTGTCAGATTGAACGCAAAGCGAGCGGGTTTCAGCCTCATCCGGCACACAAAGCCTCTGAATTTGAGTATGTTTGCAAAAAAAGTGGCATGATCAATCCGACCAGTCAGTTCATGGTAGACTTTACGCTCCCGGAGGAACTCTCCACCGAATTTACAGACCTCATCCCCTATCAGCGGGCTGTGGTGGACCGCTACCTGTCGGAAGGCTCCCTGGTGAACTATGCCCTGGCTCTGGAAAGTGCCAAGCTTTGGGCTATCTTTAATGCCAACTCCGAAATGGAGGTGCTCGAAATGTTGTCGGACTTCCCGCTCACGCCCTTCATGCAAGTGGAAATCAATCAGCTGACTTCTTTCAATACGGCTGAAGCTACACCTGCTTTTTCCCTCAACTGACCCCACAACAGAAAACGGCTGTACCAATACATCATTGATACAGCCGCTCTCTTTACAGCTTTAAACTAAATTTTCATTCCTTATTTCGTGACGACTATCCGTCGAGTCACCTCATCATCACCCGCGATAATGCGGATAAAGTAAAGACCATCTGCGCGGTTGCTGAAGTCAAAGCTATGGTTCAGCACTGCATTTTTGCCTGCCTGAACACGCTGAACAATTTGCCCCTGCGTATTGACTACTTCCAAACGCAGTACCTTTGGCTGATCCAGTTCCAACTGAACCGTCAACTGCCCATTCGTTGGGTTCGGACCCAGATAGAGGCTATTCAACCCTTTAATCACACCAACACTGGAAATGACTTCCACTTCTGTTACAGCGGTGCAGCCATTAGAATCGGTTACGGTAACAGAAGCCACGCCTTCCATCAGTCCGGTAGCCGTAGCAGTCGTTTGTCCATCACTCCACTCGTAAGCATATGGAGGCGTGCCACCTTCTGCGGTTACCGTTGCTGTCCCATCTTCATTATCCACTGCGGAAGCCAGCAACTCAGGATTAAAGGTTACGACGAGTGAATCGGTTGTTGTTCCGCAAATGGTTCCTGTAGCGTTATCAGCATCGGTGTAGACCACTCCGTAAAATACCCAGGTGCCGCCAAGCGGGTCCAGATTGTTACTGCTCATAACTCCGTTCAGGTCGGCATCAAAAGTAGAGCTTGGGTTAGAGCCGGTCAGGGTAAATCCGCCAGCCAAGCCCCCGGTACCGCCCAGAGCATCGCTAAGTTGCCAGCCAAAACCACCAGTTTCAGGAATAGTATCTGTACCGTCAGTTTCGATAGTAAAAGTCCCTTCCGGACCACAAACTACTGTTTCACCGGTAGTGGCCAGCTCACCCACGGCGCAGGAAATTACAGGGCAAGCCACTTCAGGGCCGCCAGTACAAGTCAGCGCAGGGAAGCCATTGCTTGTGGCGATATTGTCGCCGCCACCGCAACTGCCGGCTTCGTTGATTACGATCAGGTAAGTACCGCTTTCTGATGCCGTCCAGGTGATGGAGCAGGCATCGCCGTCACCAGCACCGAAGGCGTCCACTTCGCCACTGGGCGCGATAATCGTAAACTCAGGTACCCAGCTTCCGGCACCCGGGCCATTACACATGCTAAAGGTGTACGTTCCGCCTTCCTGGAAACCATCTACAGAGTACGCTTCCGACGCAAACACTTCAAAGTCTGTGATCTCGTTGAAAGGACACCCACTCCCATCGTCACAGGGAGCACCTCCAAAGTTGGAATTAAAGTCAATCCAGCCTTCTCCCGGATTAGGCTCCATCCAGTCCAGGCAAGGTTCTGCACCTCCTCCAATGGAAACACTTTCAGAAGCACTGCAACCATCTGCGTCAGTTACGGTGACAGTATATGAACCCTCTTCCAGGCCCACAGCCGTTTGGCCTTCCTGCCCATCTGACCACATGTAGGTGTATGGTGGCGTGCCACCTTCTGCAGTTACCGTAGCAGAGCCATCACCGTTATCCACCAATTCCAGAATAGCTATCGTACCTCCGAAATTAACAATCAGAGAGTCTGAAGTAAGGGAACAAATCGAGTTGAAAGCATTGCCCGCATCCTCATAGACAGCGCCTTTAATGACCCAGGTACCGCTAAATGCCGGGAAGTTGTTGCCACTTAGCACCCCGTTAAGATCCGCATCATAGGCAGCGCTGGCAGGTGAATTGGTCAGGATAAAATCACCGCCGAGCGCTCCTGTGCCGCCGAGCGCATTGTAGAATACCCAGCCAAACCCACCGGACGAAGGAATCGTTTCTGTACCATCAGTAGCAACATCAAAGGTGCCATCCGCAGTACATATTGATACTTCCCCGGCAGTAGTTAATACGCCTACCTGACAGGTAACAGCATTCCCAACGGCTACCTCTCCTGTAGTTGTACAACCATTAGCGCCCGTAACAGTAACGGTATATACAGCATCTGTAAGCCCGGTAGCGGTAGCAGTGGTCTGCCCATCAGACCAGAGATAGGTGTAAGGTTCCGTTCCACCACTAGCCTCAACGGTAGCAGAGCCATCTTCGTTGTCAACCAGGCTTGTAATCACCGGGCTTTCCTCACTTAGAAAATCTATGACCAACGAATCAGTAGTCGTTGCACAAACGGTATTCAGCGGATCGCCGGCATCTTCATACACCACGCCTTTAACCACCCAGGTCCCGGAAAGGTTATCCAGGTTATTGGCGGGCATGATGCCATTAAGGCTGGCATCAAAAGAATTGGGTGTGCTTGAGTTGGTAATCGTAAAACCACCGGCAAGCCCACCTGTGCCACCAAGAGCATCGGAGAACTCCCAACCTAATCCGCCTGTCGCAGGAATGGTACTTGTACCATCTAACTCCAGGTCAAAAAAGTCGTTCTCATCGCAGGTAATTGTAATAGATCCGTTGGTGAGTAATGCTCCGACAGAGCATTGGGCATTAGCGTTAGTAAGGATTCCTCCAAATAAGAGCGCAAAAAATAAGTAGAAACGTCTAAGGTTCATTCAGTAAGTAGTTTAGTTAAAAGATAAGATCTAAAACTACTACCCGAAATTTCGCTTTGGAGCATTTCTCATTTTTATTCCCGCAATCCTCCCGTCAAATTTGGAGTTTCCCAACTATTGAACCAACGCCCCCCTCTGTTTTGTTTCCTCTGTAAAACTTCCATGCAAATCCTCCGCAATCTGCAACTCACCGGGGCAGCTGCCCGCCCGTTCCTCCTTGATGCGTACTACGTGCCAAGCAGCCAGCCCAAGCCTATTGTGCTGTTCGCCCACGGCTTTAAAGGCTTCAAGGACTGGGGCCACTGGGACCTTATTGCCCGGCAGTTTGCGGAAGCCGGTTTTGTTTTTATCAAATTCAACTTTTCGCACAACGGCACGACGCTCGCTGCGCCAACCGACTTTGCTGACCTGGAAGCATTCGGGCAGAATAACTATTCTAAAGAGCTGAATGACCTGCAGGCCGTACTCACCTGGCTGCACCACGGTGATGAAAGGCTGCCCGCTGAAGAAGCCGACCTTGGGCGCATTCACCTGATCGGTCACAGCCGGGGAGGTGCAATTTCAATCATTTACGCCTCCCAGGATGAGCGGATTTCGAGCCTGCTGACCTGGGCTTCGGTTGCCAGCCTGGATTATGCCTGGAAAACACCGGACATGATTGCGCAGTGGGAAGTAGACGGGCAATATGTAGTGGTCAATGGGCGGACCGGGCAACAAATGCCCATCTATTTTCAAATGTACCGCGACTACAAAGCCCGGGAGGAAGCTATGGATGTAAAGCGGGCCCTTCAGCGGCTGGACATCCCCATGCTGATTCTGCACGGCACAGCAGACCCGGCAGTTCCCGCCTCGGCTGCGGAGGCACTGAAAGAGGGCAAAACAGATGCCCGGCTGCACCTGATCGAGGGCGCAGACCACGTCTTTGGCGGGCAGCACCCGTTTGAAAAAGATGCCTTACCTGCCCATAGCCGGGAATTGGTCGAACAATCGCTACGGTTTTTAAAAAGCCTGCACCTATAAACGCCAACAAAAAAACCCGGCTTTGGCGCCGGGTTTAGCAAATTGAGAACGAATCTGGAGAGATTTAGTTTTTTGGGGTTACTCTCTCTCAAAATTTGTAGGGATTGATAAGTGAGTCCTTGGGGTTATACAAGGTCTAAATGCTTTCTTAATGGTTTTGCAGATAAGAGTAAAGGCGCGCCGATTTTCCACAAATGAAAAGGCACTTTTTTTATTTTTTTACCTCGTTTCTATCTAAAATTCTGACAATCAGCACTTTGAAACCCGGCGTAGTTTTTAAAAAAAACATTTGCCCCCAATAATCCATCGATTTATCTTAGTTCGCAGGCAGGAGACTTAGTTTTCGTTTTTTCCATTAGGTTGAATTCGGTACATTTGAGCATCAACAGAACGAATTGCTGTGTTAGCCATATTCAGATCCAACCAGCTTATGGCGAGTGTACTGCTCGCATTTTACATCCTGCTTGTGCGAGGCTCTGTATTCTTTGTGCCTGTTGATATGGCGCCTCACGGTGCCGGTCCTTTCTCCATCTGGATTTATGACTGGATCGGTCACAGTGGGCAGTTACCATCTATTGTGGCGATGGTGCTGTTGTTGCTACAGGGCTTTTATCTGAATTACATGGTCATGGAGCACCGGCTGGCCAGTGAAGTCAGTTTGTTTCCTGGCGTTTTCTATGTGCTGATCTGCAGCTTGCTCCCTTCCTTTCACTACCTATCACCGGTTTTAATGGGCAATACTTTTTTCCTGATTGTAATGGGAGAAGTTTTTGCCACTTACAAAAAGAACATGGTCGCCGACCGGATTTTCAATATTGGGCTTTGGTCCGGTGTAGGATTTCTTTTTTATCCTTCCCTTATACTTTTGTTGCTGTTCGGATTTACGGGGCTCAATATTCTGCGCGCGTTCAAGATAAGAGAGCGCCTGATGGCGCTTTCCGGTTTGTTCATCCCGGTATTCCTGGGCGGTGTATGGGCTTTTTGGAACGGCTGGTACCCAGCTTATGCCCAAATACTAACCGATGGATTCGAGTGGCTAAGCTATGTAGCAGCCTCGCCGGTACGGGTATATCGTGACCTTGGCATTATGAGCGCATTGGTGCTTGTGGTGCTGTTCAGCCACCGCAGCTATATGCTGAAGCAAAATATTGAAGTGCAGCGCAAGATCAGCATCGTATACTGGGGCCTGATTATTACTACGCTGAGCCTGGTCTTTCAGGCCGACATCCAACTTGACCACTTGCTGATTACAGCAGCGCCTATCGGACTGCTGCTCTCCCTCAACTTTGTGCGTATGCCTGGCCGCATGGCCGAAGTCCTGCACCTCCTGTTACTCGTGATTGCTCTGGCCCTGCAGTTCCAGCCTATGATTTTCCCGGATCTGTAGCTCTCTTGTGCGGTTTGGAGCGCGCAAATACAGTCCCCTTTACTGATGCAAAAACAGCCACCGCCGTATGTCATTCCACATAGCAGCAGCCCACATCAAGGCCTCCCTCTTCCCGGACCCTCCTCAACTGTTAAACTTTTATTATTGCCTTGCTGAGCTTCAGCAACTTAGCATGGTAGCGTGTAAATTTACCGTATTCATCATAATACAAAGCCAGACTATGAAATACCTCCTTTTGTGTTTGCTCCTTGGATGGGGAACAGTACAGCTTACAGCACAGCAAGATATGCTCCAGCCAGTAAACTGGGCATTCGAGGCCAAAATGGTCAATGATACCACCTTTGACCTGACCTTTACTGCCGCAATCCAAAAGGGATGGTACCTCTATGCACAGGACCTGGAAGAGGGCGGCCCCATTCCCACCACCATTGCATTTGACCCGGCAGAGGGCTTACAACTGATTGGTAAGACCAAGGAAGCCGGCCCGGTAATCGAAGGCATGGATGAGCTCTTTCAAATGAACGTCCGGAAATTCAAAAATGAGGTCGTTTTTACTCAAAGAGCCGTCATTTCCGAGAAGACAAAAGTCGTCAGTGGTTATATCGAATTTATGACCTGTGACGATGAGCAATGCCTGCCCCCTACAGAAATACCCTTTGCGTTTTCGTTCCGCGGGTGACCGAAGCAGGGCATTGTACTCCAGATCACAATTTAAGCTGCTAAAGGTTATTATCTTTGCGCTTCAACTGACCTCCCGCACACCTTGTTAATCTTGCAAAGCTAAACGTAAGTCATGAAAAAAACGCTTCTGCTCCTTCCGATACTTTTCCTGGCAAGCCTGCTGATGGGGCAGGTTGAAACGCCGGTTACCTGGTCGTTCGAAGCCAAGCCTGCCGGTGAGAACACCTATGACCTGGTCTTCAAAGCCAATATTGCTGATGGCTGGAAGACCTACTCCCCTTTTCAGTCTTACGGCGATGACGTCTTCGGCCCGGTCCCTACCGGCATCTACTTTGACGAGGGCGATCATTTTGAGACCGTCGGCAAGCTAAAGGAGTCTGACAACCGTCAGGAAGCGCTTGAGCCTTTGTTTGACAACATCACGGTGGCCTACTTTAAGAAATATGCCACCTTCACGCAGCGGGTCAGGGTCAGTGACTTCGGGAAGCCCATTACTGGCTATGTGGAATGCATGGCTTGTGACGCGGAGAAATGCCTGCCACCATCCGCAGAGGACTTCAGCTTTAGCCTGAAACCCACCGCAAGCGCTCCAGTAACAGCAGAGCCCAAGTCTGCGCAAACCGAAACAGCGCCGGCTACTGATGAAACAACAGCTGAAACAGCCCCGAAATTTTCCATCTCCGGTACAGAAGATGCACTGGTCAGCGATGCAGGCGCCTCATCGGGTATGAAGGAGCCGGTGCAGTGGTCCTTTAGCAGCAAGCTCTTACAGGATAGCCTCTACGAAGTGACCTTCACCGCCGATATCGAAGCGGGCTGGACGATTTATTCCGTCCATACCAATCCTGATGACGGCCCGTTGCCAACCACTTTCAACTTTGAAGACAGCGACGAGTATCAGTTGGTGGGCGCCATTTCCGAATCCGGAAAGACTAAAACAGGAATGGACCCGGTTTTCAAGGTAGAAGTGACGAAATTTGTAGAAAGCCCCGCGGTTTTCACTCAGCAGCTGGTTGCGATGGACCCCACTCAGCCTGTAACCGGTTATCTGACTTATATGACCTGCAATGATGCCGAGTGCATCCCTGCCGATGTGGACTTTGCCATCAACCTGGCAGCCGGTGCAGGGGGGATCGTACAGGTAGACCCGGCCAGCGGGCTCAAAGCGATTGACCAAACGGTGCCTGCCATACGCGAAACACACAAATCACCGGTAGCAACCTGTGGCAAGGAAGCCCAAAGCGACGAAGAAAGCAGCCTGCTCTGGACTTTCGTCCTCGGCTTTGCAGGTGGCCTTTTAGCTCTGCTGACGCCCTGTGTCTTCCCTATGATCCCGCTTACGGTGAGCTTTTTCACCAAGAGTTCTCAGGATAAGGCCGCAGGCGTACGCAATGCACTGATTTATGGCTTGTCTATTATCGTGATTTATGTGGCTATTGGCTTGCTCATTACTGGGATTTTCGGTGCCACCGCACTGAATGCCTTGTCGACCAACTGGATTGCCAATACCCTCTTCTTCGTGATCTTCTTGTTCTTTGCCTTTTCTTTCTTTGGGTATTACGAGATCACCCTGCCCAGTTCCTGGGCTAATAAGAGTGACGCCATGGCGGACCGCGGAGGGCTGATTGGTATTTTCTTCATGGCCTTTACGCTTGCGCTTGTTTCCTTCTCCTGTACCGGCCCGATTATTGGCTCTGCACTGGTCCAATCGGCCACAAGCAGCCTCGGCCCATTTGTGGTGATGCTCGGCTTTTCCACAGCGCTGGCACTGCCGTTTGCACTTTTTGCAGCTTTCCCCGGCTGGCTCAATTCGCTGCCCCGCTCGGGTGGATGGATGAACTCGGTGAAAGTAGTCCTGGGCTTCCTGGAGCTGGCACTGGCCCTCAAGTTCCTCTCGGTTGCGGATATGACGATGCACTGGGGCATTCTGCCCTACGAGGTATTCCTGGGCGCATGGATTTTGGTCTTCGCAGCCATGACAGCCTATCTCTTTGGCTGGATCAAATTCCCGCACGACAGCCCTGTTAAGAAATTATCGCCCACCCGAGGTGGCTTTGCCGCCTTGTCGCTGGCCTTCACCATATACCTCGTCACCGGCTTCATGTACAACGAAGACACTAAGAGCTACAATGCCCTGAAGCTTATGAGCGGCCTGGCGCCTCCTGCCAATTACAACATCCTGCTGGCCAAAGGAGAGGCAGACGAAAGTATCAAGGCCAAGTATCCTTCCTTTACGAAGTGTGCCAATGACCTGGACTGCTTCAAAAACTACGAAGAGGGCGTGGCTTACGCCAAAGAGAATGATATGCCTATTCTGCTTGACTTCACCGGCTATGGCTGTGTCAACTGCCGTAAGACCGAAGAGCACATCTGGGTGGAAGATGTCGTCAAGGACAAACTGGAGCAGGACTTTGTGCTCATTTCACTTTATGTGGATGACCGGAAGGAACTGGAGGAAACCCTCCTGTCTATCCCTCGCCAGGAGAAGCTGCGCAATGTGGGTAACCTATGGGCAGACTTCCAGATCGTCAATTTTGAGCAGAACTCTCAGCCACTCTACGTCATGATGAGCCCGGACGAGCAAGTCCTTGCCCCACCCCGCGGCTATAAGGAGGGCGTTCAGGATTATGCTGAATTCCTGGAATGTGGGCTGAATACTTTTCAGGGGCTTAACCCGGACGCTCCGTCGAAAGGCAGTAAGCCACTGGGCAGCAATTAAACACGATCCCAAAGACGTTAAAGCGTACGCCGCCTGTAGCCTGTTTGCTGCAGGCGGCGTATGCGTTATTGCCTGAGTACAGTGGACTGCCAGCGTTGTGCCCCTTCCTGCACCACCACTACGTACCAGCCGGGAGGGAGCCGCCCCCACTGCCATTGCAACTGACTTTGCCCAGCCGGCCAAATACCCTGCTGTACGCACTGTCCAAGACTGTTGTAGATGGCCACCTGCCCGGTATTTTTGAATGGCACCCCTGCAGACAGGTAGAACCATTCTCCTGCCGGGTTGGGAAATGCTTTTACCGAAAACTGAAATGAAGGCTCCTCGGTAGCGACTGCCGGTGTACAATCAAAAATATTGTCAAGGACCGCCCGGTACTTGGGCGCATCCTCATAGGGCGCATCCTGGTAAAACTGACTCGTCAGCAACCCCCAGCTCCCGTACCGCCCGCTAGTAGGGCCAATGAAGGAAAAGTTCATAAGCAATGTGGGATCCGGGCCAACAGACAACGTACGCAGCGAATCATACCATTCCTGGTACAGATCGTACATACCCGGGTGGGACTGTGCGTCAACTAATGCCGGATTGTAAGGCTGCTCAGAGCCAAAGGGCTGTGGCGTCAGGTGCTGGCCGCCCTCGTAGAAAAGCATGGGGATGCCCAGTTCGTCTGCGATAGACGCCTGTTGTGCCTTCACCCATGGAACAGCCCTGCCCAGCATCCCCTCACGCGCCCAATCCAGGACATCCCCCGCTGAGGCCGCTGCCCCCAATGATTCCAAAGCCGCAATGCCTTCATCTGAAAAGCCAAAATAGGCAGCTGGTGCAAAGGCATCAAAGCTACCGGGCTCCATATTGAATACGATGCGGTTGCTTACGTCCTGCCATGACAGCTGTACGCCCACCACCCGCACGAGCCGGTCTTCCTGCCCTTCAAACTCCTCTGTCCAGATATCCAGAGCGTTTTGTACAAAGGGGACGATCCGCTCCGGCCAGGGCACCTCCTGATCACCATTGTCATGGCAGTAGTGGGTCTGTTCGAAGATCCAGTTCCAGATTTCATTGGAGTATTCCACATAGATAGTGAGGCCGGGGTCCAGTTCATCCCGGAATAACCTCGCCATTTGACGGATATAGTCTTCATCAGCAGCGTGGGGGATGCACACCCATGCATCTGCCTGCTTCAGGTTGCAGATTTCGGCCCACCACTCATAGGGGATACCGTGAGGCGTATAGGTGTAGTCGTCTATTTGCGGGCGGTCAGCCCAGTGCTGAAGGGGCGAGCTGTTGGTATGCCCCCAGTCCATAAACCTTAGCGCGTTGAACGGCTCCAGTTTGCTCAACCAGGCTTCTGACCAGGGCTGATCTGTATAGGTTGCTTCAGTGCCGGGCAGCAAAAAGCGGATATTACGTACGGGGTCGTTTGCTGCTGATGCCATTAGCTCCATGGCCATAATATCAGCTACACCAGGGGTGACTTCAACCTCTATCCGGCCAGGTACAGCGGTGATCACTTCGGCATCACCCCAAAAATCAAAGGCTCCTGTACCTTCGTACAGCACAACATATACCCCTTCCGGCAGTGCCTCCGTATTTGCCCAAACAGACCGGACGATCTGCGGTGCTTCCGTACCAGGTATATCCGCTACCGGCAATGACAACGGATAGCCGTGCTCATCCAGAGGAATGTGGGTAAGGACATCGGTGTCCCAGTCATTCGCGCCCCCGTCTACCCAATAGGCATTATGGGTAATCCAGGTACGCCCGTACTTCATAATATCAGCAAAGGGCCATTCGCTGCCCCAGTCTGCCGGCCCTGCCAGATTAGTACCAATACGCAAGCGGCAGCTGTCTGCAAGTTGAGCCGACAGTGCGAGGGGCATTGCGACCACAAGCAGGATCGCCAACGCCCGGAACCCTTTATTTTTCATCTTATCCCATTTTTGAAAGGTCTGCGGGGAAGGTGCTCAGTCCTAGTTCTGATTTCACGCGATCATTCAGCCGGCGGGCCTGATCAAAGTTATCAAAAGCGCCCACAATCACTTTGTAAACCGTTTTGCCATTGAGATCGGCGATGTTGACGATAACGGGCTGCTCAAACTGCCGCTCCAGCTTTTCTGCCTGTACCAGCACATTGCCATAATCACCAAATACACCAATCTGCACCCCCCAGCCCCGAGCCGGTTGAGGCGCAACCTTAAACCGGAACAACCCTTGCCCTGATGAAACCTGCGGGGCTACACTCCCCCGGGAGGGCGACGGAGCAGGCGACGGAGACGGGGTTGGGCGGGGAGAAGGCTTTGGTGTGGGCTGTGGCACCACATTAGACGATTCGCGACGGTCACGCCGGCGCAAGGCTTCTGCTACTGCTTTATCGGCATTGACCCTGCCGTAGCCATATTTCAAAGACCGCCCGTTGACGTATTCGGATGGAGCGCCAATCTTATCTGCGGTAGCGCGAAGGATTTCTTTGACTTCCCGGGCTGTAAGGTCAGGATTGGCGGAAAGCATAAGGGCGCAAATACCAGCAACCAAAGGGGTGGAACTGGAAGTGCCACCAAAGTGCTTGTAGTGCGGGCCCCGGTCACGCCCGTCCCGGTAATACTTGTAGACGCCCGTTTCCCAGCTCAGCCCGGGGTCCCATGATGCCCGGGCAGCCAGGATTGGCCAATCGCCATTGGAAGGTGCACAAATATCAATTTCCCGCCCCCGGTTGGAATAGCTGGCGTGGGTATCCTTACTGGTGGAGGCAGCCACCGCGATGACATCGGGGTGCGCGGCATAAAAGTTGACGTAATCTTTATCATCGTTGCCTACCGCATACAGAATGACGCAGCCCTTGCCATTACGGCCCTGCCGTGCGGCTTTCGCAATCGCCTGTTCCTTAATGCTGCCCAGGCTGAACTTAGGGTCTGTGGTGCCCCAGCTGCAGCTGATGATGTCCGCTCCATTGCGCATGCAATAGTCAAACACCTGTTCCGTAGCCCGGTTACTGAATGAAGTGCCATTGACCGGCATAAACCGGGATTCCGGTGCTGCGCCTACGATGCCCCGACCATTGCTTACCGCAAGGGCAACACTTGCACAGGGCGTACCGTGTGTAAACCGGGCATCGCCCATCGTCATGTTGGAAGAACCGGTCCACAGGTCAAAAGGCCGGAATAATTTAGTCCTCAAATCCGGATGGTTGACGTCAAAGCCATTATCAATAATAGCGATGGTAATGCGGTCAGAGCCCATGCCATCGAGCCTGCGCCAGGCATCAAACACTTTCGCATCAGCCCCCTGCCGCAGGCGGTAGTTGGCACCAGGAATGTAACCACGATTGCGCAAATGCCACTGCTGAGTGACCAAATCATCGTTGGGCTCATGGTATTCGTACTCATCGAGCAGCGTGTCCAGGTCAGGCTCAGCGACCTTCACCATAGATATTTCCTGCAGCAAATGAGCGACTTTCAGCGGATTGGGGGAGTTTGCTGTTACCCGGGCAACGATTTGCTGTTGGTCCCGCCGTTCGACGAGCTCCAGCTTGTACTCTTCCAGTACAATGCCCTGCTCTTCTTCATCCACGCCCTCTTCAAAGGTAATAAACAGCTCGCCTGTAGCAACAAGAGGCTTATCACTGCCCTCAGCGTAGTATACATGAGTGCCTACGGCTACTTCATCGCGGGTACGCACTGCGTCCAGTTTCTGATCAATATTCTGCCCTTCTGCATTCAGGCTTACGATTTTGAAACCGCCCAGGTTCTGGTGGACTTCCTTTTTGACGAAAGGCTGGTCTTCGGTTGTTTTTTCTTCAGCGGTGCGCAGCCCCACCAGGGCTTTACTTTTTTTGAGGGTGAGTTCACCTTTACCACTGCGGACTTTAAGTTTGCTCATGTGCTTTGTTTTCGGGGATTTGGTAACCGATAACCAATATAGAAATATTTCATGGATAATAGCGCCTTTGTACCACAGGAGCTTGCCCTAAGGCATAGAAACAGGAACGGGGTTGAACTACTGAATAGCTCAACCCCGCTTATCTACAACAACATTAATCTTTCGGCACTTTTTAAGCCCGGCGCTCTTTTTGAGCCTCAGCGTACATTTTTTGCAGCTTTTTGCGTGCAAAGAAAATACGGCTTTTAATGGTACCAAGTGGAGAGCCCAGTTGCTCTGCAATTTCGTCATACTTATACCCCTGATAAGCCATCATGAAGGGACGGCAGAAGTCCTCGGGTAAAGAGTTAACCATTTTCATCAGCTCTTTGTAGGCCACATTATTTTCCCCATCGTTCTCCACTGTTTTATCTCCGGAGTTGAGGTAATAATTATTGGGCGTTTGGTCGATGATCATATTACGGCGCACCTTCTTACGGTAATTGTTGATGAAGATGTTACGCATGATGGTCACCGCCCAGGCTTTGAAGTTCGTGCCTTGCTTGTATTTATCTGCATTGGTGATGATGCGGACTGCTGTATCCTGGTACAGATCCTCAGCATCAACCGGATTGCCGGTCAGCTTAAGCGAAAACGCCCGAAGCGAACTGCTGATGCTGTCCAGTTGTTCCTGAATCTGATTTTGCACTGTATATAGCATAGTCGGTGATTTATGTTTGATGAATTAGCTTTTGTAATTATTATTTACAAATTTACAGTTCCAACATCAATTTTGCAAATAAAATTTCCCTCGGACGGCGCTTTCTGCTGCAGGTGTAGTTGATTTGACAGTTCAATGGCAATGCCCCTCTGAATCGTTAAAAATCTTAACACAACTAAACCATGCGGAGCTTCATTTGTATTTTAGAATGAATAATGCAAAACGGTAAACTTCATCGTTCGGTCTTTTTGCAGGAAAAGCCATCCAATCATGAGCCTGGTTAAGGAACAACAAGATACCATTCTACTACATCGGAACATTCGCTTTTTACGTAAGCAAATGAAACTCAGTCAGGAAGAACTGGGCAGGCGCATCGGGCTCAACCGGGGCAATATCGCCTCCTACGAAAACGGTAGTGCAGAACCCAAGATATGTAACCTGCTGAAACTCTCCAACCTCTTCGGTGTCCCCATTCTTGACCTGACCAAGCGGGATTTAAGTGTGGTGGACAACCTTCAGGCCGCCAATGATCATTATCAGGCGCCTTCTGCCAATGAAGCTGAACTGATCGAGCAATTCACAAAAAGGGCAGACGAGCTCCTTAAGGTAATCAATAGCATACATACTTGCTTCGAATATAAGACCAATTCGCTTGATGAATCGACGCGCGGCTCAAAAGCCTATCAAATGGCGGCTATGAAATTCGAAGAACTCTTTGATGCATCAGAAGAACTGGCAGGGAATCATAAAGCGTTAATTGACTTTGTAAAGTGTCACATCAAAGGAAAATAATTATTTTTTATTCAAATATTCCCACCCGATTCTTGACTGTTATTTGACGTTCCCTTATCTTTATATTCACAAAAGTTATTTTCCCAACACTTCTTGCAAACAGCTTGATCATTCTACTCAAGCGGCACTTTGGCACAACACTCCTCCTGATACCAGTCAACACAGAACACAGCTAAGAACAAACCACTATATCCCACAGCACTTGGGGCTGGCTGCGTCCTGCATTCAATATGTCCGGATTTAACCACGCAGCTCAGTTGCAATGAGAAAACCCTTTTTTCGGTAATTACCCAGCCGGAAGATGAGTTGTATATATGAATCTATTTACTCAAACGACCGTACAAATGATGTGCACAAAAACTACACCTGTCAAGATTAGTACTTACCGAAAACCGTATCTTATGAAAATTTTACTCACCCTGGCCGTGCTGCTGCCCGGCTTCTGCCTTTGTGCAGCCGATACCATTACGGGGCCTAATAATCCGCTTCAGTTTACAGCGTCTGATTACCTCGAAATCCAGCAAAAAGCAAAAACAGAAGGCAAACTTTATTTTTTACACTTTACAGCTGATCATGTCGAGCAGTGTATCTGGATGGAAAAGCACACGTTCTCCAACGAACGGTTAGCAGCATACATCTCAAATAATTACCTGGCAGCTGAAGTGGACATAGAACAACCGGAAGGTGCCCGTTTACAACATCAGTATGAGATCAATCAGCTGCCCACTACCTTAATCTTTAGTACAAAAGGGGAACTTATCGGTGGCCTCACCGGCAAGCAGACCGCTAATGAAATGCTGGCTACGCTTCGCAACTACGATACACCGGAATACCGTATTTTGCCTGCCAAAGCCAAAGGTGGAAATGCGTGGCCGGCTGCCTACAAAGCTGTAGACCGCAAAATCTTCAGGCCGAGGCTGGTTCCTGATATTGCTTCCGGCAGTGCCGCTGACTATTCCCGGCAGCAATCAGGCCTGACTCAAAACCAGGTACAGGCAGTACGCCCGGCTTATACGGAACACTACCCTAGTATTTATACCCGTCCACAAAACCATATAGCAGCCCGCCCGGAAAGCTCCTTTGCCTTGCAGGTTGGCGTCTTCTCCAACTATCAGAACGCTTACCGGGAAAAGGGCAACCTTGAACGCTACGGAGCACCGGGCCATGTATTTCCTGTGAAAAGTCAGGATGGACATACCGTATACCGGTTATGTGCTGTTGATTTCAAAACCAGGGCAGAGGCAGAGCAGTACCAAAAAGCAGTGTCTGCAAGATACCCCGACAGCTTTGTCAAAGAAATTGAAAAATAATGGAATGGAATAGCTGATCCAGCAAAGTGCCTTACCCCCCGTATTTTCAGGCCAGCTGGCCGACCCAGCTTAACGGATGTTCTTCTTTAAGAGCATCCGTTTTTTATTTTTGCCCTTCACCAACTTGAGAACCATGTCCAGCCTCCTCCTCCGTAATATTCGTTTCCTCGCCCTCGCAGAGACTCACCCTCAGGCTTCCTATGCCGGCACTGCCATGCAGCACATACCAGTAATAGAAGATGGGTTTTTGCTCATCGAAAAAAGCAAGATCGCCAACTTTGGCCCCATGGAAACCTGCCCGGTCCAAGCTGACGAAGTGGTGGACTGCAGCGGGCGTGCTGTTTTGCCCACATGGTGCGACTCCCATACCCACCTGGTCTTTGCCCGCAGCCGGGAAGAAGAATTCGTGGACCGTATCAAAGGGCTCAGCTACGAAGAAATTGCCCGCCGGGGCGGTGGCATTCTCAACTCTGCCCGCCGGTTGCAGGAAGCTTCCGAAGCGGAGCTGTTCGAGTCTGCATGGGGGCGCCTCCGCGAGGTGATCAGCTATGGTACAGGGGCCATTGAAATCAAAAGCGGCTACGGGCTGACTGTAGAGAGCGAGCTCAAAATGCTCCGGGTCATCCGCCGGTTGGGCGAAAAGGCCCCTATCCCCGTCAAATCGACCTTCCTTGGTGCCCATGCCCTGCCGCCGGCTTACCAATCAGACCGCAAAGCTTACCTCGACCTCATCGTCAATGAAATGCTGCCCCGCATTGCGGAAGAAAACCTGGCGGATTACGTGGATGCCTTCTGCGAGAAAGGGTTCTTTACCGTTGCCGAAATGGAACGCGTCATGGAAGCGGGTGCCAAATACGGCCTGAAAGCCAAAGTACACACCAACCAATTCAACAGCATGGGCGGTATTGAAGCAGCGGTAGCCCATGGTGCTGTTTCGGTAGACCATCTGGAAGTCGTCTCGGATGCAGAGTTGGAAATCCTAAAAAGCGGGCAAAGCATCCCAACCCTTTTGCCCTCGGCCCCCTTCTTCATTGGAGGACACTATCAACCCGCCCGTAAGCTGATTGATGCCGGCTTACCCGTTGCTCTAGCCACGGACTACAACCCGGGGTCAACCCCTTCCGGACGGATGCAGTTCGTGCTGGCCCTGGCTTGCCTGAAGTGTGGCATGTTGCCCGAAGAGGCAATCTGTGCCGCCACGCTGAATGGCGCCAAAGCGATGGAGCTGGAAGCCGAACTCGGCAGCATAGCCATGGGCAAACGCGGCAGTTTTGTACTTACTGCTCCCCTGCCCTCGTTGGCGTACCTGCCTTACGCATTCGGCACTGATCTGGTGGAGCGCGTCTATATCGATGGGCAATGCCGGGTTGATAAGCGGTCTGTGTTTATAGACTGACTAACTTAAATCACCCAGGATGTTAATGCCCTATTGGAGTGTTTCCCGGTTTTCCGGCCTTTTCTTCTTCCTCGTGAGCCTGTTCCCCGCTGTTGCGGCAGCTCAGTTCACGCCAGACTACGAAGTCCTCATCACCACAACAGACGGGCGGTTCCTGAAGGGGCGTAGTGTACGGCAGGACAGTAGCGGGTACCAGTTTTGGCTAAAAGATGCACGGCGGGAAACGATGATCAACCAAGATCAAATCCATCGCATTGATACACTGGGGCTGTGGTGCCCGCCGGTAGGCAGTTACCTGAATCAGATTGGTCCCAATACCGGTTACGGGCTCAAGAAGGGCGAGGTTTACTGGCGCTCCTATATGCTCACCGCCAACTTTGCCGCTGTGGGGATAACGGATTACTTTTCCATCGGTGCCGGCTTCGATATTGCTTCCAGTATTTTAACTGCCTCTGACCATACTTTCACCTATGCCATCGCCCCAAAGTTCAGCATCCCCATCCGAAAGGACCTGATCAACGTAGGGATCGGTGGCATTTTTCTGAACCTGCCTGATTACGAAGGCGGTTTCTCTACCCATAATTTCTACCACGCCACTTTCTCTGTGGGCTCGCGGAGCCGCAACCTCTCGACAGGGCTGGCAATGGTACAGGTGGAGGGCAACCTGCGCCCCTCTCCAGTCTACACCCTGAATATGAACTGGTCGGTCAAATCTTTTTTCGCCCTACAGGCAGAAATACTGACCGGTGCCCCTATAGAAGGTACTATTGTCCTACCCGGCATACAGCTCATTGGCCGGCGGTTCGACTTCAATCTTACCTACCCGATTGGCTGGAATGCCGGGGGCTTCTATTACAGCCCGTTCCCACTTGGCGCACTGAGTTTCAAAGTCAGCCGCCCGTAGCAAAATCCAACATCTGCGCCCTGTCCTTGTTCCAGTTACACATGCATTAGTAACTGAAAATCAAAACAATGGACACACCTAAGTACGAAAAGCTATTTCCCGTTCTTCTGTTTAGTATTGGAGCGTTCGGCTTGAATAACCTTTTTCAGATACCCGACTGGTACGACGAAGTACAGGCCAATGCCTGGACGTTTACTTTCCAGCAGGTCGATGTCGCGGAAATCGTGCTGTACCTCACAAGCAGTTTTGCCTTTTGGCTCGTCTGGAAAAACCGGTCCCTGCACGAAATCTTCTGGCCAGCCTTTGCCTACGTTGGCGTCATGCTGTTCAGCAGCAGCTGGTCGCTGCTCTTTTTCGGGCTGCAATCTCCGCTTGCCGCATTTATCGATATGATTGTCGTGGCGTCGGCTATTGGAGTCGCAGGTCTGCAATTCTACCGGCACCACAAGGCTGCAGGCTGGCTCATGGCGCCCTGTTTCTTAGGCGCAGTGGTCTTCGCCTTTAACAACTATCATATTTATCAGGTATACACGCAAATAATGAGTGCTTAATCGCCTTGCGGAAGAACCAAAATTTAGCTTGCGTGTTATGCTTTCAAAAATTACTGAAAATAACGAATTCAAATATGAAAAGTGTCATCACCTGTGATATGGAGGGTCGGATTGAGACCTTCAATAAAGGCGCGGAAGAAATGTTCGGGTATCCTGCGGACGAGGTCATCGGGAAGGAGCGGGTTTCTGTCTTTTCTCCGGGAGAGATTGTGCTCCAAAATGTACCAGTCTGGCTCGATGAAGCCAGTAAGCACGGCAAATACACCGCCAAAACCAAGTTTGTGCGTAAAGATGGCACGCCATTCAATGCCAAAATCCGCGTTACGCCCACTTTTGCCAATGGTAAAGACAATGGTCAAACCGGTTATTGCGGGGTGACTGAAGTGATTGAGGAGGAGGTCAACCCAACTATTAAGTTTTCCACCAAGCTGATCAAAGCGCTGGCGATCACACGTATGCCCTTTCTGTCGGCAGTGCTGATGCCAGCGTTCATAGGGGGCGCGTATGCTTATCACTACGAGCTGGGTTCGCCCGGTGCGTTCAACTGGTGGTTGTTTACCCTTGCAGTAATTGGCGTGGCGCTGCTCCACCTCGGCAGCAACGTCATGAACGACTACTTCGATGTCAAAGACGGCACCGATGGGGCGAATAACGACTATTTCCTGCAGTTTTCGGGCGGCAGCCGGGCTATAGAGCTCGGGCTCATCACGCTCGAAGGTACTAAACGCCTGGGCCTGGCGCTGATCGCCGGTGCGACACTCATCGGTATTTACCTGACAGCAGTCACCGGTTGGGTGACGTTACTGATTGGGCTGGCGGGATTGGCTATCGGCTATTTGTATACCGCGCCTCCGGTACGCCTGGTCGCTCGTAAAGGGTTGGGAGAACTGGGGATTGCCTTGGCATTTGGCCCCCTGGTCACTCTGGGGATCGTTTATGTAGTAACGCAGCAGCTTTCCCCAATGGCGTTCCTGATTGGACTGCCTGTGGGCCTGCTAACCGCCAATATCCTGCTCATCAATGAGTTTCCGGATGCGGAGTCAGATGCTAAAACCGGCAAAAACCACCTCGTCGTTACCTTCGGCAAGGAAAAGAGCACCTATATATATCTGTCGATACTGATTATGGCTTTCCTGTCTAATCTCGCGATTGTCTGGTTCCTGCCTGACACCAATCCCTGGCTGATTGGCGTAAGCGTTGCTTCACTGGCTGCGGGTATTTTGATTTTCCGGCATATTCGGGAGCACCATCAGGACCGGGAACTGGTGACTTCCAACAAAAATACGATAGCCCTCAGCGCACTGACCGGTCTGCTGACAACACTTGCCTTAATAATAGGATAAAAAATACGTTTTGGTTTGATCTGAAAGTCCCGGTGCTGTGGTGCGCCGGGGCTTTTTTTATTGGAAAATCGTTCCAGAAACCGCCAAAACACGGACCAAAGTCACGATTTAGCGAAAATTCGCAAAATTTCAGCCCTTATCCTTTACTTTTTGCCGATAAGCCCCTAAATTAGTAGCGAAAATTCGCTGAATGATTTACAAGGCGCTACAAATCAAGCCTTTTTAAACAAACTACAGGCGAATCCGGAGTGGTTTCCACGCTCCGTAACTCAGCAACTTTAACGAAGCATTAGGCTACTAAAATAAGATTTTACCATGCAAGACACGCTCAGCAAAACCGATGTACTCAAGGGGGGCGAATTCCTGATCAGCGATACGCCCGGCCCGGAGTCGACCTTCATCCCGGAAGAAATGAATGAGGAACAGCTCATGATCCGCGATACGGTAAGGGACTTTTTGAATACAGAAATCCTCCCAAACATCGACCGCATTGAGGCGCAGGAAGAAGGGCTGGCCCCACAGCTATTGGAAAAAATGGCAGAGCTCGGCCTGCTGGGCTCTCACATGCCTGAGGAATACGGTGGCATGCAGCTGGATACCAATACCAACACCATGATTTGTGATGTTTTTGGCCCGGCCGCTGCGTTCACCGTTTCTTATGCCGCTCACACTGGCATTGGCATGCTGCCCATTCTCTACTTTGGTGATGAGTCACAGAAAGCCGCTTACCTGCCGCGCCTGATCAATGGCGAACTGAAAGCCGCTTACTGTCTGACGGAGCCAAGTTCCGGTTCTGATGCCCTGGCTGCCAAAACCCGGGCGGACCTGAGCAAGGATGGCAACCACTACGTCATCAATGGTCAGAAGATGTGGATTTCCAATGCTGGCTTTGCAGACATTTTCATTGTTTTCGCACAGATTGATGGCGATAAGTTCACCGGTTTGATCGTGGAGCGCGATTCTGAGGGGCTAACCCTGGGCGCAGAAGAGAAAAAGCTGGGCATCAAGGGCTCTTCCACCCGTCAGGTCTTCTTTGAGAACGTGAAAGTGCCTAAAGAAAACGTACTGGGCGAAATTGGCAAAGGTCACCTTATTGCCTTCAATGCCCTGAATATTGGCCGCTTTAAGCTGTGCGCACTCTGTGTGGGCGGTGCTAAGAAAAGCGCTGAAACTGCCGTGCAGTATGCCAACGAGCGCATTCAGTTCAAGCAGCCGATTGCCAACTTCGGTGCGATCAAGCACAAACTGGGCGAGCAAGCCATTCAGATTTTCGCAGCGGAGAGCGCCATGTACCGCGTATCTCATCTCCTGCAGGAAAAGAATAAGGCTCTGATGGCAGAAGGAAAAACCTTTGCAGAAGCGAAGCTCGAAGCAGCCGAAGAATACGCCATCGAGTGCGCCCTGCTCAAAGTGCTCGGCTCAGAAGTACTGGACTATGTAGTCGACGAGACCGTGCAGGTACACGGTGGTATGGGCTACTCTGAAGAAGGCACCGCTGCCCGCGCCTACCGCGACGCCCGCATTAACCGCATCTACGAAGGCACCAACGAAATCAACCGCATGCTTTCCATCGATATGCTGTTCCGCCGCGCGCTGAAGGGCAACCTCGATATCGTCGGGCCAGCCTGGGAAGTACAGAAGGAACTGGCGTCTATGCCTTCCTTTGATCAGCCCGAGGGCGCCTACGCCGCCGAGAAGAAAGCGATCAAGGAGTTCAAAAAAGCCGTACTGATGACGGCTGGTGCTGCTGCTAAAATGCAAATGGACGGCGAGCTCAACCTCAAGGAAGAGCAGGAGATCATCATGAATGTCTCCGATATGCTGCTCGACACCCTCACCGCAGAATCTATGCTGATGCGGGTGGAGAAACTAGCGGGAATGGACAATAAGGAGCAGCCACAGGAAATATACGACGCTATGCTGAAAGTCTTTATGACCGATGCCACCGCCCGTATCCACAAAAACGGCACGGATGCCTTGGTTTCCTTTGCCGAAGGCGATCTGCTGCGCACCATGCTGATGGGTCTGAAGCGCTTCACCAAGTACACACCGACCAACGTCAAGAAAGCCCGCCGCATGATTGCCGACCGCATGATTGAAGCGAACGGCTACTGCTTCTAAGATTTTTTGTAGACAATGCTAGATAGGTTGAAAGCCCCGGTTCGTTTGGATCGGGGTTTTTGTTTGGGTGCACCCGGTGAGGCGCCCTCTCCGGGCGCGCTCTCCGTCCGATGTAGTTTAAAAACGCCAATATACATCCGTATGGCCTCGTATGGACCTGTCCGTATGGACCTGTCCGTAT
>ENA-UENT01000458-UENT01000458.1-marine-metagenome-genome-assembly--contig:-NODE-458-length-24827-cov-4.967008_pt1 | contig 24827 bp, 27 predicted proteins | sample MGYA00237879_ERZ529330 | MGnify/ENA primary metagenome ERZ529330 (study PRJEB26372, sample SAMN05368345) | marine metagenome | biome: cultured habitat; feature: ocean water; material: water; isolation... | reverse complement strand
AGAGGGTGGGATTCGAACCCACGGTGCCCGTGAAGACACGCTGGTTTTCAAGACCAGAGCCATAAACCACTCGACCACCTCTCCAGAGGGTGTCAGGTGTCCCGCGGGACACCTGACAACTGTATCGGGGCGTGACCCCAGCTCAGTTTTCGGGCTTGGCCAGTGGCAGCAGGCACTTGTCGGAATCACAACCAGCGGGGCCGGCTTCCGTCAGCTCACCCTGGTCGTAACGCTGCAGTGCTTCGAAGAAATCACTGCTGACGCGACGCTTCACCACAGCCGATTGCAGCTCCTCGTAGGTGGCTGCATCGATCGGCTCAAAGGGCAGGCGGGGGAAGGTGGCATTGGCATCGAAGCGGGCCAGAAGTGCTGCTGAGATGTAGCCCTCGCCCTTCTCCATGGCTTGATGCAGAGCATCAGCCAAGGGTTCGATTTCGTGCTCGCGGAATTCGATGGTGGCGGAGGTGTTGTGGGCGGTGTAATGCCGCTGCACTTGCATGTAGAAATCGAATTGCGCCATGGCACTGAAGCCGTTGATGTCAACAGCATCAGCACCGGGCAGGTTGGCCCAGCTCACCTCGGTGGGAATCTCCACCAGCCATTCGGTGCAGCGGGGATCGAAGGGGTCATTCAGCAGACGGCCTTCCTCATCCTTGTCGGACTGGGAGGGAACGATGGTGTAGCCGTAGTCCATGCAGGCCATGGCCACGGGGTCGTTCTTGCGGAAGGTGATCCGGCGGATGAAGCGCTGGGCTTTGGGGGGATGCCAGCCGGGGGCGGCACCGGTGAGCAGGCTCTTGGTGCCTGCAGGCTGAACGGTGGTGCAGCGGTTGGGGCGACGCAAACCATGGCGGTCGCAGTAGTCCCAGACCGTTTGATTGACGATCTCTTTCCAGCGGCTCAGGTAAGCGGCTTCCTGCTCCTTGAAGCGCAGACCCTCCTTGGTATCAGGCCGGCCAGCCTCCCACCAGCGCAGCCATTCCGTGCCGAAGGCATGGACGAAGAAGTCGAACAGGCCGGTGAAGCTGACGCCCACGATCGGATCCCACTCACGGCTCTGGCGGTAGCGCTCCACTTCAAAACGATGGTTGAGCAGACAAGCAACCGACAGGGCACCCGCACGGAAGGCATCGGCCTGGCCTTCCTCGTCGCTGGGGTCGATCTGGTTGAGGTGCACCTCGGCCAGATTGCAGTGGAAGTCGGCACCCAGGATCTCGCCGCAGGGATTCAAGCCGTAACGACTGAGGCGGTGCTCCAGCTCGTCAGCTCCGATAGGGCCATGGTTGTCGGACAGCCAACGTCCCGCTTCCTCACGCCCCTGATCACAGTAGATCTCAATGAACTCGCTGCGCAGTTCAGGGGTTGTGAGCAGATCAGCATTGGAGCGAGCGATCGCCTCGGGTGCGAACTGGATGGCACCTTCACCGGAGTGGAACTGCTTGGTCACCGCTGCGTGCACAACGTCCTTGCTGGGACGGGTGTGATAAACGCGGGTGTGGTTGGCCATCCGCAGCGCATCACGCTCGGGATCGATCCTCCAGTTGCCCTCCTCGTCCTGCTGCCAGAGGTTGTCCTTGGAGGACGCAGCAGCCTGGTCGTCGGAGGCGAACTGGCGCATGCCGGCGCTGCGACGGATGTTTCCGGCCACGATCGTGACGGCGGCTTCGTCGATCAGCAGGCAGCACTCCACGGAGGTGAGCCGACGGCCCTGGGCCTTGTTGAGCAGACGAGCAACGCGCCCGTAAAGATCCTTCAGTTTGACGGGGTTGGCCATGCCACCGAACCCCTTCAGCGTTTCCCCAACAGGGCGCACATCGCTGAGGTCCACTTCGATCTGAATGGGACCGCCGTTGAACCGCTCATCGCTGCTGAGCTCGAGCATCAGCTGATAGCTGTCCACCCAGCCACGGCGGGTGTCGCCCACCTTGATGGTCACCTTGTTGCCATCAATGCTGTGGGTGCAGTCGTCCTGGCGCTCAGCCGCAGGAGTGATGCCGATTTCGCTGACGCTGGGGACTTCAAAGCTGTTGCGCACCACCGGAAGCCGGTCGATCAGGTGCGGCTCGATGATGGCGCCGGTGCCGCAGCCCATCATCGCCAGGTCCATCATCAGACCGAAGGCCTGCCAATCCACCAGATTGGTGGAGGTGCAGTTGTAGGAGCCCGAGAAGTTTTCGGGCTGTTCGATCCAGCGGGTGCCACCGATCCAGAGCCAGCGGCCTGAGGGAAGAGCTTTTTTCTCGGCCTGCATGCGAGCCAGCAGGGCCACTTCCGCATCGCTCAGGTTGCCCAGCTGACGAAGGCCTTCCAGGTTTCGCGCGCCCACCTGACTCCAGCTCTCACGGCCGCTGGGGGTTTTGCGGCTGTAGGTGCGATAGAAGACCGGGTTGGCAGCAGGAGCGGTTGCAGGGAAGTCGCCGAACCCGGCGATAGCTCCCGCAGAGGTCTCCACACGATTTGGAGTGAGGGTCACGTGCGGTGCTGGGGCGAAGGACAAGTATCGAAACCCTAACGCCACAGATGGGGGTAGCAAGGTCTCCTTACCACCATCAACAGTGTCCTGTTCAAACTGAGCGCTAAATCGACAGCAAATCATGCAGCGGCGGCTCGAGCCTGAGTTGATGAACGGCATTGCACAGGTGCAGGCCTATGCCGCTGCCGACTTCAGTTCCGGCGATCAAGCCACCATCGAAGCGATTCAGCGTCTCCTCTCACGCACATCGCCTTTGCCGCCAGATCCACTGGTGGTGGATCTGGGTTGTGGGCCGGGAAACATCACGCTTCGCTTGGCTGGCCTCTTCCCCAAGGCTCGAATCATCGGCATCGACGGTGCCGAATCGATGCTGGCTCTGGCCCGGGAGCGGGCGCAGCATCAGCAACTGGAGATCTCATTCCTCTGTCAGACCCTTCAGGAGGTTCTTGAAGGTCCTCTGCTTGGGCAGGCTGATCTGATCGTCAGCAACAGCCTTTTGCATCACCTGCATCAACCCGATCTGCTCTGGACGGTCAGTCGAGCCCTGGCAGCACCTGGGTGTCGTGCCTTGCATCGGGATCTGCGGCGTCCGGCCTCCGACGCTGAGATTCAACAGCTGCTGCTGAAACACCTGCCATCGGCGCCAGAGGTGTTGCAGCACGATTTCGCTGCCTCGCTGGCGGCGGCCTTTGAGCCTGATGAGGTGATTGCCGAGCTCCACCGGCTGGGACTCAACCAGTTGACGGTGTCGGCAGAGGACGACCGTTATCTGGTGGTGTCAGGCTTGGTGAAGTCCTGAAATCCGATGAGCGGCAGTCAAGCGACCACTGATGGTGATCTGGCCCAGGTTCTGGCCTCGGCGGTGGATCGCCGTCGCAACTTTGCGATCATTTCCCACCCGGACGCGGGAAAAACAACTCTCACTGAGAAGTTGCTGCTCTACGGCGGTGCCATTCAGCAGGCCGGTGCGGTGAAAGCCCGGGGCGAGCAGCGCAAGGTGACCTCCGACTGGATGGAGCTTGAAAAGCAGCGGGGGATTTCGATCACCTCAACGGTGCTGCAGTTCGATTACGACGCCACCACGATCAACCTCCTGGACACACCAGGTCACCAGGATTTTTCCGAAGACACCTATCGAACGCTGGCAGCGGCTGACAACGCCGTGATGCTGGAAGATGCCGCCAAGGGCCTGGAGCCTCAGACGCGGAAGCTGTTCGAGGTCTGCCGCATGAGGCAGATCCCGATCTTCACCTTCATCAACAAGATGGACCGCCCGGGGCGGGAACCGCTCACCCTGCTCGATGAAATCGAGTCGGAACTCGGCCTCACCCCCTGGGCAGTGAACTGGCCGATCGGCAGTGGCGAGCAATTCCGTGGTGTGATCGATCGCCGCAGCAAGGAGGTGGTTCTGTTCAGCCGTGCTGAACGCGGCAAGCAGGCCAGTGAGCAACGCCTCTCGCTGGACGACCCTGCCCTGCGCGAATTGGTGGAAGAGGACCTGCTGGATCTGGCCATTGAAGAAATGGAGTTCCTGGAGGCGGCTGGCGCCGAGCTGGACATTGAGATGGTCCATGCCGGTGAGCTCACCCCGGTGTTCTTCGGCTCGGCCATGACCAACTTCGGGGTCCGTCCGTTCCTCGATGCCTTCCTTGAGATGGCACAACGGCCGATCGCCCGATCCAGCAGCGAAGGTCTGGTGGACCCGTTGCGTGAAGGGTTCAGCGGCTTCGTGTTCAAGCTTCAGGCCAACATGGACCCCAGGCACCGCGACCGGGTTGCCTTCGTCCGTGTCTGCAGCGGCCGCTTCGAAAAAGACATGACGGTGAAGCACGCCCGCACGGGCAAAGCGATCCGTCTCTCACGTCCTCAAAAGCTGTTCGGTCAGGACCGAGCCGTGGTGGAAGACGCCTATCCGGGTGATGTGATCGGTCTCAACAACCCCGGCATGTTTTCCATTGGCGACACCCTTTATGTGGGTTCGAAAGTGGAATACGAAGGCATTCCCTGTTTCAGCCCGGAAATTTTCAGTTGGCTGCGCAACCCCAACCCTTCAGCCTTCAAGAACTTCCGCAAAGGGGTGAACGAGCTGCGGGAAGAGGGGGCTGTGCAGATCCTTTATGACACCGACGAGAGCAAGCGGGATCCAATTCTGGCGGCCGTTGGACAACTCCAGCTTGAGGTGGTGCAGCACCGCCTTGAAAACGAATATGGCGTGGAAACCCGCCTTGAGCCCATGGGTTTCCAGGTTGCCCGTTGGATCAACGGCGGTTGGGCTGAACTCGAAAAGGTGGGCCGGATTTTCAATTGCAAGACCGTGCGTGATACCTGGAATCGGCCTGTGCTGTTGTTCAAGAACGAGTGGAATCTCAACCAGCTTCGGGAAGACCACCCCGACCTTGAACTCAGCAGTGTTGCCCCGGTGGTGAGTGGAGTGGAGCCGATCAGTCTCTGAACCGCGCCGATCACCCCATCCACACCTCCACGGCTCTCTCGCCAGAATTGTGCCGCGCTTTCAACTTCCGTGAGTACGTTCTGGCTGCTGAGGAATAGCGCTGACGGCGGCACCGAATACGTGTGTTTCCGTGGTGATGACGAATCGGTGGAAATGCTGGAGGGCTACCACCTTCCTCCGCAGATGCCGTTGATCAAGCGCCGCTCCTGGATGAACCGGGTGGATGCCCTCAGCTGCCGGAGCAGGCTGGAACGCAGCGAGGGTTTTCGTCACGGTGCGCCCCTCTTCTGAACAGGCCCCGATACGCTCATCAAAAGGAACCCGATCGACGCAATGGCAGCCCTGGGTGAATCTGGTCCCGATGCAAACGCAGATGATCCATTCGCCCGTCTCGGCCTGAGCCGTGATGCGGGCTTTGATCAGGTTCAGGCGGCCAAAGCACGCTGTCTCGCCGAGGTTTCCGGTGATGATCAGGCCCGAGCCAAGATTGAAGCGGCCTACGACGCCGTCCTGATGGCGCGTCTTCGGGACCGGCAACAGGGTCAGGTGAGTGCGGCTGCAGCGACGGCATCGGAGCGGGAGGCCATGGCGGGATCCATGCCTTCTCCGCCAGCTCAGGCACCGATGGGCAACGTGTTGGCGAATCTCCGCAACAGGCTGCCCGATCCCTCCCCGACCCTCTCCGGCCTCAAGCCCGACTGGGCCCTGGTGGAAGGGCAGGGGCGTTCCGTTCGCCTGATTGCAGGGATCGTCGGCGTTGCTCTGTTGCTGATCTCGGCCGGGAGCATTCAGTTGGTGCTGGCCCTGGCAACCATCGGCGTTTTTCTCAGTCAGGTTCGCCGTGGTCGCCGCCCACTGGCATCCCTGGGCTGGACGTTGCTGGTGCTCATTCTGGGCTTGGCGGCAGGCTCTTTGCTGAACCTGGCGCTCTCTCCCACTGCTGTTGAACAGCTGGCTCTCAGTCCTCTGCAGATCCAGGCTCTGCCTGCAGCTCTGCTGCTGTGGGCTGCAGCCCTGTTCCTGGCTTGAGCATCAGGCCGCCGTCGGTAGGCCGTCAATCAGCTCCTGCAGCTCCGCAGCGGTCACGTCATAACGGTCGTTGCAGAAGTGGCACGTCAGTTCCGCGCCACCGTCCTTGTCACGCATGTCGGTGAGTTCGTCCCTGCCCAGCAGGAGCAGGGCTGCTTTGCTGCGTTCACGGCTGCAAGGACAGAAAAAACGAAGCTCCTGGCTGGCCTCGGCATCGTCGAGGGGTTTGGGATCAAGGTCGGGGAAGACGTCCCGAAGCAGATCCTCCAGCTGGTCGCCACTTGCCGCCAGCCGCTGACTGAATCCAGTGATCTCGCGGCAACGCTGTTCAATCAGCTCCACCAGGGCCGGCTCTTCCGCCGCTTTGGGAAGGATTTGAACCAGGAGCCCACCGCTGGCATGGATGCCGGCGCTGTTCACTTGCTCACCCACAAACACGGCTGAAGGGGTCTGTTCGGAGTGGAGCAGATAGGAGGCCACATCCTCACCAATGCCTCCACTGACGAGCTCAACGGTGCTGTTGAAGGGCTCACCCTTGCCGTCATCACGCATCACATGGAGGTACCCGGTGCCAGCGGCCTCCTTGAAGTTGAAGCTGAAATGCCCAGCTTCATCCTGAATGGGATCGAGTTCGAGGGCCGGCTCGCCGACGTAGCCACGGACGGTTCCGTTGCGTCCGGCATCCACCATCAAGTTCTTGATTGGTCCGTCGGAACCGAGACGCAGGTTCACCCGGCCGTGGCGAACCTTCATCGAACTGGCGAGCATCAATCCAGCGGCCATGGCTCGTCCAAGCATCACGCTGGTGAGGAACGACAGACCATGGCGCTCCCTCGCCTCACGCACGATGTTGGTTGTCGATACCGCCACCAACCGGATGCCGCCCTCAGCGGCTGTTGCGCGAACCAGCCGGTCGGCCATATCCCATCGGAAGCTCAGGGCAATGTAGTCATCGGTTCGAGCCGCCCGCCCTGCAAGCGCAGTCTTTGGCAGTCCCAGTCCTGAAACAGCTCGGGTTCATGGGTGACCACGATCAACACCTGTTCACGGGCGAGGCCAGCGAGCAGATCAAGCACGTCCCGTCGCACCGACCAATCCAAACCTGCGGTGGGTTCATCCAGGAGGAGAACTTCAGCGCCGCGGAGCATTTGCACGGCGAGGGCAAGCCGCCGTTGCTGCCCGCCGCTCAGCCGTTCTGGTGCCGTTGTGGAGGCGATGCTGTCGAGGCCAACCCGTTCGAGCACGCTCTGTTCGCGCTCATGACCGAGCCGCCGATGCCCCAGCCGCAGTTCCTGAGCCACGCTCAGCCCGAGGAAATGGCGCTCGGGAAACTGGAAAACGATGCCGCAAAGCCAGCGCAGCTGCCGTCGTTTCATCGTGCTCCCGTTCCAGCGGATGCTGCCGGATGTGGGTGATGCCAAGCCGCTGATGATTTCCAGCAGCGATGTCTTTCCGGATCCACTGGCGCCAGCAATCAGCAGCGGCCGTCCCTTCTGCGTCTGAAAACCGACGCCGTCGAGGATGGGGGCACCAGCAGTCGCAGGTGCATAGGTGATTCCTGAGAGCTCGAGCATGCGTTCAGCTTGAACGATGATGACGGAGTCGCGATGGCCCCATGGACATTCGTTTTCGTGAAGTCGATCCCTTCAATTGCTGGTTATGGATCCGTTTCTCGGAACCCCCCAGTCAGGGGGAACGGAATTACGTCGATGGTGTCTTCGACAGCTGGTATGTGATCGGGCGTTTGGGCGGTTTCAACGCAGAAAACCTGCAGGTGAATGACGCGGGCTCCGATCTCAGTTGGATGGGCTACGACAACGATGGGGCTGAGTCGGCGATGCCGGCCCTGATGCACAACATGGGGCAACTGGAATATCAGAACGAATGGGGACGTTGCTGGGTGGATCTCGGCACGTCGGATGGAGTTGCCATCGATGTTCTGATCAATGCCCTGCGTCAACTGGACTCTGACGTCGTTCAGATCGAAGAGCTCGTCGTTGGTGGGGTCAATGAAAATTGGCCGGTTGAAGACCATCCCGACAGCGTTTTCCCTGCCGGTGGCTGAACGCCGGCGCTTGCTTCTGTCGCCGGATCGCCTGCAGCAGGGTGGATCGGTTCTGCTCAACACCGAAGAGCAGCACTACCTGCGGCGAGTGTTGCGTCTGCGCTGTGGCGAGCAGGTGGATCTGATCGATGGTTGCGGCCGGCTCACGACAGCAACCCTGGTGGAGCCGCAGTTGCTTGGGCTCGACAGGTCAGCGCAGCACGTTGAACCTTCGCCCAAACCCCAGCTGGGCCTGGCCGTTGCCTTGATGCGGAGGGGGATGGATGAGGTGGTGCGAATGGCCTGTGAGCTTGGGATTGATCGGATCCAGCCCCTGCGCTGCCAACGCTGTGTTCCCCAGGCCGACCATCGACCGCAGCGCTGGGCCACGATCATTCGTGAGGCGGTGGAGCAGTGCGAGCGGTTGTGGATACCGCAGCTGCATGAGGTGAACGGTTTATCCGAATGGATAGGACAACAGGACGGTCTGCGTCTTGCAGGGGTCACACGCGAGTCGGCCGCTCCATCGTTGGGTCAATGTCTGCGCCAACAGGGGAATGCAAGTCAGCTCACTTGGGTGGTAATCGGTCCTGAAGGGGGATGGACCTCAGCAGAGCAGATTCTCTTTGACGAAGCGGGGGTCCGGCCTGTGCGGATGGGGGCGACCATCCTGCGCAGTTCGACTGCCGCGGTGTCTGGTGCCGTTGAACTGGTTCGTTGGCGTGATGGGCTGATCAGCTCTTGAAGAGATCCTGAGCGATCCCCCGGAAGGATTTCAGAGCTGCTCCAGGCCGGCGGCTACGCTGGCGTAGTCCGCCACCAGGCATGAGGTTGCTGGGGGCAAAGGTGGAATAGGTCACTTCTGGGCGGGCTGCCTCTGCTGCAGCCAGTTCAGCAGCGATCGCTTCTGCTGTGGTGAGTGAGGCTGCGGGCTGAGCGCTGGATGCAGCGCTGGCTTCTGCAACGGTCTCTTCAACAGCTTCTGCTGTTGAAGGCTGGGCAATCACCGAAGGCTCTGAGGCTGCGACGACGGCTGCCTCGACCGGTGCATCTTCGGTGGCTGCAGTCTCTTGTTGAGGCAGCTCGAGGGTGGCCGGAGCGGCGGCGTCATCCAGGGTGAGGAAAAAGCCCTTGTTGCGGTTGAACACCATCCGGTCGACCAGAGAACGAACGCACCCGATTCTCCCTCTGCAATGGCTGCAGGCAGGAGATGCTTAGAGCACTGCAACACGGTGTGATGTCCGCACTCTGGATTCAGGCCCTGCTGGTGAACACGGTTTTGATTGCCCTGGCGCAGCGCACAACCGTGCTCACCCGTAGTGGTTGGGTCCACGCAGCTGCCTTGGGCACGATCCTGTGGGGTTGTTTGGGGTGGTCGGGCTGGTTGGCCGTGGTCGTCTATCTCTGTTTGGGGAGTCTGGTCACCAAGATCGGCTTTCAAAACAAGCAAAGCCGGGGTCTTGCCGAAGCCCGCGGCGGTCAGCGCGGCCCTGAAAACGTCTGGGGTTCTGCGGCCGTGGGAACCTTCCTGGCACTGCTTATCGGTGCCGGTGTCGAACCCCGTGAGCTGTTGTTGGTTGGCTTTGCGGCGAGTTTTGCCGCCAAGTTGGCCGACACCTTCGGCAGTGAGATCGGCAAACGATTCGGGCGCACCACGGTGTTGATCACCAGCCTTCGGGTGGTTCCACCAGGAACCGAAGGAGCCATCAGCCTTGAGGGAACCCTGGCCAGCGCCGCCGGCAGCATCGCCATGACCCTGGTGATGCTGGCCCTGCAGCTGGTTCCTTCATGGCCTGTGGCAGTGCTGGTGATGCTGGTTGGCCTGGTGGCAACCCTCGGCGAAAGCCTGCTCGGTGCTCTGGTGCAGGATCGCGTGGCCTGGTTGAGCAATGAGCTGGTCAATGCTCTCCAGACCCTCCTGGCCGCAGTTCTGGCGATGCTGCTAATGGCGCTCTGATCAGCGGGTTTGGATGGGCATCAGACCATCGCGCTGGGCCCATTGCCTTAGCAGTCGAACGCCCTCATGGAGATGAAGGCGCAGGGATGAGCGGCTGCAATTCAGGGCCTGAGCCAGATCCTTGAGGGTCTGGCCTTCGATCAAGTGGGCTTTCAGCACCGTGCCGGCCAGGCCATCCACCTGGTGCAGCACGCTTTTCAGCCAGTCCAGGTGTTCATCATCCGCCCTCGAGCTTGCTGGCTCTCCAGGGCTGGCAGACAAGTCGACGACCTGGCTGGCCTCATGGCTCAGAACGGCGGCTGCCCAGCGCTCCGGGTGAACCGAGAGTGCGTCGGCCAGCTCCTGATCGCTGAGAAGCGGTTGCCGGTTCTGTTCGCGTTCCCGCTGGATCTTCATTCCGGCTGCGTAAAGATCACGCAGTCGCCAGGGAATCCGAATGGTGCGTGATCGATCCCGGCGGTAGTGGAGGATTTGGCCGGTGGCCCGCGAGAGCAGATAGCTGCTGGGGCGGAGGCCTCGTTGTTGATCAAACCGTTCAAGGCCACGGATCAATCCAACCCGGGACTCCTGCAGCAGGTCGTCGAACTCTTCAGGCCCGCGTTGCTGTTGGCGACGGGCCGCGCAGTGGGCCAGGCCCAGGTGCTTGAGAGCCTGCTGATTGCGTCGTGCAATGCAGGGCGGCAGTCCACGCCGGGACTCCTGGTGCAGGTGACGTTGAGAAATCAAGGGATCAGTGCAACTGATCCAACGGTTCAACGATCAGCCCCGAAGCGGTTGGCCCTTTGGTGCCGCAGATCGGCACTTTCGTGCCGGATCATGGATGCAACGGTTTTGGATGGATGGACTGGCAACCAGAAGCACTGGCAGCACTCAAGAAAGATGTTCCGTTCTTCGTACGGCCTGCTGTTCGTAAACGGGTTGAGGCGATGGCGGATTCAGACGGACGTTCCGACATCGATCTGGATTTCTACAAATCCGCCAAGCAGGCCATGGCCCCGAGCTGATCCTCAGGAGGGGTCGAGATCGCAGCGCTGCAGTTCCGGCTGGGTCAAGCGGTCAACGATGCGTGCCATATCCAGGGCTGTGAGTTCACCGTTTTCATCCCACTTGAGCGTGGTTTTGCGCTGGGCAGGGGGGTGGCCGGCAGCGCGTCGTGCAGAGCGGTCAGGTCCCAAGTCCGATCACCAATGTCAGGAGATCCACACATTAGTCGCCGCTGCGGGTCTCGTTTACATGCTGATTGGTGTTGATGTGTTGAAGGCAGCGAGTCCGGCCCACTCCTGCAGAGGCGCCCACTGACCCAAGCGCTGGTCGAGCCAGCGGTGGCCATCGGCATTGAGGTGGATCCCATCGGGTTCCATCCAGGTCAACCAGTCGGGCTCCTCCTGCATCTCCTGATGCATGGACAGGAAGGGCACATCAGCCTCACGGCACTGTTCGGCCATCACGGCCTCCGTGGCCGCGATCTGGCTGTTGCTGTACCAGAGGCAGCCGGCAAAGGGCATCACGTGTTCATCCACCGCAGTGAGGCCCAGCACAAACACCTGCACCTCCTGGGTCATCTCATTGAGAAGTTGTCCCAGGCCAAACGAAAAGGCCTCCACATCCAGTTGGGGTCTGCCGTCGATCCGACCAACGCGGGCGGTGTCATTCAGCCCGACACTGAGCAGAAGTCCTCCCGGTGTTTGGCGCCGCAGTTCGCCGCGGCAGCTCCACTCGCTGCGCCAGCGGGCGGCCACGCGTTCCAGACCATCCCCGCGGATGCCAAGGGGGTACACCACTGGAGCGCTGGGCAGGTTCATCCAGCGCAGGCGCAGCCGCTGGCACCAGCCACCCGATTCACGATCACCCCAACCATGCACGCCACTGTCCCCGAGCACGATCAGCTGACGGGGGGCGTCGTTCGCACCGCTCATAAGGCCATGGCCCGGCTGTTCCAGCTCCCCTGAAGTCTTTCCCCCAGGCTCTCACCCAGCAGTGTGAGCACTGCGGAAATGAGCACGATCCAGAGCACCAACCACCAATGAAACGAGCTGAGGGCCTCCATCAGCTGCCAGCCCAGACCAGCTCCCCCCACCATGCCGATGATCGCGGTGTCGCGCAGGATCACATCCAATCGGTAGGTCGCATAGGTGAGGTAAGCGCGACTCACATCCGCCAGGGGGCCGTAAAGCCAGCTCACCCGGTTGGGGGCGCCGCAGGCCTTCATGGTCTGGGCGGAACCCAATCCCGTGCTGCGGATGTCGTCGATCAACACCCGACCCATCACACCGCCGTGGTGCAGCCCCAGGGCTAGCCCCGCCAGGCTCAAACTTGGTTTGGCCAGCATCAGCAGCAGCAGTGCGGTGAGAGGGGCCGGGATCAGTCGCAACGCCCCCCACACCACTCCCTGCAAATGAAGGCTGGCCTGGCTGGGCCAAACCAGCAGCAACAGCGGTGGAAGGCCGGTGGCAACACAACCGGCGATCAGGGTGATCCACACCGTGGCACGAATCACCCCGGGCCAGGAGATCTCAAGGGCAGCATTGAATCCCTGGGATCCGTCGATGAGGTTGCCGACAACCATCGACCACTCAGCCACTGGCCAGGCCAGCTGCAGATCCAGCTGTGTTCCCCAGCCGAGGGCAACCCAGGGGCTGGCCATGGCCACGGGAAGAATCAGCATGCGTGACCAGCTGCGCAGCGTTCGCAGCAGTCGGTCGAGCACCACCATGGCGATGGCCAGCATCCAAAGCCCACTCCACAGCTCCTGAAATTGGAGCGAGCGCAGGCTGAGGCTGAGGTCTGTCCCCAGTCCTCCGAGGCCGAAAACACCCAGAATCAAGGCTGAACGAACTGCGCAATCGAGGCGGTGGCCGATGTGGTCGCTGATCGGCTCCGCCAGCGGTGGGACCAGCCCGGTGAGCATCACGGCCCATGGCGTGGCGCCGGCTCCCTTGAGGACGGGAATGGCCGGTGAAACGTGGCAATCCACCTGATCGGCGATCACCCGCGCCATCAGAACCGTGAAGGGAATCGCGATGGCGCAGATCGCAACCCAGCCATTCAGCCCGAACACCTGCAGCAGCAACAGCCCCCAGATCAGTTCATGCACAGCGCGCAGGGGCGCCAGCCAACGGCGCAAGATCACGGCAGGCCAACGCACGCCCGCTTGGATTTCCCAGAAGGTGCTTGAGCTCAGGAGTCCGAGACCCACGCCGAGAACACTGCTGATGCCCCAGGACATCACGGCGATCACCAGGGTGATCTGGAGCCCCTTGAGCAAGCTGCCCAAAACGATGGGGTCGATGGAGGGCTGCACGGCCCCAGCCGCGAACTGTTGAAGAACTGAAATTCCGCCGCCGTGACCATCGCGCAACAGCACCCCAAGAACGCCGAGCAGGCTGAGGCCCGGCAGCAATGGGATCAGCGGCAGGGCTGGCTTCAGGCTGATGCGTAGAGCCATTCCAGCTGATCCCGGTGAATGGTGTTTGGAGCCGCATCGATCACCAGGGCACCACCACGGAGCCCCAGAACCCGATCAAACCGATGAATCAGATCCGGCCGATGCAGGCTGATCAGACAGCCCGGCAAGAGAAGCAGGGTGTTGAGAACGTCTTCGGCGAGGCTGGGATCAAGGGCGGAGAGGGGTTCGTCCGCCAGCACGAGTTCAGGCCGCTGATGCAACAGACGGCCCAAAGCCACCCGTTGGCGCTGCCCTCCGGAGAGCTCACGCACGGGCTGTTCAAGCAGATCGGCCTCCAGTTTCACCTGGTGCATCAGCTCCAGGCAGGTGTTTGGGTCCAGCGGACCCAACAGGTTTCGAATCGCCCAGAGCAGCCCATGGCGTCCCAGGGCACCGCTGTTGATGTTCTGGATCACACTCAGTTCCTCCACCAGGCGCAGGTCCTGCCAGAGCGTGCCGATCTGGCGCCGTTGCCGGCGGGACAACTGCTGATGGGGGCGACCGCACCAGTGCACGGATCCTGCATCGGGGCTTAAGGCCCCGTTGCAGAGCTTCAGCAACGTGGTTTTGCCGGCGCCACTGGCACCGAGCAAAACCACACGCTGGTCCGCACGAAGGGTGAGGGTGATCGGTTGGAGCCGTTGCCCCAGGCAGGCCTGGTGCAGCTCCAGCAGCGCCGTCAACGGATCTTTCCGAGTTGGCGACCCACCGTTTCGATCATCACGTAGTCCTCGTCCTTGGCGGGGATGAAGCGTTCGGCACCGAACAACTCGAGAATCGTGGCGCCGTTCTCTGTGTCTGCCGACAGGTCCAGCAACGCGCTCTGCAGCTTGTCGGTGAAACCATCGCCAAAGCGATCATCCAGACCGGGTCGTACAACCCAGTGGTAATCCACGTAGGGCGGTGTCCTCCAGATCACCGACACCTTGCCGGGATCCACGCGGCCGTCCGCCACATTGCTGCGCCAGACCTGCTCGTTCAAGGCGCCCACCTCGTAGGCACCGCTCTGCACCACAGCAACGGTGGCGTCGTGGCTTCCGCTGAAGCCAGGGCCGCCCCCCGCCATATCCTCAGGTTTCACGCCGTTTTCCCCCATGAAGAACTGGGGCATCAGGCGGCCGGAGGTGGAACTCTCCGAACCGAAGGCCAGTCGGCGTCCCTTCAGCTCAACCAGTTGGTCGGCACTGGTGAAGGGGCGCAAACCACTGGCGCCATTGGCGATGAACACACTGGTGAACTCTGCATCGATGTCCCGTTGCGCCAGCACCCGGGCTCCAGGCGTCTGCAGCCGGGCCTGCACACCGGTGAGTCCACCGAACCAGACCAGATCAAGGCTGCCGGTGCGGAAGGCACTCACCGCCGCCGCGTAATTGCTCACCGGCGCATACCGCACGGGAACATCCAGCTTTTCGCTGAGTTCCGTAGTGAGCGTGCCGTAGAGACGATTGAGTTTCTCGGGGTTCTGGTCGGGGATGGCACCGATCTGCAGAACGGCCTGTTTGGCGTCGTTCTGGGGTGCGCCGCAACTGGAAACACTGGCCGTGAGTGCGAGTCCGGCAATCAAACCGGTGGCCAACACGGCCCTGCGTTCTCGTGCAGACATTCAGAAAAGGAAGTGATCAGATCGGATCAGAAGGAGCGAAGCAGCCGCTTCAGTCGCATCAGTCCATCGTTGATCGTCTCATCCGCTACGGCACAGGAGAGTCGAATGCAGCGGTCATCGCCGAAGGCCAGGCCCGGAACCACGGCCAGGCCTTCCTGTTCCAAGGCTTGCCGGCAGAACTCCATCGAATCGGGCACGCCGTCCGGCAGGCGGGGGAAGGCGTAGAAGGCCCCTTGAGGGGGCGTCAGGGTGATGCCCTCCAGAGCCTGCAGCCCTTCAGTGAGCAGAGTTCGGCGGCGGTTGTAGCTGATGGCCATCTCGCGGACGCAATCTCGGGGCGCTTCGATCGCCGCCAGTGCGCCCCGTTGAGCAAAGCTGCACACATTGCTGGTGCTCTGGCTCTGAAGGGCTGAAGCAGCTTTGATCACGGCAGCATCTCCAGCCAGATAACCGAGGCGCCAGCCGGTCATCGCCCAGCCTTTGGCAAAGCCGTTCACGGTGAAGCAGCGCGAACGGATTTCTTCGGCAATGGCCGCAAAGCTGCAGTGCTCCTGACAATCGGCCAGGAGATATTCATAGATCTCATCGCTCATCACCATCAGCTGGGGGTGACGGGCCACCAGCGCGGCCAGGGCCTCCATTTCGGCCCGTGTCATCACCTGGCCGCTGGGGTTGCCAGGGGAATTGATTACCAGCAGTCGGCTGCGGGGGCTGATCTGCTGCTCCAGCAGATCGAGGTCGAGACGGAAGCCTTCCTCCGCTTTGGTGGGGATGATCCTGGTGCTCGCCCCGGCCAAGGCCGCCATCTCGGGATAGCTCAACCAGTAGGGCGCCGGCACCAGAACTTCGTCGCCGGGATTGAGCAGCACCTGGAACAGGTTGTAGATGGCTTGCTTGCCACCGTTGGTCACCAGCACCTGCTCCGGCTGGGTTGGAATCCCGTTTTCGACGCTCAGTTTGTGGGCCAGAGCAGCACGAAGATCGGGGTCCCCCGCGGCGGGGCCGTAGCGGGTGAAGCCGGATCCCAGAGCATGCTGGGCCGCTTCAACGATGAATGCAGGCGTCGCAAAGTCCGGCTCACCTGCACTGAGGCTGCAGATGTCCTTACCGCTGTCGCGCAGTGCTTTGGCCTTGGCGCTGATCTCCAGCGTCAGCGACGGTTTGAGGGCGACAGCCCGGTCGGAAAGTTCTGGCGGGCGCGGCATCGGTAACGCACCTCCCCGCGGTGCGTTTAAAACGTCATCATCCTGCCGCAGATGGTGTCGCACACAACCTTGATTTCTCAGCGCCCATGAATGCGATACAGATCAGCTGGGTCTTGGCCGCAGAAGACAGCGCCAGATTGGCGACGTTCTACAGCGAGCTGTTTCAAGCCACGTTGAAGCCTGGGCTGGCGGAGCACCACTGCATCGTTCAGTTCAGCGATGGCACCCAGCTGGAGATCTACAGGCCCTCACGCCGGCGCTCTTTTCCAGCCCGAGGGCGAGCGCTGGCGCCCTGCTTGCGGCTCTCCCCATCGCAGCAACCCCTGCCTGAACTGCAACGGCTGCTCAGCAACGCCCTGCAGCTTGGTGGATCGCTCCTCGAGGAGGCGCGGCTTGAGCCCTTTGGTGCAGAGGCCTGGATCCACGATCCGGAGGGCAACCCCGTGTTGCTCCTGGCTCCACTGGCTTCTGTTGCTCCGATGTCATGACTCTCTCCAGCCTCGAGGCCTGCAGTTCTTGCACAACCTGCGACTTGGCCAGCACGCGCCACACCGTCGTGATCAGCCGCGGCAATCCCAAGGCGGATCTGATGCTGATCGGTGAAGCACCCGGAGCTCAGGAAGATGCTCAGGGCGTTCCCTTTGTCGGGCGTTCAGGACGTGCCCTCGATCAGCTGCTGCGGGATGTGGATCTGGATCCCGAGCAAGACCTCTACATCTGCAACGCGATCAAATGCCGGCCGCCCAACAACCGACGGCCGAAAAAAGCTGAGTTGGCCGCCTGCCGGCCCTGGCTAGACCTGCAACTTGAGACCGTTGATCCCACGGTGATCGTGCTCACGGGAGCCACCGCTGTGGAGGCCATCCTTGGCATCAAGGGGGGCATGACCCAGCTTCGCGGTCAGTGGCAGAGCTGGAATGGACGGGCGGTGATGCCGATTTTTCACCCCTCCTATCTGCTGCGCAATCCTTCCAAAGCAGCCGGCGCGCCTCTGGATCTGACACGGCAGGATCTCGACGCGGTTCGGCGCAGGCTGTGCGAACGTTGACGCGCTTCACCACCGGCCCCATGACTGCCCTGGATCGGCGCTACGACACCCAGATCCACCGCCGTGTGACCCGCACTGTGATGGTGGGTGATGTGCCCGTGGGCAGCGAGCACCCGATCGTGGTGCAGTCGATGATCAACGAGGACACCCTCGATATCGAGGCTGCTGTAGCCGGCATCATCCGCCTGGCGGAAGCGGGCAGTGAGATCGTGCGGGTGACGACCCCCTCGATGGCCCACGCCAAGGCGATGGGACAGATCCGTCAGGAGCTTCGTCAGCGCGGCTGCACCGTTCCCCTGGTGGCCGATGTTCACCACAACGGCGTCAAGATCGCCCTGGAGGTCGCCCAGCACGTCGACAAAGTCCGGATCAATCCCGGCCTGTTCATTTTTGATAAGCCAGATCCCAACCGCCAAGAGTTCAGCCCCGAGGAATTTTCCGCCATCGGTCAGCGCATCCGTGAGACGTTCGAGCCCTTGGTGACCCTGCTGCGGGATCAGAACAAGGCGCTTCGAATCGGTGTGAACCATGGCTCCCTGGCGGAGCGGATGCTGTTCACCTACGGCGACACCCCTGAGGGGATGGTCGAGTCAGCGATGGAATTCGTGCGCATCTGCCATGAGCTTGATTTCCACAACATCGTGATTTCGATGAAGGCCTCGCGGGCTCCGGTGATGCTCGCGGCCTACCGCCTGATGGCGGACACCATGGACAAGGAGGGATTCAATTACCCACTCCACCTGGGCGTGACCGAAGCCGGTGATGGTGATTACGGTCGGATCAAGAGCACCGCAGGCATCGCCACTCTGCTGGCCGATGGATTGGGAGACACCCTCCGGGTCTCACTGACGGAGGCCCCTGAAAAGGAAATCCCCGTCTGCTACTCGATTCTTCAATCCCTGGGTCTGCGCAAGACCATGGTCGAGTACGTCGCCTGCCCCAGCTGCGGTCGCACCCTGTTCAATCTCGAGGAGGTGTTGCATAAGGTGCGCAACGCCACATCCCACCTCACGGGTCTGGACATTGCCGTGATGGGGTGCATCGTCAATGGTCCCGGCGAGATGGCTGACGCCGATTACGGCTACGTCGGTAAAACCCCGGGAGTGATTTCGCTGTATCGCGGCCGCGATGAAATCCGCAAGGTGCCTGAAGCTGAGGGTGTTGAAGCCCTGATCCAGTTGATCAAAGAGGACGGTCGCTGGGTAGAGCCCGCCTGATCTCGTTAATCTGAAGAATCAGTCATGAAGGGCCATGGTTCGGAGTCAGCGCCTGCGTTCTTTGGTTCGGTCGACTCCGTTGCTGTTGATGCTGGGGGTTGGTGGTGTGGTCACCGCCCTGGGTATCAGCTCGCCAGGTCTTTCCCTGCCATCGGCCTCCGGCGGATCGATTCACGACAGCCCCAAGGAGGTGATTGATCAGGTCTGGCAGATCGTTTATCGCGATTACCTGGATTCCACGGGCTCCTACGACGAAAGAACGTGGCGCCAGTTGCGGAGCAATCTGCTGCGCAAGTCCTACGGGGGCAGCGCCGAGTCCTACGAGGCGATCCGGGGCATGCTGGCCAGCCTAGATGACCCCTACACGCGTTTCCTTGATCCGAAGGAGTTCAAGGAGATGCAGATCGACACCTCCGGGGAGTTGATGGGCGTGGGGATCCAGCTCAGTCTCGACAAAGACACGAAAGAGCTGATTGTTGTCTCTCCGATTGAGGGCACCCCTGCATCCCGTGCAGGCGTTCAGCCCAAGGATGTGATCGTGTCCATCGATGGTGCCTCCACCAAAGGCATGACCACCGAGGACGCCGTCAAGTTGATCCGTGGTCCGGAAGGCACCGATGTCGTACTGGGACTCAGGCGCCAGGGTCAGGTGCTGGATGTGCCCTTGAAACGGGCGCGCATAGAGATTCATGCCGTGAAGGCGATGCTCAACACGGCGCCCAATGGCCGCAAGGTGGGCTACATCCGTCTCAAGCAATTCAATGCCAACGCCACGCGTGAAATGCGTGCAGCCATCAAGGATCTGGAATCTCAGGCTGCTGAGGGCTATGTGCTGGACCTGCGCAGCAATCCCGGCGGCCTGCTCGAGGCCAGCGTGGACATCGCCCGCCAATGGCTCAATGAAGGCACCATCGTCAGCACCCGAACCCGCGAGGGCATTCGCGATGTGAGGCGCGCCACAGGCAGTGCGATCACCGACAAACCCCTGGTGGTATTGATTGACCAGGGATCTGCCAGTGCCAGCGAAATTCTTTCAGGGGCACTCCAGGACAATTCCCGTGCCCAACTCGTTGGACAGAAGACCTTCGGCAAAGGGCTTGTCCAGGCCGTTCGCGGATTGGCCGATGGATCCGGTCTGACGGTCACGATTGCTAAATACCTCACACCCAAGGGAACCGATATTCATAAGAACGGAATCCAACCGGACATCGAAGCGGCGATGTCGAAGCAGGAGATCAAGAACTTCTCGGTTGAAGACCTGGGAACCCAGAAAGACAGTCAGTACCGAAAAGCTGAGGGGACACTGATGAACCAATTGAAGAAAATTCAGGCGGGCACGACCTATCAACCTGGCCGAGCCAACCTCAGCTACGCGCTGCAGTAGCTCAGGAGATTGGCTGCATCAATCCGCCGCCGCCACCACCGTTGGAGTCATCATCGTCTGAAGCGCCGGGCTGGAACAGGGCATACACACCAAGCGCGGTAGCACAGAAAACGCCGCTAATCAGTTCCAGAGAGACGCCACCTGCACCGATCTCGACGAATTCACCCATGTCCAACGGATTTCGCTGGAACTAATGTAACGAAGAATTGCGTGGTTGGTAACGTTTTTCTCAGAATTGGGTTCAGGCTTCAGACCTGAACCACCTCTGCATTCTTGGCACGCAGCTCCTCCTGCCGCTGTGCCTCCGTTTTGCCATCGGCATCGGGAATCTGGGCTGCCATCAGACGCAGCCATTCCATCAGCTGTTCCAGTTGCTTCTCCATGGGGAGAACACCAAGACCACGGGCCATCACCTTGTGCTGGATGCCGCTGCCGGCCTGATAGACCAAACGACCATGCAGATGCTGGGGCAATCCCTGGCGCAGCAAACGGAACGCCGGTTCCTCCATGGGAGTTTCGAGCACGATGTTGGGCTTCTCAGGTTTGATCCTGGAGAAGCCACACCGCTTTGCCAGAAGTTTGAGTTCCATCAGCTGCAGAAGCGACACCACGGCAGCGGGCAGCGCTCCGTAGCGATCGGCCCATCCCGCAGCCAGCTCCACCAGGGCCTCGGCGGTGAGGCAGTCTGCTGCAGCTCTGTAGGCCGCGATCTTCTCATCAGGATCAGTGATCCAGTCCGCAGGCACAAAGGCCGTGACGGGGAGGTCCACCTGGGTGTCTTCAACGCTGGGGATGTCTTGACCCTGAATTTCAGCCAGGGATTCCTGCAGCATTTCCATATAGAGGTCAAAGCCGATGGTTTCCATCTGGCCGCTCTGCTGCACGCCGAGGAGATTGCCGACCCCACGGATCTCCATATCCCGCATGGCGAGCTGATAACCACTGCCCAATTGGGCGAACTCCTGGATGGCGCGGAGCCGCTGACGGGCGGTGTCGCTCAGTGATGCGTTGCCGGGATAGAACAACCAGGCATGGGCCTGAATCCCACTGCGGCCGACCCGTCCCCGCAATTGGTACAGCTGGGCCAGGCCAAAACGGTGGGCGTCCTCAATCAGGATCGTGTTGACGCGCGGGATGTCCAGGCCGCTTTCCACAATCGTGGTGCAGAGCATCACGTCGGCTTCGCCGGCATTGAACGCCACCATGGCATTCTCCAGTTCGCCCTCGGCCATTTGACCGTGAGCCACCAAAAGCTTCAGGCCTGGCAGCATCTCCCGTAGGCCTGCAGCCACCTCCTCGATTCCTTCCACCCGGGGAACCACGTAGAACACCTGGCCCCCACGATCCAGTTCCTGGCGGATGGCGCTCCGCACCGCCTCCGGATCCAACGAAGCCAGGTGCGTCTTGATCGGACGGCGCAGTGGCGGTGGTGTGGTGATCAGGCTCATCTCCCGCACCCCCGAAAGGCTCATGTAGAGCGTTCTGGGAATCGGCGTTGCCGACAGGGTGAGGACGTCCACGTCCTTCCGCAGCACTTTGATCTTTTCCTTCTGGTTCACACCGAAACGCTGTTCTTCATCCACCACCAACAGACCAAGCTCTTGGAACGACGCTCCTTTGCTGAGCAACTGGTGGGTTCCCACCACGGCGTCGATGGTTCCCTGCTTCAGGCCATCGAGAATGGATTTGCGTTCCGACGCTGTTCGGAACCGATTCAGCAGAGCCACCTTGATCGGATACGGCGCGAAGCGTTCCGAGAGCGTGCGCCAGTGCTGCTGAGCCAACACGGTTGTAGGAGCCAGCATCGCCACCTGCTTCCCAGCGGTGATGGCTTTGAAGATGGCGCGGATCGCAACTTCGGTCTTGCCGAAGCCAACATCGCCGCACACCAGTCGGTCCATCGGCTCCTGCCGTTCCATGTCCCGTTTCACGTCGGCCGTGGCCTTCAGTTGATCTGGCGTCGGGTCATAGGGGAACGACTCCTCCATTTCCACCTGCCAGGGGCCGTCGGTGGGGAAGGCAAAGCCAGCAGCCTGTTGCCGTTCCGCATAAAGCTTCACCAGATCAAGGGCAACCTTGCGAACCGCCTTCTTGGCCCTGTCCTTGGCCTTGTTCCAGGCCGTGCCACCCATGCGGTTGAGCTGCGGAGGTGTTTCACTCGTGGCGCGGTAACGGCCCAGGCTGCCGAGTTGATCGGCGGCAACCCGAAGGATTCCATCGGCGTACTGCACCACGAGGTAGTCGCGGATGTCGCCTGACATCGCGAGTTTTTCCATGGCTTTGAAGCGTCCGATGCCATGGTTCCGATGCACCACGAAATCGCCCGGGCGCATCTTGTTGGGATCAACCGTGCGGCTGGCGGCCTTGCGGCGACGGCGCACATAACCACTGGAGCTCAGGCTCTGCTGGCCAAAGAATTCACGGTCGGTGACCAGAGCAATCCGCCAGGCCGGAAGCTGCAAACCCTCAAGTTCGGCCGTGCCCCTCACCTTCAGGGCGACGGGGGTGTTCTGCTCAATCAGACGGGAGATGGCATTGCTGTCTCCCGCGTTCGGCACAAACCGACTGATGCAGTCGTGCTCTTCCAGCAGAGCAACCGCTCGGCTGGGTTGTGCAGACACCAACCAAACCGCCGTGCGCTCGCTTTGAAATCCCTTGATCAGTTCCCCGAGTTTTCCGAATTGGTTGGGGTAGGCCGCAACAGGGCGGCTGGCGAGATCAAAGCTGTTGGGGTGCTGGTCAACTTCCAGCAGTTCTGCCATGTCAAAGCCATGGAAGACCTCCGTCAGGGCGTAGGCGGCTTCAATCTCACGGTGCAGAACCGCTGGCCAGAGCCGATCACGATCGCCCTCGTCCAGACCCGCCTCAGCAGCCATGTCCTGGTGATGTTCCTCCACATGGCTGAGCCACTGTTGTCCGTGGGCCAAGCCCTGGCGTCGCTCATCGATCACCACTGTTGTGGTGTCCGGCAGGTAGTCGAGAAGCGAGGCGGGTTGCTCCCAGGCGAGCCCCATCAGCCGGCGCATGCCTTCCGGGGTCCCGCCGTTCAAAAGCTGCTCTGTGCCCTCAGCACCGAGCATTTGCTCCAGTCCATCGGGCATCGTCTCCCTGAGCTGGTCTGCAATCAGAGGCCCAAACCCTGTTGGTGTGAGTCGAAGCGCATCGACGGGGTCCAGTGAGCGTTGGCTGGCGGGATCGAATTCCCGCAGCTTGTCGAGCTCCTCTCCGAAGAATTCGAGTCGAACAGGCAGCTCACTGCTCACCGGGAAGATGTCGACGATGTCGCCGCGACGGCTCCAGCTCCCCTCCTGCTCAATGGTGGTGACCCGCTCGTAGCCAAGTTGGGCCAGCGTCTCGCCCAGTGCCTCCAGATCAACCTCATCCCCTTTGCGCAAGGTGCGCGTTTTCGTTTTCAGAACATCCGGGGGGGGGAGATGGGGCTGCAGACAACGTTCCGTGGCCACGATGGCCCAGGACGCCGCGTTGGGTTCCCCCAGCAGGTCACTCAGAACCTGAAGTTGCCCCCAGGTGATTTCACTTGTGGGATCAAAGGGTTCATAGGGAGAGCCTTCGCTGGTGGGGTACAGGCTGGCCTGGCTCCACCCCATTAATTCCAAAAGCGCAGTCCAGCGTCCCGCTTCCTCAAGCGTTGGCACCACCACGAGCAGAGGTGCGCCCCGCCGCTGTGAGAGCGCGCTGGCCACCAGAGCTCGGCTGCAACGACCTGCCCCGCGCATCAACAAACGTTCGCGGCGGCTTGAGCGCTCATCAAGCTCACCGGTGAGTGCAGTTTCCTGCAACTTGGTCACCAGGGAACGGAGCGGCATGGAGCAGGCCTCGGCAATCCATGATCTTCGCAATAAGGTGCCAGCAGCTGCGTTTCACCGGTCGATGCCGCGCTACCGCTGCCCCTCCTGCTGTTGCGGCCCGGCCTTGGTGTTGCATCCACCCAAGGGGGTTGTTCCGCTCTGCTCCAGCTGCGCGACACCGTTGCAGCGTCAGCCCCTGGTCCGGCCCATTCCGCTGCTGGTGTTGCTGACTGTGGGCGGCGTGCTGCTTGCTTCCTCGGTCCCTATCCTGTTCACCCCCGAACCAGCCCCCAGCTCAAGGCGCGAAAAACTGGCCTAAGGCGGGGTTTTCGGTTCAATACGTCGGTATTGGTGCCTTCATGACCCTCGGCCGTTTTCTGATTTTCTTCGTGATCGGGCTTGTGCTCGCTCTCACCATTCCTCAGTTGACCTGGTTGCTTTGGCCACTGGCAGCTTCAGCGCTTTTTGTTGTTGTTCAACTGATCCGCTCCTGAATTCCGGTGCGTTTAAGGCCGAACCGGCGCTCAAGACAACCAGCAGGCATCCACAGAAAAGGTGAGCACGTCGTGGGCATCACGATGATCTCCCGACGTAATGGCAACACAGGCCAGCTGACCATCGTCAAAACAAGTTTTCGACTTGAGCACAAATTTGGCGGCGTCACTGTGGGACCAGACCGCTAGACCCTGCTGTTGGGCTTCGTCGTTGTAGATGTCCCAGAGCTCTGAGAAACGTTCTGCCTCCGGACCCTGCAGAAATTCATTGAGGGCTTCATCAGCACCAACTTCACGGAAGCGACCCAGAAACGACCGCATCAAGGGATCATCGATCACGTTGCTGGTGGCGATGGCACCAGTGATGCCGCGCACTGAGGTTCGAACAACCCGGTTGGGTTCTCTTCGGGCATCAATGATGACGACGGGGCATTGGAGATCCCAAGTGCTGCGATTTCTGAGTTCACGGCCCGCTTCGGACATGTCATCCCGAAGCTCATTGATCAGCTGCCGTACAACAAGGGTTGGGTCATCCATACCTGACCCTATCGCAAGTGCAGCTGATGAATTTGGCAGGTTAAAGGTTCAAAACGTTGAGATGGCCGGTAACACTCAGACCAAAAGTGGTCGCTAGGTGTTGTGTCTCACCACGTTGATCAGCAGAGCA
>ENA-UENT01000457-UENT01000457.1-marine-metagenome-genome-assembly--contig:-NODE-457-length-25072-cov-3.397380_pt1 | contig 25072 bp, 17 predicted proteins | sample MGYA00237879_ERZ529330 | MGnify/ENA primary metagenome ERZ529330 (study PRJEB26372, sample SAMN05368345) | marine metagenome | biome: cultured habitat; feature: ocean water; material: water; isolation... | reverse complement strand
GGTGTAACGACGGAAAAGCCACAAGGCGCCGACGAATATTGCGGCATACAATATATAAGCCGGCCAAGCCAACCAAAATGGAGGTTTTATCCTGATTTGTAGACGGGCAGGTTCCGGTTCCCAAACGCGGTCAGCATTAGAAGCCTTTACCAACAGGGTATAGTTTCCGTGTCGCAGATTGGTAAAGGTAGCGTACCGCTTTTCTGCCCCCACTTCAATCCAATCGTCGTGATATCCTTCCAATTTAAAGGCATACTCATTCTTTTTGGGATCCGCAAAATGCAGTGCGGCAAACTCAATGGAAAAATCATTCTGTCGATAGGCTAATTCTAGTTTTTCACTCTCCGTGATGGATTGCTCCAGAATGATTTCACCATTCACCGCTTCATTCGGTACCACCTCATGGTTATGAACCAATAAGCGCGTAAACACCACCTTTGGTTGATGGGTATTCTCCTGAATACTCTGAGGTAGAAAAGCGTTGAATCCATTCACCCCCCCAAAAAGCAAGCTTCCGTCCGATCTCTTAGCCTTAGCTGCTTCAAAGAACTCAGCCGATTGAAGGCCATCGGTAATGGAATAGTTTTGAAAAGTCTCGGTCTCTGGGTCAAAGCGCGAAAGGCCTCCATTTCCAGATAGCCACAGTTGTCCGACTTCATCCTCCAATATTCCCTTGATGGTATTGCTGGGTAGCCCATCTTTTTCCCAATACCGCTTGAAATAGGCACCTCTCCCGTCCTCTTCATACACCAACTGGTTCAATCCTCCACCAAAGGTGCCGATCCACAAATAACCAGCGGAGCTTTCAAATATATCTAGTACATAATTGTGACTAAGGCTACGGGAGTCTTCTTCGCTGTTCTGATAGAGCGTAATTTTTGGGTCTTCTTTACTGGTCTCTCCTGCTTCTATCTTATGAAGTCCCTTTGCCGTACCTATCCATATGTTTCCATTCGCATCTTCAAAAACTCTTCTGACAATATCGTTGGCTAAATCCCCTGTTTGCTTGGTAAACCATTCTCTCGTATATCCGCCTCCTTCTTTTGGCAGCCAACGTTCCAAGCCCTTATTATAGGTGCCGATCCAGACGATACCTTGCTGATCTTGCAGGATGGAAAATACGGAGCCAAACATCCCCGCCACTAATTCCGATTCCTCTACTCCATCCGCTGAAATAGAGAGTTTGCGGAGAGTAGGCATATCTTCTGACCCAACCAGAAGATAGCTTTGGCCATTCTCTTCAATCTCTTCTAGTGCAAACACACTGGCAGAACTAGCTATGGAAGCAAATTCAGTGTATGGGCCGGCAGCAGCATCTCCTGGATACCAAAACAGCCCACCTCCCTCTGTGCCTATCCAAAGATTTCCATAACTATCTTCCAGCATAGATCGAATCTCGGTGTATCGGTTGCCCTCACGTCTTAGATTTTGACCAAAATGATAAAAGGGCTTTCGACGAGGGTCAAATTTATTCAATCCCCCTCCGCTTGTTCCGACCCAGATAATTCCGGAGCGATCCTTCTCCAGGGCCTTGATCACGTTCTTATTTAGACTATATGGGTTCTCAGCTACAGGATTAAAAGTCTCAATCAACTCGGGAATGGTACCGCGCTGCCCCAGTTTAAACTCCAATAAGCCAGTATAGGTACCCACCCATACTTGATCTTCCCCCTCCGCGAGAATGGATTGAACATTATTGGTTTCCCCCATGCGCTCAAAAATAGGATGAGCTCCACCACCAGTTTGGTAAAACACACCATATGCCCCCCCAACAATCAAACGACCATGCACATCAATGTCGATGGATTTAAGGTTTGGACTGATGGCCCCTGCTACCTCAATTTTTCTGAAGTCATACCCTCCATTTAGGTCCTTGGCATCACATTTATACAAGCCCAAGCGCGTAGCCAACCAAATATTACCTGCCTTATCTTCGATAATTTCGTTGACTGGAAGTGCACCATTGGCAGGGATATCGATAGGTTGGATATAATTGGAATCTGTGGGTTCGGCATCTGGTAAGATCACATTGAGGCCATCCAAAGTACCGATCCAGATACGGCCTTGACGATCGGTATACAGGCTTATAATTTGGTCATTGGAAAGTGTATTAGTCCGTTGAGGGTCGCGTTGATAAGCTACAAAGGTTTCTGTCTTCGGATCAAACTTGTTCAGACCAGAACCGGTCGTACCGATCCAGATATTTCCCTCCAGGTCTTCATTTACAGCAAAAATGAGATTACTATTGATCGATTGGTCATCATCAGGCAAGGGATTAAACACGCGGAAGTTATATCCATCATATCGGTTTAACCCATCATTGGTACCCACCCAGATAAAGCCCTTACTATCTTGAAAAACACAATTGACTACATTTTCGGATAGCCCATGTTCGGACGTAATATGTTCGAAGCGAATTTGACTTGTCTGCGCCCAGCCTCCCATAGTTAGGAGTATGAGGAGGCACCCACTCATCCAGGTTCGTTGAAGGATTTTCATGAAACTAAGATCGGAATAAATACCTAGAGGAGAACAACAAATGATTTCGATCCTAGAAGAAATGATTCAATGAGAATGCATCTTGTATGAAATACGGGGTAGAGACAAATTGTGAAATACCTATTTGTGATGGCTTTTCATCTATTTGTTTTGTACGGGTCTACCAAGCTTTTTCTAACTTGCCCAGCGAAACGAAACCTACTTAAACACTATTTTTTATGCTGTATAAAGGCCAACTTCTAAGTGCCTGTGCTCTACTATTGAGCCTGCTTGCTAATGGGCAATCTCCAAGACCATCAAGGGCATCCACCGAATCCTTCAATTACATCTTTATTCTTACCGACGATCAATCCTATGGCTCCATGGGGTGCACGGGTAATGAGCTGGTACAAACGCCTCATCTCGATCAACTAGCTGCTGATGGTACCCTATTCACGAATGCTCATATCACCAGTGCCATCTGCACCCCAAGTCGGGCTTCCATCTTTTTAAGCCAATTTGAGCGTAAGCATGGTGTCAATTTCAATTCAGGCACCAGTATGGCGACAGAGGCATGGGCCCAGTCTTACCCTGTACAGATGCGCAAGGCCGGCTACTACACGGGTTACATCGGCAAAAATCATACACCAGTAGGAGAAGGGGGGTACGAAAGTGGCCTCATGGAAGAGAGTTTTGATTATTGGTATGCAGGACATGGTCATCTTACCTTCTATCCAAAATCTCGCCACTCCATATTCCAGGACGCCAAGGCAGATACACAGGTGGAAGTGATGCAGGAAGGAATGATCGATTTCTTAGATCCGAACGAAGAGCGGTTACAAGGAGCACTGCATTTTCTAGAAGAAAGGCCAAAGGAGCAAGCCTTTATGCTCTCCCTATGCTTTAACCTACCACATAGTGCTAGCACTGGAACCATGAAGCAACGCCCAAGCGATCCGGAGATCTATCGCACCTTGTATCGTGATCTAGATATCCCCTTACCGGAGCATTATGTAGCCAAGGCGGATATTCAACAACCAAAACTTCCGCCAGAGATTCTACATGCAGCAGATAGGCAGACTGGATATGACTTTGTAGATGAGCCCTCGAGCTTAAAAGAACGATATATTAGGCAACTTCAGGCCATGACGGGGATCGATCGACTGGTAGGAGAACTGCGAAGTCGACTGAAGAAGTTGGGTTTAGATCAAAAGACGGTTATCGTTTTCACCTCGGACCATGGGCTATTTATGGGACAATTTGGCGTGGGAGGAAAGGCTCTATGCTATGAGCAGGTTACGCACGTTCCCATGATCATTTATCATCCCCAACTTTCCGCGCAAGAACGGCCGTCCAAAAGCAATGCACTGGTTCAGACCATTGATGTTGCTCCTACCCTATTATCCCTGGCAGGTATCGCTATCCCAAGCGCTATGCAAGGTAAAGACCTCAGTGGCATCCTCAAGGGTGAGGAAAAGGCCGTTCGAGAATTTCTTTTTACTGAAAATTTATGGTCTACGAAATTCGGTAATCCTCGCTGTGAGAGTATACAGGATCTTGAATGGAAATACATCCGCTACTACAAAAATGAGAACCCATCAGCCTTGAACATCATTCAAGCTGCCAAGGAGCTGAAGCTGCCGCTCAACAAGCTGTTGTACCAAGTAAATGATCAGGATATCGCGCTCTATCGATCCTTCGTAGAAGCGCCGTTCCGAGGAGAAAAAGCGGTGTATGAAGAGCTTTTTAACTTAAAACAAGACCCCAAAGAAACGACCAATTTGATCCAAAACGCACCGCCTAAAGTCCTAAAGACCATGCGTGAGGCCATTGATCAAGCCTTGACTTCAGCAAGAGGGACCGAAGCACCGAAAGTTCTTCGCTACACCCAAGAAAGCAAATTGGAAGCTCAACTGAAAGCCAAAAAATAATGAAAATGCACCTCCGCAACTCCTGTATGCTGGCCCTGCTCTTGGCACTACTCCTTCCCAAAGCATCCCATGGGCAGCAGCAATCCCCAAATGTATTAGTCATATACACCGACGATCACCGCTATTCTGGTATCCAGGCGCTGGCACAACAGGCTGTCCACACCCCGAATTTGGATGCCCTAGCAGCTGAGGGAGTGGTATTTGAAAACGCCTATCTGATGGGCTCCTTTTCCGGCGCCACTTGCATTCCTAGTCGGGCCATGCTCATGACCGGCAGAAATTTGTTTGACCTAGAAAAGCAAGGGCACAAAATTCCGAAGGAACACCTTACCATGGGTGAAGCCTTTCAACAATCGGGCTATACCACTCACATAGTTGGGAAGTGGCATCAGGATAACGCTTCACTGGCCCGTTCCTTCGACTGTGGTTCTACCATCATGGGGAGAGGTGTATATCTGGTAGATCACTTCAGGATGCCACTCTGGGACTGGGATGACAAGGGAGAATTCTCCAAGGATCAAGCCTATCTACTTGAATATCAAAAGGATGGCAAGATGGCTCGCCGGTCTCTCCAAAAGCATGATGCTCATGGCCCGATTGGCACAGAAGAGAATGGACCACACACTTCAGAAATATTTGCCACCGAAGCCAGCAAGTTCATTGCGCAGCATGATACCACATCGCCCTTCTTTATGTACCTCGCTTTCCATGCTCCACATGATCCTCGCCAGGCCCCTCAAGCCTTCAAGGAACTATACGCTCCTGCTAGTATCGAGCTTCCCCCCTCCTACTTGGCTCAACATCCCTTTGACAATGGACACATGGTGTTAAGAGATGAGGCATTGGCTCCCTGGCCTCGTACAAAGGCCATTGCTCAACGAGAATTGGCCGATTATTATGCCATAATTAGCCACTTAGATGCGCAAATCGGGAAAGTCATAGAAAGCTTGAAAACAAGTGGGCAATACGACAATACCCTAATCGTCTTTGCGGGAGATAGCGGACTGGCAGTTGGGAATCATGGGTTATTGGGTAAACAGAACCTTTACGATGAAGATGGGATACACGTCCCTTTGATTTTAGCAGGCGGGGTGATCCAGAAGCGCGGAGTGCGCGTGGAAGGTTCCTGCTACATACACGATATCTTCCCCACAATCGCGGAATTGGTCAGGATTCCAATTCCAAGCTCCGTCCGTGGAATTAGCCTCCTACCCCTGCTAGAAGGCAGAGTCGATGCCATAAGGCCCTTCACCTATCACGCTTACCGACAACATCAAAGAGCATACAGAAAGGGACATCTCAAATTGATTGAGTACGTCCGAGCTAGCGATTACAACAAGCGCAGCGGGGAATTTGTAGCAGGGTCTAGAGTAACGCAACTCTTCAATATCCAGGAGGATCCCTGGGAAACCACGGACCTGTCCTTCCAACCCGCATACAAGGACCAAGTAAGGGTGCTGCGCAAAGAGATGCGACAGCTTGCTCAAGCACTAGGAGACAACAAAGAGAATACGGGGGAGCGCTTTGACTTTTGGGACTTCTTTGAATAATGGAATCCCTCTGATTAAACCCCTACCAAACTTCTGGCCTTCTGAATAGTAGATGTAATTCGTTCAAAGAGGTCTTGCGGTAAGGTTCCAGCCTTCCAGTCAGCAACTGTAGATTCAATCTGCTGCAAGGTTCGAGCTCCCATCACCACTCTATCCGCTTCCTTGATCGAAAACAGGTAACGCTGCGCTAAGCTAGGCAAGCTCAGTCCCTCTTCATCAGCAATGGCTTTAACCGCTTTAGCAGCAGCTTGATCCGCTTCGCTAATCCACTGATCAGGCTGCTGGGTGCTATAGATAGGGAATCGATTTCCCAGGAGGGAGAAATGCAAAGCTGAAGCAGCATAGTAAGCAATCGACTCCTGCTGAAAATGTGGTATATGTTCGTCCAAAGCGGTTAGATTGCAGGCATCCAAGTGCAAAAAGCCAGAAACAACATCAAAATTTTCTTTAACGATATACGGCATGAATTCCGGGGTGGGGTTCCCCCCTACTCCGAGTCGATCTGTCAAGCCCTCGGCACGAAACGCCTTAAGGGTATCCAGAATCTCCTCTATTTGATCCAGTGGTACCAATTGAGGTTCATGCAGAAACAAGAGATCGACTTTACTGACGCCCAAAGTTTCCAAACTATCATAAAAAATTCGTCTCATCCCTTCCGGGGAATAGTCTGTGATCGTGGTATGGGGATCTTCCGCTCGGAGCCTCCCCACTTTTGTACTGATGAAAGGCGTTGGTCCATTCCATTCCTTTAGGGCCAAACCGGTGTACAATTGAGCATTGGCATAAGATGGTGCCGTATCAAGAACCAAAATGCCTTGCTCAAAAGCAAAGAGCAAGGCATCTATAGAATCGCGTTTAACTACCTCTCCCCATACCCCGCCAAGGCCTGAGGTTCCGTATACAAGGCGACCTCCACCCTGAAAGGCGGCTGAGTTATGGTAGTCATCTAGAAATGTCGGTTTGTGCATTATCCACTCGGTTTACATCCTTCGTTTTAGTTACAACATATTAATCGAGCAGATTCTGCGTGGCATCCTTCGCTTCATCACCAAAATCCACCTCGAATACGAAGGCATGGTCTCCAGGTTTTTCATTTGGAAGTTTGACTTGTAAGCCTTCCTTGGTATGCTCCCATTCCAACTTCCCATCGTGCCCCAGTAGTTTTACTCCCTGAATACTCCATTGACAGTTGGTACTTTGCTGGGCCAACTCCGTAATCTGTACTTCACCACTACTTGGCCAATCCATAGCAATGGCGTAGAGCTTTTCATCATTAGTTGTGAAACGGAAATCTTGAGCTGTAAGGTCCTTATTTTTTCCTTCCGTATGATGACCAACCGCCACCGCCGTAGGCCCTTCTCCGAAAACGCGCCAAGGTCGAGAACCAAAAACAGCCCTGCCATTAATGGCCAACCATTTTCCAATTTCTAAGAGCACAGCTTGTTGATCTTCCGGAATAGTGCCATCAGCTTTTGGTCCCACGTTCAAGAGCAGACAACCATTCTTACTCACAATATCCACCAAATCATCAATAAGGGTATTGGGTGTTTTAGAAATCCAATTGGTCACATAACCCCAGGAATTAGCCCCAATTGAAGTATCAGTCTGCCAAGTACTCTTCTGAATATCCGACATTTTACCTCTTTCAAGGTCTAGTACATTTGTACCGGGAGGGTAGGATTCGAAGCCACCGAAGTTCTTATTTTGTAAGACAACTTCCTTATTCCATTCCAGGCCCTTGTTGTAATAGTAGGCCGCCAGTTCTGGATGGTTAGGGCGGAAAGCTTCTTTATCCAAATAGAAATCAAACCACAATAAATCCGGCTGATAGTTGTCAATGATATCCTTGGTTCGATTCCACCAGGTTTCTCGCCAGGCCTCCGTCATTTGATCGGTCTTTTCTCTATTCACCCCATAAAGGTCATCATATTGGGGGTCCCAATTATCGAACTCTTTCTTGCGGTTGAAGTAAGCCCAGTTGAAGGCAAGATGGGAGGAAGCCCCCGTTTTTAAGCCCTGCTTGCGAGCTTCAAGGAATAACTCCCCTAAAATATCGCGCTTTGGGCCCATATCGACCGAATTCCAGCGCGTGAAGTTCGACTTATACATCGCAAAAGCATCATGGTGTTCTGCTACCGGGACCACATATTTTGCACCAGATTTCACAAACAGATCTATCCATTCCGCAGCATCGAAATGTTCCCCTTTAAACATGGGAATAAAGTCCTTGTAGCCGAATTCACCTGGATGTCCGTACGTTTTCAAGTGATGCTTGTATATGCCTGAAGGTTCTTCCGACTTTACCTCGAAATTCGCATTCCAAACCTTTTCATCCATATACATTAAGCGCGGATACCACTCAGATCCAAAGGCGGGTACAGCGTAAGGTCCCCAATGAATGAATATGCCGAATTTGGCGTCCTGAAACCACTCGGGTGTCTCGTATCTAGTGAGGGATTCCCAATTGGCTTCATAGGGCTCCATTCCTACTGAAGAAGTAGAGGAAGCAGATTGTTGATTTAGATTTACGCAGGAACTAAGAAGCGACACAAATAATACAAGAATGGCTGACTTAATGGTCCTGATGCTCTGATAAGTAATCATCTTAAGTTGGTTTTTATTACTCCCCAAATATTACTTGATAGAGCGGGCCGGCATGCCATAAAAGGGTTTTATTAGACGACAAATGTCTTTTGCCTGCTACTCTAAAGACCAAAATTGATCTATCCCTGCACGCAGGTGTTCGAATTGTTCATCGGTTTCGTCCAACTCTTTTCTAATTTGCGGTAGCTGCTGCTTCAGGTCAGCAATTATATCTTGGTAGGCAGGATCATCATAGCGATTTACAAGTTCTTTCGGATCTTTCTTCAGGTCATAGAACTCCCAGGCTTTTGGTGTCGGTTCGATCAGGAATGATTCCGGTTTCCACCTCATACTTTGCGTACCATATTGTGTAGTATCATAATGCTCACTGTAGTAGAGTATCAATTTGTAATCGGAAGTGCGAATCCCGAAATGCGCGGGAACATCATGATGCATGAGGTGCATCCAGTACCGATAATAAGTTGCCTCTCTCAAAGGGGTTATGTCTTGCCCTCGCACTAAACCAGCAAAGCTCTTGCCCTGCATGTAATCGGGTGTGGTTCCGCCAGCCAGCTCAATCAATGTAGGTGCAAAGTCCGTATTATTGATTAAAAGGTCGGAACGTCCCTTAGCCTTTAACAGCTTCGGATAGTGCATGATAAAGGGCATTCGCATCGATTCTTCGTACATCCAGCGCTTGTCCATGAGATCGTGTTCGCCCAGCATCATACCTTGGTCAGCTGTATAAACGATGATCGTATTCTCCCAGAGGTCATTTTCTTTTAAGTAGTCAAATAAGCGTTTGAGGTTATCATCGACACCTTTAACGCAGCGTAGATAGCGCTTTAGGTATTCCTGATAAGCCATACTCGTTGCCGAATCTTTTGGCAAATCCTGAAAACCATACTGGGTGGTGTAGGATCGGTAAGTATGTCGATCCGAAACAGAGGTACCGATGCGGTTGCTCAATTCTCCATTGTCCCCCAATAGAGCGGCAGAGCCGAATTCCGGTTGCTCGTACAAGGAACCAGGTTCAGGAATATGTACGTCCTTTAAATAGTCTTCGTAACGAGGAGCATATTCGAAATCATCATGCGGAGCCTTGTAGTGATGCATCAGAAAAAATGGTTTACTAGGGTCTCGCTTAGTTTGCAACCAATCCAGGGTAATGTCCGTGATCACATCGGAGGAATGTCCCTCGTATTTGGTTACATTTACCTCTCGCTTAATCCCACCATGGAAATTAATCTCTCGTTTACTTTCTCCCTCTTCTCGGGTATAGAGAATGGGGTCAAAATACTTACCCTGCACGGGCAATACGTTGTAATAATCAAAGGCTTCAGGGGCTTCCTTCAGGTGCCATTTACCAATAACTGCGGTCTGATATCCTAACTGTTTTAGCTCCTTTGGCAAGTATTGTTTATCCGCCTTCAAACTGCCATCTAAATCCAGTACTCCATTGGTTTGGCTGTATTGTCCCGTGATGATATTCGCTCGGCTAGGTGTACAAATTGAATTGGTACAAAAGACATTGGTAAACAACATCCCACCTGCAGCCAACTCGTCCAACACCGGTGTAGGATTCACTGCTGCCAAGCGCTGACCATAGGCTCCCAAGGCATTATAGGCATGGTCGTCCGTCATAATGAATATGATATTCGGGGCTGGAGCATTGCTGTCATTGCCTTCAGCACAGGCATTGCATAACAAAATCGCAAGGAGGGAAAAACAGAAGGCACGGAGGAAGGTAGTCGATCGCATAAGGATTGATTGTGGTTTTGGTGATTAAAGGTGCAGGATTGGAGCTATGCCCAACAACACATATGACCCTAATCCTAGAAGATATGTTTTTCTAGGCCAGTAATAGACGAGTTTTCTAGCGCAAATTAGCAGCAGACTCCTAGACAACCTCATAGACAATAAGCTCGAAACTCATCCATATATACTTGGACCAAAGAGGCTCCTAGCTCAAGTGAAATATTTTTTCCATTTCCAACCACTTCACCCCTTCCGGTGCCCAAGGTAGCGCTTGTTGAAACCCCCACATCAATTGTTCCCATTCTTCTACCTTCGGATTGTTGGCATCCATTTCAGCCTTGCGCACTGGGTCGAAGGAATCATCCACCTCCATGATCATGAACATGCGATTTCCCGTTAGGTAAATCTGCATATCCAGGATACCCGCCTCTTTGATACTCTGCGTAATCTCTGGCCAGGCGTTCCCCGGCGCATGGTACTGTTTATATTGTTCGATCAAAGCGGGATCATCTTTCAGGTCGCAGGCTAAGCAAAAACGTTTTGATTTCATCTTATTCAAATACTGGTAATTGACACTTATTGTGAAGCCTAATTACCGCATTTAGCTTCATATTTTATACTGTTTCTTTGAAAAAGACCATACGTAGTATCACAGAAATCATTTGTTGCCTCTAAAAATTCTGAAGCATGATAGATTTGTTTCTAACAAAGACTAAATATTTCCCTAGACTATTCCTGAGCAATTGGGAATACGAGCAAAGGAAACCAACTGAGCACAATATCAAGCCGAAAATTTTTAAAAATGATTCTGTAACTAGAAGTGACGAAATTTTTTGTGCCGAGTGGTGCTACTCGTCTATGTGGCGCCACTCCATATCTTTTCCAACTTCTACCCAACTCTTGTAAGAAAGAACCTAATTACTAAACATGTCTTTTACTTCATGCGGCGGCTTCTGATCTGCCAACGCTCTAACCCAACCTATGATTTATAATGCGCTAATGAAGTGCTGTCTTAATCAGCATTGAGCTGTCTGATCCGGACAGTGGACTCGAAGTAGCATGAAAAAAGAACATCAATTCCTTTTCCTTTGTATGAAAAATATAGCCATCTGTACAGGAGTATATTTATCCCTTGCGCTCCTCTTTGGAGCTAGCCAAACGCTTAAAGCTCAAACCACTAAGGTGGAAATCCAACCTAATGTAAAACGGAGCATCGGAGGGGTTTCGCAATTGGATCGAGGGAAATACTTCAACGTGCATAGTCGCGGTCAAGATGCGGAGCATCAAGCTTTTTACCAAGAATACAATGTGACCCGCTCCGGGAGAGGATTTTGGACGGCTCTCGCCGTGGCCAAACAGCAAACTGGCGAGGTTGGAGCCTACCCTAGCCATGCTAATAGCTCCCCAGATACTAGCGTAAGGCCCGTAACGGAATTTGTGGCGACTGATCACCCTCGGAATGTGTATAAGGAAGGGCTAGATATTGATGCTGCAGCGGATTGGGTAGTGGCTTACTATAGAGATGAGGTCAATGCCGATGGCCGGCCCGCGTTCTACGAACCGATGAATGAGCCCTTTGTTCATGCCCGCGATTTCTACGACGAACCCGATTGGACGCCTAGTGCTGAAGAAAGGGTAAGAGGTGAGATGGCGGAATTGTTTTCTGTGATTGGCGCAAAAATCCACGCTGCCCCGGAACTAGCTAAGATGAAGGTAATTGGATACTCTTCAGCTTATCCGCAATTGGAAAGACAGGACTTCTCTCACTGGACAAGCAACCAAAAAATGTTCATGGATGTAGCAGGTGACAATATGGATGGCTTCGCTACACACCTTTATGATGGCATTAATGTCGTAGGAGCAGATACGCGACGATCAGGCAGTAACTCAGAAGCGATCTTAGATCTGATTGAGACCTACAGCTATGTCAAGTGGGACTCCATCAAGCCCCATGCCGTTACAGAGTATGGAGGTATTGAAAAAGGCTATCCGGAGGGGTATAGTGATGTACAGAGCATCCAAAGTATTCGTTCCATTAATCACCTCCTCTTCAACTTGCTCGAAAGGCAGGATAAAATGCTAATTTCCATCCCTTTCATTACGGGAAAAGCGACTTGGCATATCAATGCCGGCAATAACTATCAGCCCTATGGTGCGGTCTTGTGGATTCCAGAGAACATTGGGGTGCCACTGGATCAAATTAGCGGCTGGGAGTATACAACTCGGATAAACTTCTTTAAACTCTGGCAAGAAGTGAAGGGAGACCGGGTGATGATTCAGTCGGACAATCCAGATGTTCAAACCCAAGCTTTCTTAGATGGCCAAACACTTTACGTCGCCTTGAATAACCTAGACGAAAATGAACAGGTAGTGGAGCTGAAATTCTTCGGGAATATACCTGACCTTGACCAGGTAGATATTCGGTCTTTAAAAATCTTCAAGTTTGATGACCCCATCTATGAGCAACAGACCTCACAGACCTATCCAAGTCGAATGACCTTGGTACCTGGTGAAACCGTAGTACTCGCCTACAGCTTTGCGAATCCCATCACCTTTGACAATACGTTAGAATCCACTAAATACTACAGCAAAAAACACCTGGAACCGATCTTAGCAAATAGAGAAATGGACTTTCAGTTTGATCAAGTTGCTTCCGGAGAAGGTCTAGCAAAACTGCGAATGGGTATCGGCCGAAAGCACAATCGGTCCAAAGCCCCAGAAATTCGCGTGAATGGCCAATTGATAGCTACGCCCACGAATTGGGCGGGCTATGATCAAGCCGATCGAGATGATTTCTTCGGTATGATCGAAATTCCGGTTCCTGCCGAGTTATTACAGGCTAGTAATACGGTAAGCATGAAGTTCCCGGACAGCGGTGGGCATATTAGTTCACTAATTTTAGTAGTAGAAAAACTAGAATCGCCCGTCAACTCCAATGAGCCAGCCAGCGTAGAAACCGTGAAGGTGCAAAAGCTTTTCCCCAATCCAGTCGCTGACCGCTTAACCGTAGAGCTTCCCGAGGATATTCAAGAGAAGGTGGAAGTTCAACTATACGACGTGAATGGGAAGCCCGTTCTGACGCAAAGAAAGCGGGTACAGGGCTCCCAATTCAAAATCAATTTACGTAGACTTCCTGTCGGCGTCTACCTGTTGAGAATTACGTCTTCATCAAACCTTTATGTAGGAAAACTGCAAAAGTTGTAGTGTAATAATCGATAAACTTCCTTTTGAGCTGGCAACATCATTTGTTGCCAGCTTTTTTTGTTGGTAGAGCAAAAGGTGAAAGGAATCGGAGATGAACACAGGTACTCAAGAAGAACTAGTCTGATTTCATAAATTATCTCCAAAACTAGCCTCCAAATAGGGTTCAAATGGTGATTTGAACCGCGGAACGTCCCTTACAGCCTTAGATTAGCTGAAAAAACGATCTTATGATAAAGCAAATCACCCTTCTGACATCTGTCTTATTTTTCGCTGTTCAACTGTTCTCTCAATCCAATCAGGATTTCAATCCAGAAACCATCACCAATGTCCTACAGCAATATGTAGGGGATGATACCCCGGGGATGGCTGTGGGCATTGTGAAAGACGGCCAAATTATCTATGAAAACTATTTCGGCTATGCGAACCTCGAGCATAAAATTAAATTCAATGAAAGTACTCGCTCCAACATTGCTTCAACGGCCAAGCAGTTCACCGCTTTGATGATTTTACAATTATCAAAAGAAGGAAAACTTAACCTGGAAGATGACATCAGAAAATATCTGCCTTCTTTGTACCCCAAGGTGAAAGAGGAAATAAAAATTAGACATCTCATCAATCACACCAGTGGAATTAGGGACTATCTCTTCATCATGGAAATAATGAACAAGGCCACTTGGAGACAAGTTGGGATAGGCAACAACGACGTCATTGAGTTATTAGAAAAACAAGAAGAACTTACCAATACCCCTGGATCGGAATATTTGTACAGCAACTCAGGCTATATCATTCTGGCCAAAATCATTGAAGAGATAGCTGGAACAAGATTCAATGACTACTCAGAGCAATTCTTTCAGGAGCTAGGCATGAAGGAGACCTCATTTGTCATTCCCAATCGAGCTGATTCTTACTCGGATTGGGGTGGCGGGCTCTGGCTATCCACTCCTGCGGTGACTAAGGTTAATGGCGACGGCTTCCTATTCACCACACTCAAAGATCAATTGATCTATGAACAAGCCATTCAGAATGCCAAGCAAAACAATAATGTTCTTCTAATGGAAAGTCAGCAACCCATTCCTAATAGCGAATACAAAGACTATGGTTTTGGGGTAGAACTAGATGGTCGCTTGGGCCGAGTAGCACAATACCATTCGGGTTCTACCTTTGGATATAACTCCCACACCACTCGCTTCCCCGAAGAAAATCTATCTGTTTTTGTGATGAGCAACAATGGTAGTATTTGGAGTGGGAATGTTGCTGATAAAATTTCGTCCCTACTACTTCCTAAACTCGAAAAGCAAACCACATACAATAGCCTGCTCGATAAAAGTACAACGGAAGGAGAACAAGTCCAGAAGATAGGACAATACCTGTCCCCCGAAGGATTTCTGATTCGTGTTGAAGAGGAGGGAGGAAAGCTAATTTGGAGAGAGGCCAATAATTCTCCTTATCAGATCATCCAGGAGAACGATAACAGGTTCTATGCTGACTTTAACCGTCGTATCAAAATTAGATTTTTCGAAGACAAAGTCGTTGAGTTTTATCCCTTAGAAAAGACGATTACCTACAAAAGACATGAGTTCGTACCCGCAACATTGGCAGATATAGAAGGCTTTGTGGGGAAGTATCATAGCCTTGAGCTAGATATGAGTTTTGAAATCACAATGACGGCAGAAAATCAGTTGAAGGCCTTATTTTCCAATCGGGATCGTGAACTAGATGTGGAAGTCTTGAACCGGAATGAATTACTAGCGGATAATTTTATCATGAAGGTTGAAAGAGATCAATTCGACAGAGCTACAGATATCCTGGTAACCCTGACCTTCAGAGCCAAAAACAACAGATTCAAAAAAGAAACCCATCTACACTTTCAACCGAAGATTGAGACGGAGAACGGCTCGATTCAAGTGACCACCATTGGCTCAAGAAGTGGTGATAATTCAGACATACTGCTAACGAAGAATTATCCAAATGGAAACGAGATTTGGTCCAAACAGTTTGGCGGAGGTAGCTATGATAAAGCCAGTTCGATCTTGGCAACAAATGATGGCTATCTCATTATTGGATCAACAAGTTCCTACGGGAATGGAAATTACGATATGTTTGTCATTAAGACTGATAAAGCGGGAAAGAAACAATGGCAAAACACCTATGGCGATTTTTACAATGAATATGGCTATACAGCCGAGGAAACGGAAGGTGGTTTCTTGATAAAAGGGACCAAACAATACTGTACTTCCAATACAGATGTCTTCAACAGAGAATGTACCACAAATGTGTGGATTGTGTCGATCGATAAAGACGGAAAAGAAATAGGGAACAAACTATTGGAGAAGATTTAGGATTTCTCCTATTCATTGGCGTTCTAAAAGGATCAGTCCGATAAGCGGAATTGAGGCAATAGCGGTTGGAATCTAAGTCCAACCGCTATTTGCTTTTTTAAAGTATATTAATCATCGAAAAGCAGTACTATGCTGTACGGAGCTGCTTGTATACTTTACCATAATACCCTTATCCTTTGATAAAATATTTCCGGCGAACACGCTATAGTTCACTGTCTAGTAGAAAGACTGGAAAGTATCTGAAATATGCTATTGGTGAAATCATTTTGGTAGTGATTGGGATACTGCTTGCGCTCCAGATCAATAATTGGAATGAACATAGAAAAGAGCAAAAGGAGCTGAAAAGCATCTACCAAGAAATAGTCTTTGACCTAGATAGTGATATCCAGGAATTAACAACCATCTTGGAAGGATTTCAAAAGACCAGACCTGTTTTTGATAAGGTGTTCTCAGACGCACGCACGGTGGAATTACTCGATAATGGCTTGTCCAGAATTATCGCAGGAAATCCTGCAACAGGTTTGAATACATCGGGCATTGAAAGACTTAAAAACATTTCATCAAAGGATACTTTATCTATGAAAATTATTGATACCTATAATGAAATGGAAAATATTTACATCTTGCCCGTGGAGAAGAGACTGCATAAAATTGGCACCGATCTGTCCACCGTTTTTAGAGACAATTACGATTGGTACCCTGAATGGATGAGTAAAAGAATTACGAAGGACAATAGCAGTCCGGAGCTACAAAACTACTTCGTAAATGATCGGGAATATAGGCATTATGTAATTGAATACGGATATCAAGTGTACACCAACTATCTTCCTCGAGTGGAGTACTATATTTCGGAATTAAGAGTGCTTCGGTCAGAAATAAAAAACAAAATCGGAAAATCGTAGTCGCTACCCTTAGTGGGCCTGCCCCCTAGACCAGATGTAGTCGACCATGAAAGTAGTAGACTAGTCTCATACCACTACTTCGAATTACCATACACTAGTATTGAGTGCAAATCCTATTGGGTCAAAGTTGATCAATTTTTATATCTTTATTCCCGCGAAACCAACTACCAAAAGATATATCCTCTTTGAGGAAAAGAATCAATTTCGAGATATGTGAAAAAAGCCGCTTCATTTATTGAAGTGGCTTTTCTTTATGGCTCTCCATCCACAATTCCTCCAAAATTTGACTCGATGCTACTTAAATTGGGATCAACCGTACTATCACTATTTCTATTTCTAAGTCTGTCCTACGGTCAAAAGATGAATCCTCCTTCGGATATCAAACAGGCAGACTTTAAACTAGGGAAAGTGCTCTCTTTCCAATCATCGATTCTACAAGAAGAGCGTCACCTGAATGTATACCTGCCCGCCGGATACGAGGCCAATGATACGCTTACCTATCCAGTAGTTTATCTGTTAGACGGATCGGCTGATGAGGATTTCATCCATATTGTTGGTTTACTACAATTCGCTAACTTCCCCTGGGTGGAATTGTTTCCGCCTTCCATCGTGGTTGGCATAGCCAATGTGGATCGGAAGCGCGATTTCACCTATCCAACCAACAATGCCAAGGATAAAGAGGACTTCCCTACGACTGGAGGTTCCGCCGCATTTATCCAATGCCTGAAGGAGGAAATCCAGGTCCTCATTGATCAGACCTATAGAACCAATAGCAAGCGGACTTTAATTGGCCAATCTTTGGGTGGTCTCTTAGCGACGGAAATCCTATTCAAAGCGCCTGAGCTATTTACACACTATATGATTATAAGTCCCAGTCTCTGGTGGGATGATCAGTCTCTATTATCGTACGCGCCCAAATTTCTTTCTCCAGCATATGAGCAACAGACTCATGTTTTTGTTGCTGTCGGCAAAGAGGGCGAAATCATGGAAAGTACGGCCAAGGCCTTAGCCAATAAGCTACAGTCGGCTGAGCATAAGGCGATCCAAAGCTGGTTTCACTATATGGGCGATCAGGGCCATGCTAATATTCTTCATTTAGCCATTTACAAGGCGATGGAATTAATGAAATCAACTTATTAAGGCCATTGCCCCATTAATGAATTAGAACATAACGACATACCCAACTTTATGCAAAGATTTACCAATCAGGTGGCCATCGTGACCGGTGCGGCAAGAGGCATCGGGAAGGCCATTTCCCTCAGACTAGGACAGGAAGGGGCCAAAGTTTTTCTCTTGGATTTACTGGAAACACAACTCCAGGAAACCGTGGAAGAATTTTCTCAGGAAGGCCTAGCTACTGTGGCAATTCCGGTAGACATTAGCCAAGAAGATCAAGTCAAAACAGCCATCCAACGTGTGGAGGGAACTGCTGGCCGTATTGACATCTTGATCAATAGTGCCGGAATCATAGGACATACGAATACCAAGATTGTGGATTATGATTTAGCCACTTTCGAGCAAGTCCACCGCGTCAATCTCACCGGGGCATTCCTCCTGACTAAGTATACCCTGCCAAGTATGCTGAGCCAACGGTATGGACGCATCCTCCATATTGCTTCTATCGGTGGGAAGGAAGGAAACCCAGGAATGATCGGCTATGCTGCCAGCAAATCTGGGCTCATGGGCTTGGTAAAAGGAGTGGGGAAAGAGTATGCGGATCAAGGCATTACGGTTAACGGCTTGGCACCCGCAGTGATCGCCACACCGATGAACGAGGACACGGCTCCCGAGACCTTGGCCTACATGGTCAGTAAGATCCCCATGGGGCGCCTGGGTACCGTAGAAGAAGTCGCCTCGATTGCCTGCTGGATCGTATCCAAAGCGGCGAGCTTCAACACCGGTTTTGTTTTTGATCTATCGGGAGGAAGGGCTACCTTCTAACCGTCAGGAAGACCTTAAATCCTATTTTCTAAGTTGAAATAGGATATCTAGGAGTTCAATATTTGGGGCCTCTGTAATTTCATAGGCTGCCGGAATGCTAGCCGCCAAATCGGATGCACGGAAAGCCTGTAGTGATTCTGCAGAATCCCAAACGTAGATACCTCCGTACTGGCCTGGTTCTCCCATTCTGACATAATACTTCTGTAGCAGTCCAGGAATAGCCTTAAACTGAGATTCTCGCTCTTTGGCTCGGCTTAATATTTCATCCTCAGGCAAATTACTTTTCAGTCTAATTATTTGCAAAATCATGCTACCTAATTTTAGTGTGAATTAGGTCCTAAGGAGAGGAATTGTAAGATGGCAAAAATCTGTCTTACCACCTAATTTGCTTTTACCGATTGATTGTCGCTTTTCATCTAATCCTCAGTCGTCCAAGCAATTGACCTAGGCAAGCCCCTTTTGTTTTTCCTTTGGTTTCCGTTTCAAAAATGGGAACATCATAGGTGTTTTCTTCATATAAGCATGGTATTTAGCACCAAAATCTGCTCGGAGATCTTTCTCTTCCAACCATGCCCCAATAAAAAAGTAGGCAGTCAAGAAGATGGCAAACACCAGATGCGTCGCAGACATCACAGGAGTAAACCACAAGCCCATTATCCCACCTAAATAAAGTGGATGGCGCACATATTTGTAGAAGGAGACCACTTTAAACTCGAGTGGCACGTAAGGTTTGTTGCGCAATTCCAAATACGTTTGGCGAAGGCCAAATAAGTCAAAGTGATTGATCAAGAAAGTGCTCACAAATAGAATGATCCAGCCGGTGAAGAATAGAATATACATAGTATAATATAGGCCCGTCCCCGCTGAAAAGGCCCAAATATTTCCTCCCATTGGCTCCCAATACCAAACCAGTAGAAACAAAAAGAAACCCGCTTGTAATATATAGGTACTTCTTTCTATCGGTCTAGGTAAGAAGCGCGTAATCCAATCCTTAAAGGTTTTTCGTGCCATCACACTATGCGGTACAGCAAATAAGAGCACAAGGCCCACATTCTTTGCCAATGCCAATGGGAAAGTTACTTCAGGGCTTCTGTCAATCGAAATTTCTGGGATTAGTTGGCTCAAGGATAAGATCCAAAACACCAATGAGGCGAACCCAATAAGGTAAGCAACAATGGAATAAATAAACATGCTGATCGTCTTCATAATGGCTTTTTTTAGCAGTCAGAAAATCTTGATTGAGTGAGTAAAACAAGACGTAATCAGCCTCATAAACTAGTGATGCATCACTGTTTATCAACCAATTAAAATCCATACTTATCTTACTGCGAATTGCATACCGACAAATGTATGGGAAGTGACTAGCTGAAGGATAGGACAAAAAGTCCGATAAATCGACTAAAAGGTTTTCTCGTAATTATTTAGCGGGATTCACGGCCTTTTGGCGGTATTGTAAGGGAGTTATGCCATGCTTTTGCTTAAAAACCCGGATGAAATGCGAAGGATCTTCAAAGCCACTTTCAAAGGAGACTTGATTGATTGGTAAGTCCGTGGTGCGCAGGCGGTGGAGCGCTAGGTCAAGTTTGCGCTGCTTGAGCCAGGCTGCAGGGGTGGTTTGGTAATGGGCCTTGAAGGTTTTCTTGAACTTGGACAAACTCATATGGCAAAGCTGAGCATAATCCTCCACTTTCAAGTTATAGCCAAAATTCTCTTCCATAACGCGACTCATCTGATATTCTTGACTTTGGCAAAGTGACAGAAAATAGTCTTTTAGGTCTTGATGCTGTTCCTTGGTACAAAGGCTCAATAGTAGTTCCTCGAATTTCAGCTTGAGTAGTTGTTCGTTGGGCTTCTCCTCCAAAGCAAGATAAGAAATGACGGAGCTGCAATAGCTATTCAGCAGCTGATCAGGTGCGACACGTAAGACTGCATCCTGAGCAGAGAGATCTCCTGAAGCATCCTCTAATAGGCTTGAATTCTTCTGTAGAAAGGCCTTGATGAAGTCATCGGGAATGAAGAAGAAAATGGCACAAAATTCGTCATCAAAAAACTGATGGGTCAGGTTAGCCCCTTTTTTGATGAAAAGGATTTCGCCTTCATCCACTATATAATCGTGGTAGATGCTCCTCCACATCTTCTTGCCAGATAACACAAAGGCCAGGTAGTTGCTATCCGACCATAGCCCGAATTTCGTTTCCTCTTGCATACAAGTGTATTCCACAAATAGCAACTCATTCACCTCCAGTTTTCGGAAGTTTCCATCTTCTTTCAGGTATGAATATAGATTTACCATGCGCCTTAGATCATCTAGGGCTGTAAATTAGTCAAATTCGTTAAAAAGGACCGCCCAGGAAAAGATTATTGCTTGTGCCTCACTTTCACCTTTTGGCTATCGGAAAACGGAATCGTGAGTTTCCAGCTACCTCTACCCTCTAATTCAACCTTAAGTTTGATGCTATTTTTAGTTTGGGAAATAATCTTAGAACGTAGTTCGGGCGCCTCCTCTTCCGAAGGAATTAGAAGCCAGACAAAGCAATCGCTGCCATCAATCATGGTAGAATGAGTAACTGCCTTATTGGGTTCAAATACATTATACTCCTCACTATACCATCCTTGAATTTCCGGTTCTTCTTGCCCTTCTATGACCCCTACAGACCAATCTCCGTGTTCTATCGGAACAAGAGTTAGGTTTCCCTGTGGATTTTTCGTTGAAACGATTCCGTTTTTATCCACTTCGACCAGACAATCGGGGTGCCAATGCCAAAGCGTCTCTATCCTCCGAGCCGTTTCTGTCTCAATTTTATCCACCACCACCCAAAACTCATCGCGCACGTATAGGAGAGATCGATTGTGTTTAACCCCTGTCAAATCATAAAATTGATCAAACACATTCCAAGCATAGTCAAACCTCGATGTTATACGCCAGTGTTCTTCCCCAAGTGGTTCTTCCACTACTTTCTCATCTGGCCGCTGCCCTTTTCCATCAATCAGAACGGCATTATGTCCCTGCGTGCCTCGAGCATACTTTCTGAACTTCTGAGCCACCTCACCTGTATAGGCAAACCGTCCAGCATCTACCAATAGATCCCTGCCGTAGGCCGAAATGGATAAATGTAACTTATCATTGTGCTGGTGTCCGCTCCCCCATGGGCCGACATCAAAAAACGACCAATGCGCATCTTTCTCATAACTACTTCGAGAAATTAACTGCCCTGCCCAAGGATAAAAATAGGAAGGGCCATCCTTCGGTTTAATGCCTCTATCCCCATTGGTTGCAATGTATTCCCATTCCGGTTGGTCATACGTTTCGGCACCTTTCAGGATAAGCGCCACATCACTTCCTCGATCCCCATCATTATTCAATATTCGATTGCCATCCGGGCGCACCACATGTGCGATATAGCTGTACATCTCTAGAATCGTTTTATCAAAAAAATCGGGCAGTTTGTAATTGGCTCGATCACAGATTTCTTTAAAGAGTACGAAGTTTCGCATAGCCACATTGTGGTAATGTGCGGTCAGTTCAGTCTGTACTCCATCCGGGTACACCTGTCCCTTCATACTTTCGCTAATGACATCTGCCGCATAGCTCAGCCACTCATCAGACTTTTTGTATTCCGGAAAGTTAGTAGCAATGGTGGCTAAGGCTGAGATCTCCATCGTCAGCCAGTTATTACTAGCATGAAATTGTCGATTATAATGGGCGTGATCAGGGAGGCTCATCAGCATCAGCAGCTGGGTAGCACGTGAAAAGTATGGGCTATTGATCATTCCATAGAAAAGCTTAGACCAGACCTTGGCGCGTGCTGCTACCTCTAATCCCCTCCAAACAGAAGTCCTACTTTTTACTCCTGGATAGGGCATGCTCTTAATGATAAAATCGCGGAGAAACTCATCAATATAGGCAACATACTTGGGGTTACCTGCTTCAAAGTAGGCGTCAAAAACCTGGCTAACCTGGGTGTGCCGATTCGACAACCACGCCCATTCTCGATCGTTGTTAGGCCCCTTGTAGTACCAATCTCGATGGCCATCTTCCAGCCATGGCACTTCACCACGGACATTCTGGACAATGAACACATTTTTCAAGGTAGTGTCTGCCGCAGTATTGGTGAGTACCTCGACCTCCGGTTGCTTTCTGCGCAGATGTGCTCCAGATTGCCCCTCTCTATAATACTCCAAGAGTAATCTACATGCCTTCACCATATCTTTAGCTTGCACGGCAGCTCGAACCTTTTCTAAACCTTCCCTTTCTAGATCGAATTGATCCAGCATTTGGCTGACTTGCTCGGGGTAGGCCTCATAAACAGCTGCAACCGTCTTAATGGTACGCCAGGATTGAGTGGAGCCAAAGGTGGGACCTAGGAGCAGTAATAGGAGCAATAGCTTTAATTTATGCATTTGAATGTACAATTTGGGCAAGGCCAAAGTCTAGCAAGCAGTGCGTTGACCTTGCTATGGATGTTGGAGGTTGAAAATGGAGCTCAAATCGCTCTATTGCCTCTTGATACTCACTCCTTTGAACATATGTGGGTTGTCGCTAAGTCTCAGTTTCTTTCCACTGGCCGTAGTTACATTCTGTAGGATCACCTCCTTGGTTTTTACATAAGGATATTTCTCTTGGTAAGATTCGTCGATATTCTTGGCGTTGAAGTCTCGGAAAATCGCAGGTCCCTGGTAATCCTGAGGATGGTTCGAGTCATTGATTTGAAGGTTTTCGATCGTGATGCGCTCCGGCATATAGCAGGTATAACCAAAATCATGCTTTCCGGAATAAGATCCACTAATTAGGCTAGCGCTGGTCTCGCGCCCTCCGTGAGGTACAAAGACGCAATTGCGAATGATGAACTCCCCTTGCCAGGTGCTGCCGTAGTCAGAGCGGAGATTAATCAGGCTCCTCCCACGGATAGTGCTATTTTCCACCAAGAAAGTCCCGCTACCGATAGCATTGATCCCCATGTGTCCCAAGGTAGAATTTCGAACGGTAGCATTTGCTACCCCTTTGTGCGCATCAAATCGGGATAAAGTACAATTGTCATACAACAGGTTCTTGCAGTAATTGGATCCTAAAACTCCCCAATAGGTGCGGTCATCGATATCATTGGTCTGCGTACAATTGATAAAGGATACATTCAGTGCACGGTTAACAGAGAGATCATAGGAGCCCATGGATACGGGTTTGCCCGCCCGGCCGATGGTGCGATAGGTTTTATGTCCAGTTAGCAAGGTGTTCTTGACGGTGACATAGGAGCAATCTCGAATACTGAAGAAGCCTCCATAAGGTGCCCCATGCTCTCCTTCGCCGGTGATATGATGCTCCATTCCATCTACCACGACATTGGATCGTCGAATCGCAATGTTACGGCTGTAATAGGTGTATTTGGATTCCGCTTGATTGGCAATGGTAGTAAAGTGTCCGCCCCTAATGTTCAACACTTGATCATCAATCGGTAAAGCCGTGATCTCGGTTATCTGATCAAAGTCCCAGATAATTGGTGCGTTCATATCTACATTCCCAGCTTCATCTACCACAAAAATATCCGTCTGGTCAGATCCGTTGTTTTGATTTAGACCAAAGCGGATATAGTGCTTTACATTGGAATTCGTGACGGTTATTAAGCAAGGGCCTGGCAGGGAAGCTTCAATCTTTTGCTGGTGCCTTTTTAGTGAAGTAATCCCTTCCAGTGTAGAGGCCTCCAAGCTAGAACTCACCATAAAGACGGATACATTGCGATCTTCCACCTCCCGATCATCAATGATGAATTTCGCTTCACCAAAATCTGTATCGGTCTGGATGATGGCGGTACGCGCTTTGCCGCCAATGTAGTAGGTGGCTCCTGGATCGGCCTTGACCTTTAGGCCTTGCTGGTTAGCAAAGGCGTGCGTGGCGGCGATGACAGCCATATCATCGGTTTGCCCGTCTCCTTTGGCGCCCAAGTCGCCGTAGTGGATCACGCCAGCCGCCTTGAATTTGCGGATATCTCTTGGAGAAACATTCAGGGAGACTTCTCCTTTTTCATTGGTTTGGACTTGCGTCTTGGTACTGTTGGTAGTGATTGGTACCTGTTCTTTGACAGTCGAAGTTTGTCCCCAGGAAATAGCCGTACAGGCTACTGCGAGGAACAATAGGAGGTAAAATTTCATTTTTGGTTGGTTTTTCGTATAAAAGTTGGCAAAGCCAATCCCTATCAAGTTCAGAAAAAATCAGTAATGTTCCAATGATTTTACCCTCCTTATCTGAGAAGCTGTTTGAATTTGACAATATGGTTTTGTTATGGCCCTTTTTCCGCCACTTTTTGGCTTTTTCCTGCCTGGCTGCGCCGAGCAGACAGGTTCGTCACATAGCCCTGCTATTTTCCTCAAAAAGAGCCTCAATTGGCAAAAAA
>ENA-UENT01000454-UENT01000454.1-marine-metagenome-genome-assembly--contig:-NODE-454-length-25188-cov-9.924906_pt1 | contig 25188 bp, 8 predicted proteins | sample MGYA00237879_ERZ529330 | MGnify/ENA primary metagenome ERZ529330 (study PRJEB26372, sample SAMN05368345) | marine metagenome | biome: cultured habitat; feature: ocean water; material: water; isolation... | reverse complement strand
GCTACCATTCAGAACATTTTAGGCTTTTTTTTACCTGCATAAGTCCGCACCAAATTATCTTTCAAATGAAGAAAAAGCAAAAAAATTAAACTCTTCCATCTAAAACAGATACAAATGGCACTTCCTGAAAAACCAGCCCTGCCCTTTTTTATTTTACTCGCATTGAGTATTGGATGGTCTTCCTGCGGCGGATCAACCAGTAAAGCTGCCGAGGCATCTAATGACATAGCCGCTGCAGTCACGCCCCAGCCCAAAGCGGAGCCGGTTGAGGAAGACACCACAGCTGCTGAGGAACCAACCGACACCTCTGCCGCCACCGCAGGAACAGAATCCGCCCCCGACATGCCGGACGCTACCGACACCTCCAACAACGCCAACAAATCCGATGGACAGATGGCGGTACGTACCGTCAATGAGGAAAGGCTGGGTATTATCCTCGATTTGATTTCTCAAGACCTGGAGGCCCAAGAGCTGGAGTACATCAGCAGTAAGGGACAGGACTGCTCCGGCATCTACCATAAGATCAAAGACCTGGTACAAAAGAAAATGTCGGTACTTGGCGACAAGACTAAGTTTCATTATCCGTCTTTTACTGAGGACCGGAATTCCCGTCAGATCGCACAGTGGTATTATGACCACAACAACTTTCACATCGTGCAGAATGCCATTGCCGACCGTAACCTGATCACGCCAGGCACCGTCGTTTTCTTTGGCCGTACCGAGGAAAAGTACAGCAATATCACAATAGACTTGCTAACCAATCCCGGCAAGTTCGTCCACGATGGCACAAATGGTAAAATCATGCACATCGCCATCGTAACAAAAGTAGAAAAAGACGATGCCGGCAACGTTATCAAGTACGACATGATGCACGGCCGGAACTCCCGCAACTTTGCCTCCCGCACCACGGCCAACTACGATGGGCCAGGCGGCTATGGCAAGGCTTATGCCAAGTTCCCCTTTGGCAACTGGAATCAGCAGTTGGTAGCTTTGGCGCACATTGAGACCCCGAAGTAAACCCTGTTCAAAAAGGCGATGCCGAAAACACCTAAAACACTGGTCAGCCTATCATGCCATGGGCTGGCCATTTTATTTTCAGCCCAACCGTTATATAATGAATTAAAGGACCAGTGCCGACAATATACAGCTGGGCGAAGCAGTTATACCGACATTGCGTAGCATACCACTTCGTAATGCGTGTAAATGCCCGGATTTGAACTGCCAAAATAAAGGCACCGGAATTCCGATTCACCTTAGTTATAACCATATCAAACATCATTTACCAATGAAACGATCACACTTCACTTTGACCACAGCGCTTGTACTGGTTTTCACCCTTTCCCTAGCCGCCCAGACCGGGAAGGTCAAAGACAGCGAAGGGCATTCCTACGAGACCGTAAAGATTGGTGCTCAGGTTTGGATGGCTGAGAACCTCAATACCGAAAAAGCCGCTTGCAAAGGCAATGCCAAAATGACCTTTGCCAACGGCAGCGAGCGCGGTAAAGACGCCACCTTTCAGGATGGGGCCCCCCACTTTGCTTACTATCAGAACCGCCCCGAGCTGGAGTTCGGTGCGCTGTACAATCAAAGCGCCATTCTGCAGTGCGAGGTTTGCCCGGCTGGCTACCGTATCCCGACCAAAGCAGAGTGGGAAGCACTCGCCCAGCACCTCGGTGGTGTCGATAAAGCCGGTGCACAGCTCAGGCGCGGCGGCAGCTCAGGCTTCAATGCCGATATGATGGGCCACCTGGATACGAGCGGCTCTGCGCTCGAAGGCAAAGCTGTTTCCTGGTGGGGTATGGCTGAAGATGGCTCCGCTGCCTATACCGTCGAACTGAAGGCAGATGGCACGCTTACGCTATACGAAGAGGGGAATGAGAAGTGGGGGAATTATGTGCGGTGTTTGAAGGAGTAAAAAGCCTTCGCCGAAAGCGGATGAAAATCACCTTCCATAAGTAAAAAAACAGGTTTGCCTGCTGCCGGGTAAACCTGTTTTTTGTTGGTCACTGATCCTGACACGCTCAAAACACTGTGTGCCAAACACCAATTAAGACATCCTCATTATTACCATTCAGAACACGAGGGCTACCATTCAGAACATTTTAGGCTTTTTTTTATCGGAAAAGAACAGGCGGAAGTATCTTTCTGAAGAAGTTACAACCCAATATTAAACTCCGCACCTAACCCCTAATTGAAATGATATTGCCTAAAAAACTCAACCCTCGAAACTTTCAGACTAATCAACAGAACTGGTTGGGAAAGTTCATTCCTGGTTCCAGTAACCGGTATTTCACTTGTCTGGTAGAGACGACAAGTGGTTGCTTTTCGAATGAAACTTGTATCCCCCCTACCAAGCTCAATCATGATCCAGGGCGAAAGTGGGTGGTCCCAGCCCAAGGCTTTTTTGATCTGCATTCCCTTTAAAACAGAGCCAGTATCCCCGTTTGAGAAACGCTATACTTTTCTGAGCATACAAAGACCGCTCAGGATCTTGAAAAAACCCTCCGAAGGAATGACCATTAGACATGGTCTACCCTCCTAATGCTTACACCTTTCATACCCGCAAAAAATGAGCAATAACAATCTACCTTCCTACCAAGACTTATTTGGACAACTGAACTTCAAAAAAGGCACTGATGCCAGGTCCGTTTATTCCCCTGCAGCGTATTTGGCTGATTTGCTTCAATTGATAGATGATACGTTTCAAAACCCTGACCTTGACATCAGAAGGCCCGATATCAAAAAAATCCTGCTCAATGAGGAGAATACATTTGATATGGTGCCGTATCTCGATATTGTTAACGAAATCCTGGAGCGCCTGGTCGTTGACATAAAAGGCGCAATACCCCCCGGTGAAGAGTGGACGAGCGACCAGATCAAGCGAAAAGCCTATGATATTCTAAAGGAAGCGGCCTTCCCAATGAACCTTCCTTTTGATTTGGAGCATGAGCAATTGTATCAGCACCTGGATTTTTTGAATATAGAATTAGAGGAGTTGTTTCATGCTTTTGCGGCGGAGGGTAGCATGGCATCCCAACACGATACCTCCTATCTCAATACTGAAGGCTACCCCTTTAAAGTCACAAAAGCCTCCTATGAGTTTTTATTTGAGAACGGAAAAGGAGCCGGGCAGGAATCTATGGAGAACCTGTACAATCTTACCGCAGAAGAGTCCGCTGAGGATTTAAAAGTGGTTTCGAGGTTTTTGGCAGCTACAGGAATCTCTTCTGAGGATTTACTAGGTCTTCTGTATGGTAACCTCAGCCCTACGGCTAAAAACGAAAGCGGTAAAACGGAGCTTGACGCTGCCGGAGCATTTTATCAAAATCTGCACATAGAGGAAGGTTGTTTTACCCTGGATGAGGCAGAAGAGCGAATTGTATTTAAAGGATCAGGCGCTGAGGGGGATCACGATTGGCCCGGCTGGTTACGCCGGGTACACTTTTTGATCAGTGTGTCCAACGTTACGGGGTACAGTATTCAAGAGGTTGAGTTGATTGCCCGTTCTTCGAGTGGCTGGGGCTATGCCGGGTCAATGGTGGCTCAAAGGCTTGCTTATCTGAAAGGATTTACCAAGCGCTATGATGTAGCTGCTGATGAGGCTGTTGCTTTACTGGGCTGGCCTTTGAATACTATTGGGATAGGAGATGAACATCTACCAATGGATCTGTTCAACCGTATTTTCAATCATCATTCCAGCTCCATTCATAAAGCTTACATAGCAGGTTCAGAATTCGTACCACCCGCTTTTGCAGGATATAAAGCACTGCGCCCTGTACCGGGGAGTTTACTGGATGAAGGCAATAAAGACCTTAGTACACACCTATCCAAGGCTTTAGGCATTAGCAAAAAAGATTTTGAAACGATAGTAACGCGCTATGAGGACCGGCAAAACATCTACGTAGAACACGAAACATGTCTGCTATTTGAAGAAGGCTCAGATCCTATGCGGGCCTATTTATTGCTCTATAGAATCGTCAAGCTCAGTGAGCTGTTTGAGATAAGCATCGAGGACTTCCTGGACATGCTGGATATCCTTAATGGAGACCCTCACATTTCCATGTTTAGTAAATTTGGTTCTATGCACGGTGCTGAAGGCGGCTTCCTTCTGAGTACTCATATGTTGCTTGAGCCAGGGGCCTGGGGAGGGGTTGATGGCTGGGATCAGAGCGCTTGGTTGGTCCTGCTAATGAGCGAAATCACCCAATGGGCAGAAAAGCATGAATTTAGCGTAAGCGATTTAAGGTTTATACTCCGGGGAGTAAAAAGAGAAAAGCAGACCAACGGGTCTCAGCAATTGCTCATGGAGCAGCAAGCTGAGAAAAACAATCAGGGCGAAAAATTATCTGCCCACGACAAAGCGAAAATTGCGGTCTACAATGCTTTATACCAGAAATTCAAGTTAGTTGTTCCAGGTCCGGCTATGTTCCTGGGGAAGCCTGTAGACCAGCGTACCGCCAACCTTTTGGCACGAGCGTTGAAAAAACACCCGGACTTAGTCGTTGCCGGGCATCCTGATATTTTACATTTTGAAAAAGAGGTGGCGCAGGATTTCGCGCACGCAATGATACACAGCCTACCTAAGGTCACGGCTCATGACTTTAAGGGGTTGGGCATTTCTGAGCTTTTGCTGGATCAACTATATGAGCAACTCGTGGTGCTGCGCTACCTGGAAACGGATGGACGCCTTATTCCAGCAAACTTCCCGGAAAAAGCTGAAGACTTTGTCATTGCTTCTGACCTCAGTCAGCTTCAAGAGGCGACCTTCTTTTTTCTGAACCATAATTACAATAAAGCTGAGGAAAAGGGACAAAGCCCCGTAGAATTAAATTTCGCTATCAGTGATATGGGCCAGGCTCCTTTCAGCGAACTACAGAAGCTGGAGCTGCACAAAAGATTGGTTTACAACGGGTACACAACCGAAGCAGGCAATGTGACTGAACCTTCTTTCTTTGGTGATGAGGAAAACCTTGCTCAATTTAACCTGAGCCTTAACTTCGAGGTATTGGCTCCCGAAATACATCAAAAAATCCTCGAGAAGATTGAAGCTTTTGAAAAAGAAGAGCTGGTCCTGAGGAAGGACGTATTCGACGAGCTGGGCCTGGAAGAGGAGGAGTTGGATGAATTGATGGAAAACTTGCAGTTCAACGATTACCTGGACACCGGGCATGTCATCGTTGATAAAGAAGGTATTTTTGAACTGGTTGCCGATGATCTGAAAATCGCTTTACCTTTTTATCCATATCGGCACAAAATACTCGCCGCGATTCAGGAATATGTCCTTGATTACAAGCATCAATTCATCCGTATAAAGAAGGAAGACCTGGGCGATCTGGCCGAGGAACTGACTGGCAGGCTATTGCTGAAAGACTTGATCGAAGGTGGTTATCTACCCGAAAGTCAGGTCTTAGGAGATGATGAGGACCGTTTCTTCTCCAAAGATGAAAATGTATCCGATTTTGAGTTAAGCCCCTATTTCAATAGTTACTACAAACAGGCTGTCTTTAGAAAGCTCGCGGAAATTGCAAAAACGGTAAGTACACTTCGTTTTGCCCCCCAATCTGTAACGGATTTAGACTACAGCCCTGAGCAGTTTTCAGCCATTAAGCACTTGCTGGAAAAATACAACTTCACGAAAAATGGGCACATCCTTACTAACGAGCTGGGGTACTTTCTTAACGAAAACAACCGGCTTGACCTTGACCTTGAGGGATATGAGCAGGAAGGGGAAAACGTATTCAGCATTCTTCATCAGATCGCCAAATCTGTACAAAACTGGACTGCTCACGTGTCTTCAGCGCTCCAAAGCCAGGCTACTCAACAAGAAGAACTGATCTACGAGCAACTTCAGGAAAGCCTTGGACTGGATCTTCCTGTTGTAAGGGTAATACTGGAAGAGATGGTCGGGCGTGAATTTGTAGCTGTCCACTTCCTCGTTCCTGTCTTGGAGAGCGTCAACACTCTGGGCAAGGTGCAAAAAATACCCGTAGACCATTATTTTAACCTTACCTACCAGCGTATTGAGCAATTCGCTCACCTGTGCAACCACCTTAACCTGACTGCGGAAGAGGCACGGGCGGCCTTTATAGATCAGGGGCTAGTAGACAAATTCCGGGAGGGCTTTGTCTTTAATGAGCAGATCTGGAGCTGGGGAGACGGCCCTATTGAAATATTGCCCTTCCCCAACGGCCCTGTTTATGTTTTTAAATATGACTGGACAGACAGAAAAACTTATTATAAAGCTTTCGACCCTGATACTTACGAAGAAATCGTCGGTAAGCAACCGCTGTCCGGACTATCTGAAAATCTGGCGGAGGTTGAAAAAATAGATGCCGCCTTTGTCGATACCCATCAAATCGGATGGTTGATTGCAGGCAGTGCCTGTTATTACTTTGATCATGAAGAAGAGGATTGGGTGCTCAAAAAAGAGAAGAAAATAGGGGTTGTTAATAATCCATTTGAAGACCCCGATCAGATTGATGCAGCTATCACCAACGAAAAAAACCAATTATTCCTTTTTGTAGGCGATCAGTACATTCGCTACAGCAACCCAACACCGGCCGACATTCAAGAGATGGACGAGGGGTACCCTAAGCCCATTAAAGGGAATTGGGCAGCGGAATTCGGTGTGGATGAACTGCCCGAAGCTTTTCACGATGGGGTCGACGCTGCTTTCAGGGATCAGGAAGGCGTGGTCTACTTCTTCAAAGGCGAACATTATGTTTCTTCTAAGGATTTTTCCCAGGCATTGCTCATAAATGATCGGTGGGGGCAGCTAAAGCATACTTACGAGGGAGAAGCCGTACAGGCCTCTTTTATGCTGGACGGCAAGTTTGTGCTCTTCAGCGGGCCGTTGGTAATGAGGTACTCCGGCAATATTGAGAACCCCAATACGATTATAGATGAAGGCTTTCCTAAGCTAATCACCAATTACGTCAAGAATTTACCGGCTCCATTCCATCAGGGGATCGATGCTGCACTGCAAATTTCCAGTGGAGGGGGCTACTTATTTAAAGATGAGCTGTTCGTTGAAGTTGATGCCCACTTAAATCTTGTTCCTGATTCAAATGGCGTAACGGTACGAAATAACGGTAATTTTTGGGGTATAGTCGATCATCCTTTTGAAAACAACCCTACTCCTTCTCCGTTGGTGAGCGCAGCCCTTTTAGGTTTAGATGGCATGGCTTACGTGTTTAGTCGGGACCAATATTTCCGATATTCCGGTGAGCAATACGGTACAGTAGACGAAGGCTACCCCAAGAAAATCGAAGGAGACTGGGGAGGCTTAACCACCGTTGACGCGGCTTTTGTCATGGACGGGAAGACGTACCTATTTGGCGCCTACACCGAGCAAAATTCCACTTCTGCCGGAACCCCCTCTATAGATAAGACCGGCTATGTTTGTTACACGACGAATGACTATTCGCTACTAGAAGAAGGCTATCCAAAGCCAGTAGATGACAACTGGTGGAACCTTCCGTTTGAACTGCTGGAACAGTACCCGACATTTGAAAAGCCGGATGCAGTATTCATCGGAAAGGACGAGAAGACCTATTTGTTTTCCGGGCAGCACTATGTCTACTTTGAGCACAACGAACGGTGGTGGTCAGAGCCTGAGGAAATCAAGAAGAAATGGCGGGGGCTTCCGGAAGACTTTACCAATATTGAAGCTGCGTTCACAGGAAAAGACAGTAAAACTTACCTTTTCGTGGGCGACCAGTTTGTCCGGTATGCCAACGAGGACTTTTCTAAAATTGACGAAGGCTATCCAAGATCAACGGCTACATCCTGGGGCCGGGTGGTCAATAACTTCCAGCGTAAGGAAATAGTAGACGCTGCACTGTTTATGGTGGCAGAAGTGCCGGAAACAACTCCAGACTCCGACACTGAAGACTCAAAGACCGATAAGCTGGCTGGCACCGCGAAGAAAAACGAAGCACCAAAAATGAAGCAGGTAGCGTACAGTTACCTGTTCTCGGGCAGCCAATACATACGCTATACCGATCAAAACTACGCTTTCGTTGACGAAGGGTATCCCAAAAACCTGGACCAACTGAAATCAGAACCCCGTTTTAACCAGATTCAGCATTCTTTGGTAGAAGGTTTTGACTCCATCTGTGCTGACCACCGTTCGCTTTACATCTTTAAAGATGGGAAGCTCATCACCAATGTCGACCAACCCTACCAGCATTACACCGACATGCATAAAGGCCCGATTTTATCGGCCATCATGGATAGCGGCAAGCTATATTTAGAAAACAGTGACGGCTGGGGAGTCTATCCGTATAACGATGTACAAAGCGAAACTAAGCCTGAGCTGCTTAACGGTATTCCTGCCGAATTCCAATCCGGATTAGACGCTGTGCTGCAAGGTACAGATGGCAACACCTATTTTTTCAAGGGCGACCGCTGTTACAACCGCCTGCTTGAAAAAGCCTATCCATTGGCTGACGAATGGGGAAGACCAGAGATTAATGTACAATTAGACGAAGGCATTGATGCCATTCTTGTCGGTAAAGATCAAAAACTATATGTATTCTCAGGTGGTCAATACCAGACTTATAAGCTTCCGTTAGAAGATAAAGGCCCTGAGCTTTCTGACAAGCTTTATGCAGAAAGCTACCCACATTCTATTGCCGAAGATTTTGGACTGGAAAGCGTAGTACTAGCCTACGCGGATAGGGAATACACGCACTTCTTTGGCAAACCCGATGAAAATGGTGTACAGCTACACCTGGTAATCACAGGCGAGGAATATGACATTGAGTCCAGTAGGGCATACTACGAAACAGATATCTCGTGGTGGAATATACCGGAGGAGTACATATCTGAAGGGTTCGACACCATTGAGGCCGTTTTGTTTGAGGAGGACAATATGTACCTTATCAACAACAATGAATTTATACAATACAATAAGGCGGAAGACTACTGGAGCTTCCCTAAACCTCTTCAGCGGATTTATCCGGAGCTGCCGGAACCCAATGAAGATTTCGGTACTGTACGAACAGCCTTCACTGCCAATAATCAAAGGACTTACTTCTTTTCCAAGCATACTTTCTTGTCAATCAATAAGGAGGGGCAAAAAGAGGGAGCGCCCTTGAAAATTAAGGAATACTGGGGCAAGATCAAGAACAACCTGCAAGAGCGAAAGGGGCTGGAGGCAGCTTTTGTCTTTGACAACAACACCTATCTGTTCTCCGGGGATCAGTATGTCCGCTACTCTGGCTTTGATTATGAGTTTATCGATCCGGACTACCCGAAGCCCATTTTGGGCAACCTTCGTATGGAGCCAGGCTTTAAACTGTTGCCGGAACTGTTTGAAGAAGTGCTTGAAGAAATGTTTGTAGATGGAGCAGGTCAGTTTGACGAAGTCATTTCTAACGGGCGGAACCTCTATATATTCATTGGCGACGACTTGCACGTATTTGCGAATGACAAAACTGCAGAACTAGACCTCAGCCAACTCACAAAAGCCAAAAACCACCTATTGTCCGGAAAAAAAGTGGATGCGGCAATTCATAGTGGTGATAAGGAAATGATCTTATTTAGCGGTGATCAGTTTTACTTCTATACTGATGAAAAAGGCGAGCTGACACTGAAAGAAGGGTACCCTAAGGATATATATCCTAACCTTGAGCAAGACTATGGATTCGCTATACCTAATTCGTTCAGAGACGGAATAGATGCAGGTTGCAGCCTGAATGATTATTCGGTTTGCTTTTTCAAAGGGAAAGACTTCTGGTTCTCAGAAACGGGCTCCTCCACTCCGATACCAATCAAGGATAATTGGGGAAAAATCCACAATAACTTCCATGAAGCCCCTACAGGCGTGGATGCTGTGATGCACGGATTGGATGGCTTTATCTACGCATTTAAAGGCGACCAATTCGTCCGGTATAGCGACTTCAACAACGAATATGTAGATACAGGATACCCCAAGCCACTTGAGGGGCACTGGGGAGGGATGGCATATCATATGCCGCCTGAGCAAATAAAAGTAGATAGTGCTTTTAGCTTTGAGCAGAAGTCTTATCTATGCTTTAATGGCTCCGGTATGGTGCAGTTCGTCAGGTTTAGCGACCCGACATACCAACGCATGGATGACCTTTACCCAAGAGGGGCCTGGTACCACTGGAGAAGCCGGGCAGATTATTACTTAATCGACATTAAGACCATTGCTGACTTCAAAGCACTCTCGGATCAGTTTGCGGACAAGTCTTATACCCTCACCGACTTTGTCAATGCAGTGACCGGGCTCAAAGAACAGCCCTATGCCGCCCTTGCGGAGACCTTCGGTGAAGACCTAGACAAAGTGCAATGGTTAAAGCGCAATAATGCCTTCCTCACCGTACAGGGCCGCTACGAGACGCGATTCAATATGGAAGCGGTGCTGAAGATGTACGAAATCTTTAGGCTGTGCGCCAAAGTCGGGCACAGCCCCGAAGCGCTCTACGAGTCTTTATGGCTGAAGCTCTTCGATACCATGAACGACCTGGATAAATTTAACGATGTCTTACCATTTGTAAGTCCGGAAGTTATTGAGACAACTGCCCATTTCCTGCAAACCGTAAATTCTGAAGCCGACTGGAATACCCTGAAGCGACAGATGCACGATGAGATGAACCTGAAGAAAAGGGATGCATTGGTCGGTTATGTTCTTGCTCATCAAAACAAAGAAGCACTGAGCGAATGGCTTAAAGAACAGCAAACCCTTGCTCAACAGTCAGGTGGCAGCCCCGTACCTGCCGGGCAGAAATACATCGGTGCTCCAAACATCAACACCCGCGACCTATACGGCGAGCTTTTGATTGACATCGAAATGGGCAATGAGATGCGGACCTCAAAGGTCAAAGAAGCCATCGCAGCCACGCAACTGTTTATTCACCGGTATTTGGTACACCTGGAAGACCCCAATACAAAAGACGAGGAATTCCTGGTGCGGCAGGAACTCAAGAACCGTTGGGTTTGGCTTAAAAACTACCGGGTATGGGAAGCTAACCGGAAAGTATTCTTATACCCCGAGAACTATATCAGGCCAGAACTGCGTGATACCAAAACGCCTGCCTTCCAAAAGCTGGAAGAAGACCTCCTGCAAGGGGAAATGTCTGAGGAGTTGGTCACCAAAGCATTCAAAAACTACCTGGATGAATATACAGAAGTTTCCCGGCTGACCATCGCCGGTGGCTACGTCTACAACAACCTGTATACACCTGATGACCTCGAGACCATCCTGTTTGGGCGCACCAAGACAGACCCCATGCGCTACTACTACCGCGAAGCGACTTTTGTAGGTGGTGCAACAGAACACGCCGCCTGGAAAGCCTGGACACCGATGGAGATTCAGATCAATGCTGCACGGGTTTACCCGGTGTACGCCTTTGGACGGATCTTCGTTTTTTGGGCGACCCTGGAGCAAACCTCCAAGTCTTCCAACACAGGGGCTGTACAAGTTAAAAGCTCCGGTGAGGATACACAAGAGGTCCGCAATAGCACAGAAACGGAGTATCTGCTCCAGATACACTATTCTTTCTATGACCTAAACAAGCAATGGAAAGCACCTCAGTTGCTGAAGGTCAAAAACTCCAGTGGGATGGGAGGGCAGCCCGTTTCCATTATTTCTAACAATATCCCGATTGTTGCTTTCCGGCTCCATGTGCAGAACGCTGAACAGTTGGATGGCAATCAGCACGAAAATATTGAAATCAGTTGTGAGTATGCACAGGAATATACCGTATTCAAAGGCTTCACCAATGAGCACCCTGACCTCCCTGGCTTTAAGTTTCCCCATCCGGTCTTCCCGAAATTTGAGAAAGAGCGGAAGACACATATCACTACTTTTCATTTAACCCCAGAGCTTTATGTTCATCAGGTTTCAGAAAAGTCGGGGAGCTTACCGCAAATCACTCCGGAATCACATTTCTATCGTGTAATCCACGAAGATGAACCGATGACACAAGACAGAATGGTCGCCCTCGGTACTCCTGTTAGTTTCAAATCTAAGGGCTGGTTCACCTTTGATCATAAGGGAGGAAGCTTCCTGGTAAAACCCGTAGTGGGCGAAGAGACAGAACCTGCAGCCATTCCGGTCAAACAGGTTAAGGATTACCACAGTAAACTGCCTAATACCTGGACCAACCTGGACGCAGCATTTGAGATTGGTGGTATCACTTATCTATTCAGGGGTGGGAAATACACTAGCTCTGATGACTTCAGCAAGATTAAAGATATTAGCCTGGACTGGGGGCGCAAGCAAGTTGATTTCCCGACCGTAGACACTATATTCCAGTATAAAACCAGCAATGGCAAGGATAGCATGGTATTGTTCAGTGGCAACAGTTACCAGTTGCTCAGTGAATCTGCAACGAGCCCACTGTCCGGAAATTCTTATTATTTCCCATCGCTGGGCAAAGTAGAGGCTGCGGTGCGCTTCGGCGGGAAAAACTTCTTCTTCCAAAATAATAATTACCTCATTTCGGATAGCCTGCAGACGCCACGGTCTGTTCAGCAGGATTGGAAGGTCAACTCTTCCATAACCCATGTCCGGGGCGTCATCCGGCACAACAATGAAGTCATTGTTGTAGGCAAAGATCAATTCATCCGCTACGGTAAAGATGACCTGAACACCCCCATAGCCACACCACAAACCACCAACTTAGGCAATCTTCTGCAGGCTCTCGGGTACCAGGGCAGCCTGACTAACCCGCAAAAAGGCAAGGAAGTAAAGTCTGTGGCACATACGCAGGATGGGCAGATTGTCATCCAAACCGATAAGATACAGTACCTGAAGGATGGGAAGCTTGCAGATACCTATAAACCCGCTGATACGATACCGAAGGTACCCGTGAGTATTGCAGGGATTGAACACACCACCCTTATCAAAGCGAACAACGTCAACCCCAGCCTGCTGCAAAATTCTGAAGGCAGTGGAAACCTTATTGCCGATACGCCAAAGTGGCCGTTTCAATCTTTGGGGGTTTTCTACGCTTCAGGTAATGATAGTTCCATCTGGATTGAGTGCGGAGACCGGATCGTAGTAACTGGAAGTAAAGACGCAAAAGCCTTTTTGACGACCTCTGATGAAACAAAGCGTGCTGAAGAAATCAGGGCCTCTCTGATTGAGCAGCATAGCAGAAATCAAATGTTGACTGCTCATTTTGAGTGGGCCGGTACGACCTACCTTTTTTATGATAAATTACTTATTGAAAAACCCCAGAACGGAGCAGTCGTCGCTCATATTCTATCCGCTCCGGTCACCGGGGCTCTGATCACCGGTGACAATAAGCTCAGGCTGTTCAGTTCAGAAAGCTATTGGCCACCTATGGACCTTTCAGAGCTGGATGGCACGAAGGTCAGACAATACATGCTTGCGACTTCAAAAATCTTTGGCAGTAGCAATGAAATGTTTTCCGTTTCCCACGATTGGGGCAATAGCAAACCTGTCACTGCTGCCTTTGCTCACAATGGGCAACTTTATCTAATCAAACAAGATGAATACGCCACGTTCTCTGATGTGAGCAATGACACGAAGACGGGAACTTACCAGGGTGACACAACAAAGCTTAGCGAGTTCAATGACAAGTTGCCTGCTTCCTGGAAACAGATAGACGGTGCGTTCTTCTGGCCATTAGGTAGCTCTAATCCCAAACTGCACCTGATTTCCGGTCAGCAAATTGTCGGAGAGGAGGTAACCAGCGTCCAAAACTGGCTAAAGCAACAGAGCAGCAATGGCAATGATGGCCCATCTCGTGTTGATGCCGCTTACGCCAGTGATCAGGAGGGTATTGTTTTGCTCAGTGGAGACCAGGTCTATTTCTACGGCTTAACCAATGACCCACAAAACCCATGGGCCCTTGGTGAAAATTATCCGGTTACAGACCCTGATGCCAGCGGTATTTCGGCGGCAAGCTACCAGGGCGGCAGCACCTATTTTTTCAAGGGCAATCAATTTGCAGCCGTCAATGGCTTTTCAAAAGATGTGATAAGGCCGAACCGGTCTGTGGCCAGTGAATTCCCTAATATGCACCCTGACTTCAAGGGCAATTTCTCAGCGGTACTTAATGCATCATCCAATTGGATATTTTTCAAGGGGAATCAATATGTAGCCTACGATGACAACAATTTACCAACGACATCAAAGTCTCGGGTTTACGACAATTACGACATCATCCGCCTTACGGCGAGCACCGCTGTAGAGTTGAACACACGCTTATTTGCCGGCGGGATGAACGCCTTACTGAACCGGCAAACGCAGGAACTGGATGAGTTGCCTCGCTTTAGCGGAGAGGAAACCAACTGGACCACCATTAAATTTAAAAAAAATAAAGTGGACCGGTATCCGGTCAGTTCCCACTTAGATTTCACCAGTGCCAACGGTATCTACTACAAAGAGATCTTCTTTCACGCCCCTTATTTACTGGCTCAGCACCTCAACGGCAGCCAGAAATTTGAAGAAGCCAAACGCTGGTACGAGTACATCTACGATCCTACAGAAGCAGAGCATTACTGGCAGTACCTGCCATTCGTAGGGCTTGACATTCAGGCGCTGGTCGATGGGCTCCTTAGCCTGAAGGAAGATTTACAAGACCAATTGGCTAGTGATCTTCAGGAGCGAATTGACTTAATTGCTGAAAAGCTGGAAACCCTAATCCCGGCTTTTACTGGTAAGCGATTGCCTACTGACAGTGAGAAAGCACTTATGGACGATTTGCACTGGATATCAGAGCATAAGTCTGATGACAGAAAGTTTAATCCTTACTTCGTCATTGATGAGCTAAATGAGCTATCCGGTTTAGAGCCTGAAGCGGAACAGCAAAAACAATCTTTAGTAGAGTTACTCGAGCTTGTGGGCCCGATACGCTATCGTTGGGAGCAACTACGGGACAGTACAGATGCCCAGATCAAAGCTTACCTTGACGATCCTTTTGATCCGCATACACTGGCCAACCTTCGGCCCGTTGCCTATCGCAAAGCTATCGTCATGGCTTACGTTGACAATCTGCTGGACTGGGGAGATATGCTATTCCGACAGTACACCCGGGAAAGCATTAACGAAGCACGGATGCTTTATGTGCTGGCCTATGACCTGCTGGGGCAAAAACCCGCGAATATGGGCAGGCTAAAGCTCGAAGCTGCCATGGCTTATGCCGATGGGACAGAAGGCCTGGACAACGCCAACACTTCTGACTATGACTTCCTTCTGGGCATCAAGGGGATTGGCCGGACTTCACAGGAATTAGGGCTGGCTGGTCAGGGTTTGAGCCACGGCGCCAGTGATTCGGTGATGAGCGTAGCCGCCAACCCTTACTTCTACGTACCTGATAACTTCCTTTTCCTTGAATATTGGGACCGGGTGGAAGACCGGCTATACAAGATACGCCACTCACTGAATATACTAGGCGTCAAGCAGCCACTGCCACTCTTCCAGCCACCTATAGACCCTATGGCCCTGGTCCGGGCGGTAGCCGGAGGCATGCCACTCAGTGCAGCGATCAGCGGACTCCACCTGCCCGTACCACATTATAGGTTCCGCTTCATGCTGGACAGAGCTAAGGAGTTGGTGGGCCAGGTTACTCAATTTGGTGACGCCCTTCTGGCAGCGTTGGAAAAGAAAGATGCCGAGGAGTTGACCTTGTTGCAAAACCGGCAGGAAGGCATCATCCTTAAAATGAACCGGCAGATACGTCAGGCTCAGTTAGAAGATGCGATTTTGAACACCAAAGTACTGGAAGAAACGAAAAACAGTACTCAGATACGCCTCGAGCACTTCGAGGAACTGATTGATGAAGGGTTCTTCCTGGGAGAACAGATACAAATGGGCATTATCGCGGCAGGTGCAGCGATGATGGGCATCTCAGCGATCATCAAAACAGCGTCCAGCCTGCCTCGTGCAGCCCCGGAAGCCTACGTAGGCCCATTCATAGCCGGAGTCTCCCACGGTGGTGGCAAAGTGGGTGATATCATAGAAGCGATTGGAGAAGGCTTGGAGACCGGTGGCGATGCCGTCAGTATGCTGGCTGAAATCCCGGCCATTATTGCCAATCAGCAACGCCAGGAAATGGACTGGGAAATGGAAAAAGCACTGGCGTTGAGTGAACTGGTACAGTTAGATTACCAAATAGAGGGTGCCCGCCTGCAGGAGCAAATTGCGCGGTACGAGATCGACCTGCTCGAGAAAGAAATTGAGCACCAGGAAGAAACCGCTAAATTCATGCGGGACAAATTCACCAATGCTCAGCTGTATCAGTGGCAGATCGGGCGCTTATCAGGCTTGTATTACCAGACCTATAAGCTGGCCTACGATGTTGCAAAGCAGGCCGAGCGGGCCTATCAGTTTGAACGGGCTGCATCAGAAAGTGACACCAGCTTCATTCAGCCCAATTACTGGGACAGCCGCCGCAAGGGCTTACTTGCTGGTGAAAGCCTGCAGCTTGACCTCAATCGTATGGAGCATGCCTTTATGCAGAGTGATCAACGCCGGTTGGAAGTAAGGAAGCCGATCTCTCTGCTGGAGCATAACCCATTGGCGTTCCTTGACCTTAAGATCAAGCGCAGTTGCGAGTTCTTCCTCAATGAAGCACTCTTTGCCTACGATTTCCCCGGCCACTACTGCCGTCAAATCAAGTCTGTCTCGGTTACCTTTGACATACAGCCTAACTTGCACCGTACCGTTTTCGCTACCCTCACACAGCTAAGCCATCATACGGTGACGAAGCCAGATAGCAAGGCCGTGAAGTTCATGCTGGATCCAAAGGGGCAGCCACCACAAAGTATCCGTAGCAACTGGCGCGACGGGCAGCAGATTGCCATTTCCCGGATACAGGAAGACAATGGCATTCTGGACAGCTTCCCCGATCAGGAGCGCTACGAGCACTTCGAAGGTACAGGAGCCGTATCCCGCTGGCGGTTGGAAATCAATGGCAGTCCCGGCGACAGCCTGGACATTGCCAATCTGGAAGATGTCATCATCAACGTAGAGTACACGGCCCTGCAGGGCGGACAGGCTTACGCAGATTCCATCAAAGGTCTGTTGAAGCCTTACCCAACCACTACCCTGCTTGACCTGAGCCTGGTGAGCGGAGACAACTGGCTGGACTTCCTGGATGGGGACACGGATACCCTGACCCTGCCGCTTACCCGTGACCTTTTCCCCAATATGTCGGGCGGTAAGGTCAGCAGCATCTACCTCTTCGTGGAGGCGGATGGTGACAGCCGGGGGAACGTTCGACTCAATCAGGATGAGGAACTGACCCTGAAGCACCAGCATATCCTGAAACCAGGTAGCCTCAACATCGGCCGCAATGGCTCCACCTGGCAGCTTACCTATTCGGGCGACCGGAGCGAGCTACAGAATATTAGCCTGGTGGTGGGGTATCGGGCTAAGGTGGGCTGATGCGTTAAGCCAACTGATCCAAAGCAGGTCCGCCCATGCAAAAGCGGGCCTGCACCAGGTGCATTCGACCAATGATTTTCCATTAACTCAACAGTCTTTCCAAGGCTCCTGAGGCTTAAAAAAGTATAACCTATGTCTACAATTCATAACCGCCCCAGAAGAAGTTCAGTCGCTCATCAAAGTGGTGGGCATACGGCTGATACGAGTATCCGTAATGGCCGCCGACGGACACAGAGTGTGGCGGTGACCCGGCGGGAACAGCTTCCGGTTAAGGCGAGAACAGAGACCCTTGGCGATCGTGCACAAGGAGGAAATACCTCCGGCGCAACTAAGCTTAGAATAGGTTTAGAAGGATCCGAAGGAAGAGACTACTTTTTTAAACCTGAAGAAGCCAAGCTAGCCTCAAGACTCAACCCAGTGATGGCAGCTGGGATTCCTGACGAAAACCCTCGATTAGGGGAACGAAGTGTAGCAACGTATAAAATTGGGGAGCTTCTGTTTGGTGATAAAGTCCCTTTGCCAGTTTCCTTTTTGGATGATATAGATGGTCAAAGGGGACAAGTTATAGCTAGGGCACCTGGGGAAAACGCCGCTGAAATATTTAGGAAACCATACAGTGCTGATAACCTTAACTTGAAGTTTGTAAACGATCTTTTTAACCTTCAGGTAATTGACTATATCACAGGACAGACTGATCGCAATCTTACCAACCTATTCGTAGAAGATCAAGATGGAAAATTCACCGGTATAAAGGGTATTGACAGTGATACCTCTTTTGGATCAAATCCACTTGCTACATTACAAAATGCACGTCGTTTTCAAAACGGAAATTTATTCCCAAAAGATATTAAAATCCCCCAAAGCTATGTCGATCTATTAAAATCAAAAAAAGAAGAGCTTATAAAGCAATGGACAGGTATGCTATCCAGTCAAGAATCAGATATGGCGAAAGAAAGATTAGAAAAATTGATAGAAGATAATGATAAAAAGGGGTATCCAGAAATAGAAGAAATGCCAGAGACCGTCAAAGGTTTTCAAGAACTTGGTCCCTATTTGAAGCGGTTTGCTGACAGGAACTTTGAATCTGAAGACTTAGGCAAAAAAAGACAAGACTTAAATGAAGTTTCTGGAGAAACCCCTGAAAAAAAAGCCCCACAGGTAAAAGCTGTACTAGAAGAACTAGCAAATGAAATAAATATCAAATATTCAACCCCTGATATTGAAGATCAGTATTTTCGGAATTTGGACGCAATAGCAAGGATGTTGAATATTGGCGAGCAACATGGAAACACTGATTCAGTCCAAATTATTGGAAATCATTTTGAAAAAATAAACGACGGGATTGCAAACCTTGAGTCTTTACTTAAGGAAAGAGCAAGTAAATTAAAACTTAAAAAACCAGCTGAGGCCAATTCAATCCAAGAGATGCTAAAGAAGCTTCCTGGTATTAAAAATGAACTTTCAAAAGAAAGTGAGAAGCTTCAAGCCAGAATTTCAGCTCTTCAAGCCAAGGCTTTTGATGCTGAAAAGATTGAACTCTCCTCCCGGCTCCAAGGGGAAAAATCTAGCGCCCGCGAAACACTCTTCGCCAGTTTCCTAAGCGGTCTCCCTCCTCTCAAACAGGCACAAACTGAAGATGAAGCCCAGGTCAGGCTCTATGAACAAACCACTGCTGAACTCAATGAACTGGCGCAGGCTTACTACAAGGCTAGAAATCAGGCAAATACACCTGCCATACAAAGAACAGTTGCCGGCCAAACCAGATTGGAAATCGCCAGGAATGAAGCACTTCAAGCATTCCACAATTACAAGCCTCCGGTAAATTTAACCCCCGGTTACTTAGAAAAACTTGATGCTTTCAAAGATGGGATTTATCAGCATGGTCCTATCCCAAGACCACAGGCCGCTTTCAATCCCAAGGTAGGAATCCATGGGCAATCAGTCAGAGCTCAGACAGCTGCCGGGCGACCTAGATTGGCGCCAATGCCTGGCGCCCCATCACAAGTTGAGCAGCAAGCTCAATCAAGACCGGCTGCTGAAGTTGCTCCCAGGTCCAGCACTCAGCTACGACCGCTAAGGGCTCCTGGTGCACCAGGTAGACCTCAATAAAGCGATCTCCTGAGTATTTGAAATAAAAAATACAGTTATGTCCAAAACCAGCCGTTCCCGTTCTAACTCCAGCCGTTCCCGGACCAACGCCAGGCCGGACAGCCATTCGCGTAGCCGTAGCCGCTCCAGCCTCAACAACAGCCGTGACCGCAGTTCCTCAAATACAAGTACGCGGGACCGGTCAGCAACCACTCGCGATACCAATTCAAACCCTACCTCCCGCACTGAGGCCCGGCAACGGTCGAATTCCGCTCCCCCTTCGCGTGCCACCAGCCGCACTGAACAGCGACAGCGTGCCCAATCCGCCAGTGAGGCTGACACTTCTGAGAACGCTTCACAACAGAATAGCAATCAAACGGGATCAGTTAGTGGCAAACAATCGGCAGGTAGCACTACAGCCCAAACCACACTTTCTCCAGCGGAAAAAGAAGCGCAGGTAAAGAAAACAATCGGCGACCTACTCAACAACGACCAGCTGAAACTCAAAAGATGGGTCAAAGATGGAGAAGAGGTTAAGCTGACGCCGGATGCTATTGAAAATATGGACGCCGCTACCCGCGAGCGCCTGCTCGCCGACCTGATGCACGTCAACCAGGCGTACAAAGACGGGCAATTCAAGCTCACTGGTGACAAAGCGGATGATGCAGACCAGCAGGCACTGGAAGCGTCCCTGGGCAGCTGGCTCAACCAGCTCGACAGCACCCTCGCACAGGCTAATGCCGACCAACTGATCGACCTGAGCCAGTTCCCAAAGCCGGACTTCGCCACCGCAGACACTACGCGAAAAGGCTTTATGCAAGCCGTAAGGGATGGTATCCTTTCCCGTCTGGGGGCAACGCCCCGCCTTGACGCGGTCACAACATCTTCACCTGATGCTGCTATTTCAAATGATCAAAAGAAGGGTGATGATGATTCAAACACACCCGCCAGTGATGATGATACGGACGATCCCAATCCCCCAACTGATACAGCCAACACAAACCCTCCCACTCCAGAGCGCCTGACGGATATTAAAAAGCAGCAGGCTCAACTTCGGATGGATAGAGAAAAGGCAGCAGCAACCGACGCTCAGTTAGGAAAAGAACGCCAAGAACTTGTCGACCAGCTATTCGACAAATGGAAAAGCGAAAATGGTAAAGAAGATATTGGTCCCGGGGAAGTGTTGCCCGAGTTTAGCAATAATTGGTTCGACCTCAAAAAGTCCCTCGCCTACAATCAGGAAGGACAACCCTCTGATGATTACCAGATGAACCTGGCCGTGATGGAAAAAATGGTCAATTATCGAAAAGACACAGTAGACGGTATTGTTGATTCAGCAATAGAGGAAGTTGCCTGGAAAAATGGGCTTGACACAGATGCTATACAGGCACTCGCACCGGGCAGCGTATCGCCTACTTCTGACTACGATATAACGTTCGCTATACCCTCCAGACCGGAATTAGAGGCGGAAGTTGTCAAGGCGTTCCATCAAAAATTCGGAGAAGCGTTCCCGGGGCTTTCCTCCGGGGTTCTGTTTGACACTAATGTCTATACCAATGGTTTTATGACCCCGGGCACTGAGCAAGATGAAGCCTACATCGATAAATTTAATCCTGGAGGGAAAACAGCCGACCTTCCAGTTGGTGAAAGGGCATTGGTTGCAGAAGGTAAAGAACGTAAACGCCAAACTCAGATGGCACTTTCTTTGGTATCTGTGGCCCAGGCGTTATCCTCTGATGACTGGGATACTTACATGAAGGATACCCTCGAAAACGTCTCCCAATCCTTAACTGACCAGGGCGTAAGACCAGCGGTGGCAGAGGAAAAGGTTCGGGATTTAATGGCCATCTTTCAGAAAGCAGAACGGATCTACCTTGAAACTGAGGCTGCCATCCGTGAGAAGAAAGAACTTAATGCAAAAATAAACCCAGACCAGGCTTCCGATCACCTTGAGGCAAACAGTAAAGATGAGCTGTACATGGAAGCATTGGACGAAGCTAGTCAGCAAATTGAAAAATTGCAGGCCAATTCAGCTAAACTCCAGAGCGCTGCTACCACACCACAAGAAAGAGTACGTTTGCTGGCAGACCGCGCAGCTTTGATCACCCGCTTCGAGGAGACTCAGGGCAAAGCACTCATTTATGCCAACGAGAGCTATTTCAGTGGTGGCGCAGCGATTCATGTTGTGAAAGGTATGCAGGGCGGACAGGAAGTAAAACTAGGCCGACAGCAGCGTATGCAGTCCATACTGATGAACGTAGGCTACCAAATTGACCATTTCAATAAACTCGCAGCAGAAGGAAATGAAGGGAGAGCAATACTCAATACTGCTAAGTACGGGCAACGCATAGCAGACTTAGCCATGAACCCAGCCAATGGCATCGTGCTATCTGATCGAAGCACTAAAACTTTACAGCTCGCAAGGGAAATCATTTCCGAAGTCAAAAAAGATGATGTCAACTTCCCTTCCCCCTCTGAAAAGGAACAGGAAGCGCTGCGCAGATGGAACGATGCTTTCCCTGAAACCCCACCGGCTGATATCATCCGGGAAACGTACAAAGAAGTAGGCCAGAAGAGCCTCGCTCCGTTTATTGCGGATAAGATAAGCCAGCAGCAGCAGGAAATGGCTAAACTAACTCTCCGCAGCGCAGTAATTCAGCGGAAGCTGCGCAAGAACCCCAATATGGCAGATGCAGAAAAGCAGGAACTGCGGCAACGGTTAAAAGAGACCAATAAAGAAATTGCTTACAACAGGTTCAATCTATGGAACCAGGCCCTCCAAAGCAGCGGGCAGACCGTTGCCCCAAAGAAAGACAGCCCATTAGGAAACGAGCCATCTCCAGCACAGGTAATGAAGATGTTTAAAGTAGCAGACCTCTTTGCCCGTGCTGCCGAGGATGCCCGAAAACAACGCCCGGAAGCAGAACGCTCAGAATTAGTAGGCTACAAAACGGCGGATGAAGAGCCGCTGATGATTTCTATAAATAAACGAAGGCAATCTTACCGGGATGAGATGCAACGGCAGAAAGTCCCACTTGAAGATCAGCTTACCGATGACGAGGTGGCAGCCATTGTCATGTATTCCTCACGCTATTTCCAGGTGCTGAATGATACCAGCCGGTTCAGTGGGGTATCGGCACTCAACGCCAATCCTATGGACAAGGCGAATTGGAAAATGCCGGACGAAGTAAAAATCAAACAAAAAGACGATGAAATCAATGCTTTGACAGACGACCAAAAAGCAGCCAACGCCGAACGCCTGTCTGATGCTCAGCAACTGGAATCTAATGTCAACAAATGGCGGGGAGTACTCGTCGATGCTATTAATAAGCTTAATAAAAACCCTCAATTTAAAACGGAGGGCTATGATCCTAAAGCTACGGTTTTTCGGTTTGACGGTAAGGGGGATTACATTGACAAACGCATCAATGACCAAGCATGGAGTGATAAAGCAGCCATCAGTACCGCAAGAGAGGTAGATGGTGCGCTACAGGGTGCAGATAAAATGTTCACCCTCAATATTATTGATGATTCAGTTGGTGCTGATATAGCGAACTTCTCGCACTATGGCCCACAGGAAAAGGAAAAGCTATTGATACCAGGGTCCGAATTCAAAATTAAGGCGAGCCTGAAGAGACCGGAAGGTGTAGAGGCTAAAGATTGGATTAACGGGCTTGTAAATGCTCAGGGGGAACCTAGTAAGGGCCTTGAGGGTGTAATGAACGGGCTCACTAAAGACGATCGGATGCGATTTAAACAGCACATCATAAATGTCAAAGCCGGATATGCTAAATCTCTACAGGGCGCCGAACAGGAGCAAGATCCTGAAAAAAGAAAGAAGCTTCTGGATCAGCTTAGGCAAATGGAAACTATTATCTGGTCAGTAGGTACAAACCAGCCATAGTTTTCCAAAAAACACCATTCATCACAGTATAAGCTCTACACCATGCAGTAATTGCCCACCATTGAAGGCAAGGGGCTTGCCCAAGCAAAAGCCACTCCTATCAGCATCTGCAGGAAGACGCTAACCCACCCACTTTTTCCCTACCTTCGCCCCATGTCCAAAGAAAAAGACCAACAAGCCATGCTGGAAAAGCTGGGGATCAGCCAGCTTAATCCTATGCAGGTGGCCGCCCATAAAGCCTTCGCAGAAGGGCCGGAACTGATTCTGATCGCCCCAACTGGTACCGGCAAAACCCTGGCCTTCCTGCTGCCCGTCATCGGGCAGCTGGACCCGGAACTGGAGGAAGTACAGGCGCTCATCCTCGTGCCCTCCCGGGAGCTGGCCATACAGATTGAGCAAATTGCCCGGGATATGGGGAGCGGGTTTAAGATCAATGCCGTGTACGGAGGACGGGCGGGCTACAAGGACAAGCAGGACCTGAAGCACCCGCCGGCTATTCTGGTGGGCACTCCGGGCCGGATTGTCGATCATATTGAGCGGGAAAACCTGGTGACAGCGCACATTAAAACCCTGGTGCTGGATGAATTTGACAAGTCGCTGGAGACCGGCTTTGAAAAGCAAATGCGGGCTATTATTGAAAGCATACCCTCACTGGACCGGAAAATCCTGACTTCGGCTACGCAGAGCGTAAGTATCCCGGATTTTGTTGGGCTAAAAGCGCCGACCCGGCTACAGTTTGAAGCGGAAGACACCTCGCAGCTGGCACTCAAGGCGGTTGCCGCAGGGGAAGTGGATGAATACGGTACCCTGGCACTGCTGTTGGCTGAAGTTGGGGTCGGCAGAGGCATCGTATTTTGCAGCCTGAAGGATACCCTGCAACAGGTCAGCGTATTTCTGGACCGGAAAAAGATAGCCCACACCTGCTTCTACGGCGGCATGGACCAACTGGACCGTGAGCAGGCCCTTATTCAGTTCCGAAACGGTACGCACCGCATCCTCTTGTCTACCGACCTGGCGTCACGCGGTATCGATATCCCGGAGCTGGATTACATCATCCACTTTGAATTTCCCTTTGACGAGGCTTCCTTCATTCACCGCAATGGACGCACGGCACGGATGCACAGCGAGGGCGCAGCCTACCTGATCAAGCCCCAAAACCGGGGTTTGCCCCACTACGCCCGCGAAGCCAAAATGATTACGCTCACTGGCGACGGTAAGCTTACGCCCAGCGAATGGTCAACCCTCTATATGCTGGGCGGCCGGAAAGATAAAATTTCCAAGGGGGATATCGCCGGATTGTTCCTCAAAGAGGGCGGGTTGAAACCGGACCAACTGGGTGTCATTGAGCTCAAGCGGGACTGCGCTTACATCGCCGTGCACCGTAGTGAGGTGGATAAGATGCTCAAGGTGCTGGACAACAAAAAACTGAAGAAGAAAAAGATCCGGCTGCATTTGCTGGAGAAGAAGAAGTAAGCGCCTGTTTTCCACTGTTCGGCAGCAAAGCTCCTCCTGCCTAAAATAGAATCGGATAGCTCAGGTAAAAGGTTGAGGCATTCAACAAACGCCCTTCCCTAGACACCTGCATTGCTACCATTCAGAACACGAGAGCTACCATTCAGAACATTCCGCCTCTAAAATTTGGAGTGAAAGGGCCTTCACACCTACCTTGAAGGTATTCGCTTAACAAAGTGGTTTGCAACATCAGCCCATGACGAAGCGTAGCTTGTCAGGACAAGTGTGTGCTACTTTCCAGCGTCTATACCGACATCAAGTCGGTTTGCTGTGGCAAACCACTTTATCGTCGGTA
>ENA-UENT01000451-UENT01000451.1-marine-metagenome-genome-assembly--contig:-NODE-451-length-25251-cov-4.398366_pt1 | contig 25251 bp, 20 predicted proteins | sample MGYA00237879_ERZ529330 | MGnify/ENA primary metagenome ERZ529330 (study PRJEB26372, sample SAMN05368345) | marine metagenome | biome: cultured habitat; feature: ocean water; material: water; isolation... | reverse complement strand
CTACCCAGCCTTACATCTGGTGCACTACCTAAAATTTATTTGTACCTTTATTGTCAATAATGGAAAACTACCTCCTGAAGAACCTCAGCCATGGTAATCAGACCAATGATACTTTACACAAAATAACTGGCTGAGTATCGATGTAATCAACTATTGTAGACCAGATTATATCAAGACGAAACTTTTTCTACACATTGCGCATGGGATGATCTTCTGTAATAGAAGAACAATCAGATTAGAAATTTCTCGGTGTAGATTTCAGTTTTGTAGGGCTCCAACACTAAATAGGATTATGCTGGCTCTAGTAACGAGAGAACGTTGCTAGAGATGTGAATCCCATGCTATTTTCCAGACATTGGAAAATGGTGATGTTCCGGCCTTGGTAAGGGTGGGCCCGCCGTAGGCGGTTTACCCTCTAGCACCAAAGCCACCTATACCCTACAGCAACTCCCTCCTACTCCAACCGCTCAACTCCCCTTTTTTCTCTACCTTACAAGCCGGTCTTAATCCAGCAAATCACGAAATGGATCCTAATTTTCTGACTAAAATCCTTGCTGCGGGAGCTATGGGGGCTTCCATCTTTTGCATTTGGAAGGTATACGACCTACTACGCAATGAGCAAGACAAGGAAGAACCTCGTCCCGTATTCATCCGTACCATCTACGTTGCTATGGGCTTTGCGGTCATCATGACGCTCCTATCATTGGGCATTGAAGTAGTACGCCATAATATGGGTATGGAGATCAACAATGCACCGACCTTCGACAACGCACTACAACGGCTTACCAGTAAAACCTTCTATTCCCTAGACCAAGACGGTAACCCCTCGGCCATGTCTTTGTCTACCGGTGATTCCACGTTAGTGTTAAGCCAAGCTCTTCCTCGTGACTTTTTTGCAAATAATGAACTTACAATCAAGCTACTAGAGGATAAATACTTGGTACAAAGAGAAAACAAAGGACAGATCATTACGGCAGGTCAACTGAGTCCCAGTCAAATTGAAGATTTAGTATCGTCTCCCCCTCCAACACCGGATGCTGGCGCTGACATAGGCCCTGACGAACTGCTCAACCTTGGCCTCTCCTACAGTCCTAGCACGGTGACGAGTGCCGTCAACCTTTCCATCTCCAGAGAGGAATCGCTGGCCGTTAATTATCTGATTCAATTGCTGGATGATAAGTACAGCAACAAACGCGACGTACAAAAGAAGGCCGTACGCCTGCTCATTCAGCCGCAATTGATGAACGCTTTGAATAACACCCAATACGATGTCCTAATCAAAGCACTCGAATCCGGCAAAATCCGGCCTGCCCCATATAGCTACTATGAAGTGGCTCAAGTCTACCACAGCCGTGCTTTTCAAACGAGAGATAAGCAAAAGCGAGCGGAAGACCTGAACCTGTATAGAGATTACCTCGGTGAGTATATCCAATTCTATGATGAAAAGGAGTGGATTCAAAAAGCAGAAGTATATCCCACCGAGGCACTCTGGTATCAAAACGCTAAGAACGAGCTACAGTAGACTTGTTCCGCCAGGCATTAATGAGCGACCACGTTAGTAGCAACGGAGTTAAAGTGTAGCAAATTTTATTTTGAACGAGGCAAAACCTCGAAGAAGCCGCGAAGCGAAACGCAGGCATAGCCTTAGCTACGGCGAGGCTTTTTAACGAAGTACAGGATAAAATTTGCCGCTTGTAGCCATTTAAGGCTCTGGCGAAACAAGTCTAGTACTCATCCTGGCTTTTGCCCGCAGCAGCAGAATGCCCAAAACCGCTAATGCTAGTGAGTAGAGCGATAAGCCATATCGCTCCACCGGGTGCGCTGAAGTATAGCTTCCCACGACGCTTAGCAAAAACATAGGCACTAAGACATACATGCCCACCTTCGACAACCAGTCAGGCAGCCAACTCACTCGCCCACTGAAGCCTGCTACAATCAAGGCGAAGACAATGGTCACCACGCTGGCGATAACTTCCATTTTGACGAGCTCAGGACCAGCCTGGTATTGGCCACCCCACACCATCTCTGCCGGTAGAAGCCCTGCAATCACTGCTATATGCATCAGCAATAGACCACCGAAGGCTATCAATAACCAGCTACTGTATTGTTGTACTGAACGTTTAGCTTCCATGATCTCTTAGTTGTTTTCCATAAAGGATACGACGGGAGTAACCACCTCTTGCAAAAACGCCTCGTAGGCGGCTTGGTGAGGATTCGTCGAAGCATCCATATTAGTCGCAATGTAAATACCGGTCTGGGCAAGTCTATCGAAAGACAAGAAGGTCGCAATTCCGGGGTCTCCTCCGGTATGGAAAATGGTACTCCCGTCCAAACTCCAGAACACACCCTGATTCTCGCTCAAATGTGCGGGGGTAACACCTTCTGACAACAGGCCATCAAATAGCAATTGGTAGGCAGCTGAGGAGAATAGTGTGGTAGACTGACCACTTACACCGCGTACCATATCCAGCATGTATTTACCCATATCTGCATTGGATACGATCAGGCTCCCATCCGGGTAGGAATCGTTGCTGTAGACAGGAAAGGGCGAGTCCTTTTCCCAATACATAACTGCAGCTTGCGTCGGGGGCACCTCCGTCCAATCAAAGGTAGCATTCACCATACCCAATGGCTGCAGCACATTCTCCTTCAGGTATTGATCATAAGGCGTATTAGTAGCAACTTCAACCACATAAGCTGTCAGAGATGACGCAATGTTGGAATAGTCCCAGGTGTTTCCTGGTGCGGTCGCAGCAAAATTATCCTCGCTGTAGGAGGCTCCTCCTGGCAGGTAGTACGAGCTCAAAAAGTCATGTAGGGATTGCCCTTCTCGTTGTTCTACTCCTATGGAAAACAGTACATCCGCACCTTCCGAAGACGTACTTTCTCCTGGTAGAATATGATAGGCCTGCCAGTAGGTATCCCCTTCATCTACCAGACCGGAGGTATGAGTTACTAGGTCCCTGATCCGAATGGTCGCATCCGGTTGCTTGGGATTAACAACTTCAAACGGCAAGATCTCATTAATATCAGTGTCTAGGCTGAAGTAGCCGTCCTCAATGGCCTTTACGACCGCTGCAGCGATAAAGGTTTTACTAATTGATCCGATAGGCTGTACTGTGGTGTTCGTGTAAGCCCTATTGGCCGCCATGTCTGCCTGGCCGAAGGCTTCTTGGTAGACAATTTCATTGTTTTCTACCACGGTGACCGCAAATCCAGGGGCGTCCGTATTGTCATAGGCATCATGGAGGGCTTCGGTCAACTCTTCAGCCGTAGTTATGGTAGCAACTGGTGGTTCAGTCATCGGTTCGTCGTCATCACATGCAAAGAAGGTAGTGATCGTCAACAAGAGAAGAAGATTAAGAAAATGGGAGAATTTCATTCGTGTTAGATTTTGAGGTTTTGAAGCAAGGGACCACCAGATTTGTAGGATGGCAAAATCCCCGCTCATGAATTATTGATGAGACAAATTTGAAGGGAAGCGGAGGAGTAATCGTCCGGGATTGTAAATCCGAACTTCTTCTACTGAAAAGAGGAAAGAATCTTACCGTAGATGTCAATAGCAACGGCCCAATTCCAGGACTGGAATTGGGCCGCATCGGCTAGTGCTAATTTTTCTCTAACACCAAGTATTGGTACTTTATCAATTATCAAGCAGCAATTGACTAATATCATTTCCAGTTAGCTGCTGCACTTTAGCACTTATTTGATCTACATCCCAATCCCACCAACGGAGAGCTAATAGACGCTCAATATCTTCTTGCGAAAACCGCTTCCGAATTTCCTGGGCAGGGTTTCCGCCTACAATCGTGTACGGTTCTACATCCCGTACCACTGTGGCATTGGACGCAATAATTGCTCCATCGCCAATTTGCACACCGGGCATGATGGTAGCATTGTAGCCAATCCAGACATCATTACCGATAACCGTATCTCCCTTTGTCGGGTAGCTCTTTCCTTCCATTGCTTCCGACCAATCCCCACCGAAAACCGCAAAAGGATAACTGGAAACCGACTTTGAAAGATGGTTCGCACCATTCATAATGAAAGTCACACTAGAAGCAAGCATGCAAAACTTACCGATGATGAGCTTATCGCCGACAAAATCGAAATGATATTTGACGTTCTTCTCAAAGTTCTTAACGTCCTCGAAATCATCGTAATAGGTGTAATCGCCAACGATGATATTGGGGTTAGTAATGATATTTTTCAGGAAGCAAAGCCGATGGTAATGCGGCAAAGGAAAGGATATATTCTTATCTGGAGCAGCCATAAACTCGTTGGTTTTTAAAGGGTGTATTTCAACCAGGACACGAAGAAAGCGTCCCTATTAAAACTTAGATATTAGTTACTATAAATGACAGAAATCCATCGACGATCTTGCCCATTAGCTTTTCAGCAAAATACGAGCAATTGCAATGAACCAGAGAATTTGGAGTAGGCCAAATACGGCCCCTAATTCTCCAAGCCCCGGGATGATCGTCAGGATACCCGCCAGACCAACCACAAGCCCTAGATAGTTCGCCACTTTCTGCAAGGCGTTTTGCCGAAGGGCAACTATACTGACAAGCAACACCCAAAGGCCTCCTACCACTTCAACACCGCCCCCTAGACCGTTCTGGACAGCTTCCAGCGCCGCCCAAACAGCTTCTGCTTGTTGTGCATCATGAGGCATCATACGTGCAACAGATTCGAGGCCTTGATGAGCTACCATTCCGCTCGCAATCACCAGACCTACCCAAATGTAGCCAAAGAGGGTACCAAAGCGTACTTCAAGATGATCATTACGCCCCAGGCGCTCGTAGAGGGCTGTCACCAAGGGCACCAAAGCAATCCCAAAGAAGACATAGATGACCAGCATCCAAAGTTGATAGAAAGTCTTGTTCTCCACAAGAAAACTTAACGGATCTGTCCCCTCCTCGGGGGTCAGGAAGAAGATCATTACGATAAACCCAATGATGTAAGCGGTCGCTTCAAATAGCGCCGCCCAGCCACCGAGTCGCTGCAATTGGAGATCATTGCTTGCTTGCTTATTCATCACTTTCGATTTTTCGTTTTTACTGTGTTTGCTCTAAGTCCTGATAAAAACTCGCAATCGTCCTTTCACCGTAGGCTGGCGCTACCATTTCCATTGCGAGTACGTTCAAGAAGAATTCGACCGGACCAAATGCGGCCTTACTCATGAATACCCATGCTAAGCGGAGCAGCATACGCCTCACCCAATCTGGGATGTAGGTCACCTTGACAGGCTTACCAGCAGTCAGAAAAGCAATCTTTGCAATATCATTCTGCGAGAGTGCTTCGGGGCCTCCTACTTCGATTTCCTCCTCTTGGTGATGAATCGCATCTACACAAACCTTGGCAAGATCCTTTCCGTGTATTGGATTAGACATCGTCTGCCCATCACCGAATAAATAGATGCGCCCCGCTGTAGCCATCTTATAGAATTCGGCCAGGTCTGAGAAGAAGCCTCCCGGACGAATAATGCTGTATTCCAGTCCTGCATTTTGAACTTCCTCTACGAAGCGTTCCTTTGCGGCGCAAATTTGCAGGTGAGTCAGCTCATCTCCTTTCAGTACAGATACATAGATAAACTTCCGCACCCCGCTTCTCCTGGCCTCTTCCAGAATGTTCTTATTCGCTTGATAGTCCACATCCATATAGGACAGGCCATCGCGCTGTCGCGTAATTCCAAGTGCGGAAATGACTACATCCACGCCTTCACAACTACCCGCTAGCGTGTTCGGATCAGTAGCCTCCGCCGTAAAAATTTGCGAAGCGGGGACGCCTTGTGCTAACAGTTTTTTGGGGTTACGCGCCAGTGCGCGAACATCAATTTTTCGATCCAGTAGTTCCTGGACAATATGGCTACCTAAATAACCGGTAGCTCCAGCTACTAATACTTTCATTGGTTTCTTGATTTAAAATGTACTTAGTTCGGGGTCAAACAGGCTGTTCATTGTTGTAGAAGCCTCCTGTAGTCTTATTATTTGCTGTGTTCTCACTTGTGGTAGCGATGAATTTCACGACTTGCTTATGGCCTGTCTCCTCTGGCACATGTCGAGAACTGGGTAGCGATAGGCATTGGCTTGTTGTCGAGAAATGCTTCAACCAACGCTTGTATGCCGGCACTTCTGGTACCAGGTTATCTTCTTCCGTCAATATCAGATGTAACGGAATCTGAATGCCACAGAGGGATTCATCATCAATGAGGGGTACTTGCCTTTTATCACTCTGAAAGTTCCCAAGTATTTGGCGCAAGAATTGAGCTTCAATACCATGCAGGTTGGTCAACAACGCTTGCAAATACAGCGTCCTAAAAGATACCTGGCGAGTCCTTTCATACGCCTCCAGCGCTATTACGTCGGTAGCTAGGGATGGATCAATTGCTCTCTCGACCCAGCCCAAGGGAGTGATCAGATATACCATAGAAAAAGCGCTTGGGTTAAATATCAAGCTCTTCATCAGCACAAAAGCACCAAAGGAAATACCCACAGCCTGCGCTCCTTGTAATCTTAATCGGCTTTGGATTTCAAACATCCATTGCCCATACGCATGCTTAGAAATTGCCGGCCGCACCGGGGCACTTAGATTCGGTTCTCCAACAATATCAATGGCATAAACACGATACCGATCCAGCAAACCTGATAAAGCAGTGAGCGCTACCGCAGAGCAGCTATTTTCAGCGTGTAATAAAATCAAAGGCGGCCCCTCTGCCCGACCACTGATGATAAGCTGAGTATCTCCAAAACTCGTTTCTACTGAAATCGACTCGTAGGGCTGCCCCAGGGCATCAAGCCGCTCCCAATACCACTGTCGGAGCCACTTTTCACTTTCCGCATTATTAAAGAATGAAGCCATGACACAAAGGTGCCACTACGACCAGTACGGATCGTCCTAGATTGTAATACCGCACTTATTCGAGTATTTGACTAAAGAGTCGAATAGTACCTTCCCCAACTAATTCAACTAACGCAACCAACCCAACTAACAAACCATCAAACCTCCCAACCATGAAACCAACTACCCCACCTCCTTCTTCACCCAAGCCCTGGGCGTGATACCTTCCATTTGCTTAAGGAAAGAGTTGAATACCGTTTTGGAATTGAAGCCACTTTCATAAGCGAGCCCCAGTAAGGTCAGGTGACTATTCTTCGGGTCAAGGGCCTTTTGTTTGAAACTAGACAGTCGGTAAGCATTGACGTACTCATTGAAGTTTCGCCCCAAGCGGTCATTGATAAGCCATGACAACTTATTGGGATGCAAGCTTAGGCGTTCTGCCAATAATTTCAAGCTTAACCCCTGATCCAGATAAAGGAGTTCTTCTTCCATTAATTCTTTAATCGCCTTCAGGTTGTGTTCCGCATCCTCCGGACTTAACACCTCCTTTTTCGTTGGCTTGGCTAGTGGAACGTTTGTTGGAAGATCGGGCAAAGTTTGCTTATAGAATACACGCTTAACCAGCTTTGCAAAACGCGGGTGTTCATGTAGCGGCCGCAAGAACGGATCATAGCGGAAGTTGACGAGCTGGCCCGTGCGTTTTGTCACAGCGCGTTCCAGCATATCAAGGGCAAGTTCATGGTTACCGAGGTAAACATTTAGGTACATCTCCCAAGAAATCAAACTTGGAGCATCCTCACTGCTTCTTATCCGCAAGCGAATCTCTTCCATATCTACACCTATCTCCTCAGCAGGATGCACCAACTGGTACAATGCCCTACAGGCACCACTGTGCTCCGTTTGTGGATGAGCAAGCAGGAATCGATCAAGCGCTTCATAGCTCTTCAGATGGATATAGCTTACCGCAATGATTTCGACGGCCAGCTGAAAGGTCGGATCAATCTTGAGACCGCGCTTGGCAACAGCAATCGCCCGTTCATATTCACCCGAGAGATAGTGAATATTAGCTAGCGTATAATGATGGTTCGGTGAGAGCGGGTTGATGCGCAAGATTTCCGTTGCATGAACTTGGGCCTGAGAAAAATGGCCAGTGGCCGTCAATAACTCAGCCAATCCTTCCTCCGCATCCGTAAAGGAAGGGTTTAGTGCAATCGACTGTAGCAGGTACTCATATCCTTTTCGGAAATCCCACTTTCCCCAGAAACTGACTGTCGCTTTCGCGAAATAGCTCAAGTACGAATCCTGTTCTAAGGCACTCCCCTTGCGCAGGTAAGCATCGGCTCTGCTTATTCCTTCTTGATAGGGTGTAAAGCCCCACGAAGCATTGATACCGCAACACAGACCTGCCCCAAAATAGGGCAGCGAGAAATCAGGATCTGCATCGATGCTCTCCTGAAATAGATCGACGGCCTTCAGCAAGTCTTCCGCATTCCATTTCAATTGGTGGTATCGCCCTTTCAAGTACAATTGATAAGCCCGTATATCCTGCGTTGGAGATTCGATCAGATGATCTTGTAGATCAAAGTGGCCAAAGTTCTCCCGGATTTGATCAGCAATAAGCAGGCTGACCTCATCCTGGACTGCAAAAATATCTGCTAGATCTCGATCGAAATTCTTGGACCAGATATGTACTCCATCTTCTGCATTGATCAATTGTGCTGTGATCCGTACCCGCTGATTGACCTTGCGTACACTACCTTCCAGGATGGTAGCTACCCCAAGTTACTGACCAATAGTACGAATATCAACATTCCGGCCTTTGAAAGCGAAAGAGGAAGTTCGAGCGATTACTCGAAGACCATTGATCTTCGCTAGTGCATTAATGATGTCTTCTGTTATCCCATCACTGAAATACTCATTATCAGGATCGGAGCTCCGATTGACGAAAGGGAGGATTGCAATCGACTTCGTAGGCGCGATATCAGAAGAGGCTAAGTCAGCGGCGTTTTCTTTTGGGTTTTCGTACGGCATACATGTCCTTTCTTACAAAAGCCCTAGGTAGATTCTGATGAGAAACAATTGGGCTGGTCCAAATCTAAGCATATTCACTCAAACTGTAAATCGGGAGAAAACAACCACAAAAAGCACGTCATTCAGAACAAAATCAAGCATAAATACCAGATAACGAGTGGCAAAACCTTAATTTACGTGGTACTTAGAATAGACAACTAACCTATAATCACACCTTTATGAATCATTCTTTACCCTTTTATTCGCTTGCTAATCTTCAGCGTTTTGTCGTTGTCGCCTTAGTGCTCCTCTGCGCTGCGAGCTTGCAAGCACAAACACCTAAAGTAGCTTTTGTAGGCGTTACCCGTACAGGATCACCAGATGGTTTTTCCTTTGTAGCTGGTGAAAGTCTACCAGCAAGTTCTACCATCTACTTCACAGATGAAGAGTACCGTGAAGTGTGTGGCGCCTTTCACTTTGATTCCGAGTGCGAAATTATTGACGATGGCGAACCCTACATCCTCTACACGGCACCTAATGATGGTGTAGCTGCAGGAGAAGTAGTAACTATCAGCGAGACTACTGCCAACACTTTTACGGTAGGTGGAGCTGGAGGTACTGCAGTCCTCGGCGGTAGCGGTTCTTTCACGCTCAGCGCCAGTGATTGCCTGTTCTCCTTTGCCACTTCCAATCCAGCAGACCCTCTGGATAATGTCACTGAAATTTATGCTGGTCTACTCCTGGAAGAAGCTTTTGATGGTAGTGTTTCGATTGGTGATGACCCTCGAGGTGACTATCCCAATGCCATAGTAACCATCCTCAATGCGAGTGATGGAGAGTACACGCCGGGCTTACGTAATAGCCCAGCAGACGCGGCTGCAATCATGAACGTGGCCAACTGGACTATCGTAAATCCGCCGGCTAACCTGGCCCTATCACCTACGCCCTTTACAGGGGGGATTGATTTGTCGCCGGTGAATATGGCTGTCTGCCCAACCCTAGGTAGTGTTACTACTTCTCCTTCTGGCTCCATTTGTGAGGGCACTACCTTTGATGTGACTATAACTGGCTTGGCCAACATGGCTTCGAGTAGCAATAATGACACCGATTATGGCATTCGTTTTGTTGCCTTTAGTGCCTCCACGTCCAATCCTTATGTGGGAGGTATCGATCTAGCCACAGTCGCTTTCGGTAACCTTACGGCAAGCAACACGATGGGTATGGCAACTGGACAAAGCATAGCAACGCCAGGCACTTATACCATCTACGCAGTCCTGTCCCCGACACCAGAAGACGCGGATTGTCGACCTTCAACGCAGACGATGATCACTATTAATGCTAATCCTGCTGTGTCCTTCACCGCTCTTGCGGACGTCTGCATCGATGCTGGCATACAAGCCGGACTAGGCGGTGCTGCACCAACAGGTGGCGTTTATAGCGGTTCAGGAGTAACCGATGATGGTAACGGAATGACTTATAGCTTTGATCCTGCTACGGCTGGTGTCGGAGTTCATACGATTACATATAATGTTGTAGATGCAAATGGTTGTGCAGGAAGTGCTACCGACCAGGTTGAGGTGTTTGCTGTACCTACCGTAACCTTCACCAGTAGTCTAAGTACAGTAGGTGTGAGTGATGGTACTCAAACCGTAAGCGGTGGTAGCCCCATGGGCGGAACCTACAGCGGCAGCGGGGTAACGGATGATGGCAATGGCATGAGCTTCACCTTCGATCCAGCAACAGCAGGTGTAGGTACTACTACCGTAACCTACAGCTTCACGGATGCGAATGGATGCAGCAACAGCGCTACGGCCGATATTGAAGTCACGAATATTGTACTTCCGGGTGATGTATGTGGTGATGCCATAGATATCAGCAGCCTCTTTGGCGGCCCGATCAATACACCGCAGGTTTCCGATGTACAGGATAACACAGATTACAACCCAGACAATGACCCGGGTGCGGGTTATGAGTGCTGGTTTGGTGATCCAGTATTGAACAATACGATTTGGTATGCCTTTACTGGCGACGGTGAGAAGTACACCATTACTACCCTGCTATGTGATACACTGAACAGTCCACTCGTCAATAACGACTCTCAGTTCGCCCTCTACAGCGGTGATTGTACGTCACCGGTTGCTGTAGCCTGTAACGATGATGAGGACTTTGACAACCAAATCTACAATGCCTTCTTGGAAATCACTACCGAGGTGGGTGTGGATTACCTCTTGATGGTAGACGGCTACGTTGATAATGTAAACTACGCTGCGATTGGTACTTACTGTCTCGAAGTAACCAAGCTAGAAACCGTCGGTGTCCAAGACATTCGCAATACCGAATTCAACGTCTATCCGAACCCGACCACTGGCTGGGTACAATTAGACGGCTTCACAGCAGATCAGATAGAAGTTTTGGATCAGCTCGGGCGCACCGTACGCACCCAAGCGCAAGCTGGTAAAGGCGTAGACCTCAGTGGCCTACCCGCCGGTGTATACGTACTGCGTATGACCTCCGGAACGGATGTCTATTCGGCTAAGGTGGTGAAAGAATAGACCCACCCCGGCCCTCCCTTCCAGGGAGGGAGTATATTATCCCCTCCCTTTTGAGGGAGGGCTAGGGTGGGTCCCCCCACCCTCTTCGGCCCCGCAAGCTAGCTTGCGGGGCCGTTTTTATTGTGGCATGGCACCATGAAAAAAATATTTCAAAGAAAATTGCCGCAGGCACTTACCTCTCTGCCCAACTAATGCATATACCGATGTAATGCCTACTTAGAAGAGGCCCATATTCATCAAAAACTTCTATCATGTTAGCAACAAGTGCCTACGACCATCTTGCCTACTGCGCCAGCTTTTGCGCCTATTTTGTACAAGGAAAAGAGTTTGTTCCTCCTACCCCAGGACAAGCCGGCTACGACATCTACAAGGCTGCCAATTTCATTAATACTCCAATAGCTATTACTGGCGGGAAAAAGGAGGTTAATGCTGCCATCTTTGCGGAAACGCCAACTGCCCAAGTTGTTGCCTTCCGAGGAACGTTACCGCCGAACATTCACAACTGCATTTCATTCCTGGATTGGTTGCATGACCTTGAAGCGGAGCCAGCCTCCTTTCGAGGAATGCCAGGCGAGGTACACACGGGAATTTTCAATGCCTACCAAACATTAAGGGGTAAACTGTTCCCGGAACTAACTAAGATGATCCAGCAAAGCTCATCGCCAAAGCCACTGATCTTTACCGGGCATAGCAAAGGCGGCCCGATGGCTACCTATGCTACCTGGGATGCACACACGCATGACATTCCTGCTTATCGGTCAACCATTACTTTTGCTTCACCTCATCCAGGTAATGCCGAATTTGCGAACGCATTCAAGGCCGCTGGACTGCATCAGACCCGCTACGAAGGTTACCTGGATGTTGTTCCCTTCTTCGTTCCACGAAAAGAAACGGCTAAGTTTATGGTCCAGCAGATCAAAACTTATCTGCACTCACATCCGCACTTACCCACCCTGGAAAAAGATGCCTTGGAAATTGTGGAAGGCATGTTAGGGGCAGCAGAAATCTGGGATTATCAGCCAGTGGGAACACTACAGTACATCACCAGCACCAACCAGATCATGGGGAACTTCGACGGGCTTTGGATGGTCCGACTGCTGCAGATCATGACCGTTTTAACCCAGAATCCGGCCACTGGTACCGGCGAAATTGTAGCTGCCCATTCTATTGGCTGCGGTGGTCATTACCAAAAGGGTGTATACCCTCATGTATGTTCCTAAGATGATCGGTATCAGCAACCAAACACCAGAATCCATATTCAACGGGCCCCAGCAGTTAATGCTTTGTCTGGGGCCCACTTTTGCGAATGTACCCAAGTTGTTTACCTTTGGTTATCTACCACTAAGAGAGGTATTCAACACAATGTCGGTAACAGACTGGTTCACACGAAACAACCCTTGCAAACGCTTTAGCAGCAACCAAGCCCTTTTCGACGGGCTTCAGGCTCAAGATGAGCGAGCCATACTCTGCCTGCAAACCAAGGCTATGCCCATGGTCATGAAGCAAGTTCGTGGCTTTGGCTTAGGTAAATCGCAAGGAGATGAAATTCTCAATCGGGCTACACTTATCTTCTTACAAAAGATCGCCGACGGCAGTTATGTCTTTCAGGGACATGCGCCCACGAGCTATCTGACGGAAGTTGCCAAACGCCTGGCCATGGCCGCCTCTCGAAAAGAAAACAAACATGCGCACCAGGAATTGGAAGAACAGCATGTAGATCACATGGCAGACTTTGCCGAGAACGAACGAAAATCCGCTGCTGCAGATATGGTCCGACAGCTATTGGGACGCCTCAATGAGGCCTGCGCCCAGGTCATCAAGCTGCACCATATCGACGGCTACCGCGACGACGAAGTAATACAACTGGGACTGACGTCTTACTCCACGGTCAACTCCCTAAAGATGAAACGGAGTAGCTGCATGAAAAAACTCATCAAAATCGCTCAGGAATGGAGAACCTCGACGACTATCTAGAGGAAGGGGCCAGTGCCGAAGAACGGCAAGCGGCTGAGCAGGTTTTGGCCGGGCTCGACACCATCCGTCTGGAAGAAAAGATAAAACGGGCAGCCGCACAACGCAAGCGGTTACAATTCATAAAACGAGTGCAACTCGTAGGGCTAATCCTATTAGCCCTATTGCTCGTTTCGGGAATCTATTGGTGGACTTCAGGTGATGAAGAAGCATTAAGTACACAATCATCAACAGAGGAACCAATAGAAGAACAAACACCATCGGAAGAATCCAGCTCAACAGATATTGCCCCTCCACCAACGGAGGAGCCCACCGAAGAGGAAACCCCTCCCGTTCAGGAGGAAGAACCACAGCGGAGTCAAACACCAGATATCCCAATTGAGAATCTCCCGATTGCGCAGGCTGATCCACTACCCGATCCAAGCTACCCGGCGCCAAGTACTTTCTTACGAGGGCAGAATAACCAGGAGGATAGCCTGGCAAAGGCTCAACTCAATCAGCTTTGGTACACCAGCTACCCGCTTACGGGCTTGGAATTGGATGAGGCTTATCAGGCTGTTGATGCCGCCCTCAAGGAGCGCAATTTCACGCGAGCATTCATCAACTTGCAACGTACAGAGCGTACCGTAGCGCTAAATGACACGCTACGCTACCTTCAGATCTATACGCTGCTAGAAATGGGTGAAGGCGAAGAAGCCCAAAGGATTCTTAATGAATTGGAAGCCCCTGCCGCTGAATGGACGGAACAGCAAGAATGGTATAGTGCGCTATCCCTGCTACTAGGGCAAGACCTTGATGGTGCGAAGATTATTATCGACAAAATTGCTGCCGAAGAAAACCATGCCTATCGCCAGCAAGCGGAGAAGGCCAAGCGTGTTTATGGATGGGAATAATAGGCGTATCGAAATGACTATACTGTTTTGGTAAGCTTGCGGTGGTTACCTTCTCTCTGCTTAGTACATAAAGTCTAAAAAGATGAAACTACGCTCCTTTTTCCTATTCCTGTCCTTGGCACTTTTCAATAGTCTATCCGCGCAAACCATTGGCGAAGAGGCGAAAGTCTGGGTTCCGTACAACGATCACGGAGTCTGGGGTTTCAGCGACACCCTGGGCAATATCCAGATCAAGCCCCGCTTCGAAAGTGTAGATTTCTTCTTCATTCGCCGGTTTGGACCAGATCAGTACGAGTATACCAGTCAGGTCGACACGCGCTGGGGAGAAAACATGATTCGCCCAGATGGGGAGTTGATGTTACCCAAAAAAACGCAAGTCATGCGCCAGTTGTACAATTCTGCACGGCGTGGAAAAATTTTCTTGCTGAAAATAAACAACCGCTACGGCATCTACGACCTCGATGACGGTTGGTTGGCAAAGGCCCGCTTTGACAGTCTCTACCCACGATCCTACAACAATTGGATGCTCCTTAAGGCCGATGAAGCAGCAACCTTTACCCGTTTCAACTTAAAGACCTTACGCCCAGAGAATACCGATATAGTAGCAGTTTCAGAGTTTTGGGCGGATCTGGGTACCGTCAACATCGCCACCACTTCTGATGGCAAACGTCATAAGTTGACCAGCGATGGCATGGTCGAAATCAGCGAGGAAGAGCTAGCGTCTTATGAAGACATGGATGGAGTAATGCTAGAGGAAATTGCCGATGATTGGGATTCCGATCAGTACCATTGGCGAGGCCCCAAGCCCCGTGCTGAAGAACTAGGTCTAGACAAAACAACGGCGTACAAAGACTTCAGTAGACTACCCTTTGTCAAGAACTACCCTTTTTCCAAAGCTATCATCGGCGAAAAAGATGGCCAAATGGGTATGGTAGACGAAAATGGTAATGTGCTCATTCCCTTCGCATACGATCGCGTCCGCTTTGCGGATCCACCAACAGAAGCCTATCTGGTCAAGGATGGTCTGATTGGCTATAAGCTGATGTTCTCCCATCACCCGACCATAGAGCCACGCTATGAGAAGTTTGAACGGGCTCATCAACTACCGGTGTCCCAGACTTGGGTATTCGCATTGTTCCGCGTAGAAATCGATGGCGAACGTGCGTACGTAGGAGAAAACGGTGTGGAATATTTCAATTTCAACTAAGAGCGTGTTTGGAAATTTTGCGAACTGATTTTCAACGATTTACGGTTCTGGAGAAAGAATTAAAAATAAATTTAGCGGGCTAAATGCGTTTTTAGTTCTGAAACCAGGTTCGAAAATCCTTGGAAACCAGGAAGCATCAGCCCTTTAAAGGATATAATTTGAGTAATTGGTTTTCTATCCAATGAAATTTCCAAACACGCTGTTAGCTTCTCTTTCTTGAAAAGATGCAGTTCAGAACAAAAATCTACCTGAGCGGCAAAAATTGAAACGCTAAGCTCCTTCGCGCTTGGTGTAGTTTCAATTTTTGCCGTTCTTGGAAGGGACCCTTTTGTGTGACTTACAACTGTCTAGATGCTCCCTGTCCAGCTAACGCGATACGTCTGTGCTGCCTTGCTGTTCCTACCGTTCTCCAGTGCGACGGCACAGCTCCCCAGCGATTCTATTCCCCCATTAGTTGATAGCCTCATTCAACTATCCCGCTCCTACACCGGCGATACCGAATTTGATGATGCCTTTACTACCAGTAAACTTGCCGGAGAAGCTGCCGTGGATTGTTGTGGTGAGGAATCAGCGGCCTATGCTGCTTACTGCTTTAATGAAGGGCGGATACGGTACTTCATGAATCGCAACCAGGAAGCCATTCCGTGGTACATAAAATCCAGGGACACTAGAGCTCGGGTATTGGGCACCGCTGATGTAGAGTACGGAAAGAGTTGTAACAACCTAGCAATCGCCTATGATGTGATGGGGCGCTACGAGGAGGCAGAGCCCTTGTATCTGGAAGCTTTAGCTATCCGCGAAGCGACTGCTGGGAAAGAGAGTGGAACCTACCTGAATGCACTCTCCAATCTGGCTAGCATGTACAAAGCTATGGGGGAATATGAAACAGCAGAAGGAATGACTTTAGAAATCCTGGAAAGCCGCCGTGAGCTTCTAGGGGAAAGTGATCCCTACTATGCACAAAGCCTAATAAACTTAGGAAACATTCGCTACGAAACCTTCAATTGGTCAGAAGCACGTCGATTGTACCTGGAAGCACTGGCTATCATTGAACAGCAAGAAGAAATCGACTTCTACACCTATGTAAACGTGCTCGATAACCTTGGGGCTGTACACGAGAATCTGGGTAAATACGACAGATCCCGGTACTACTATCAGGAAGCTGCCGTATTAAACAGGGACATCTTGGGTAAGAACACCAGTGATTTTGCCCTGAGTCTAACACATCTGGCTTCAGTGGCGCTGCGAACCGTTGCTTTGGATACAGCAGAGCTTCACTTGCAGGAATGCCTAGGAATACTGGAAGAAATAGAGCTACAGGAAAGCGTCGAATACGGTTTAGCACTCTTGGATCAAAGTAAAGTGTACTTTGCAAAAGGCAATACTTCCTTAGCACTTACAACGATTGACCAAGCAATTGAAAAATTGGAGCAATCCTTGAGTATCGCCAACCCTCAATACCTGTTTTCGTATTGGCAAAAGGCGGTCTATCTCCAAGAAGCAGGTGACTATCCAGCAGCTGCCGAGATCATGCGGCATATATCGCAACTTGAGTCAGGACCACTACGCAGTGCCGTGCGGTATATGTCTGATCAAGAATTGGCAAATTTCACCTTAGCCTACCGTGGTTATCTGGCTCAGAGCTTAAGACTTGCCAACGATTTTCCGGCAATAGCTGATCTCTGCTACGACCGATTATTGCTCTATAAAGGCTTTCTTCTGAATAATGCTGTTGGCCTTCGCTCTCTTCTTAGGCAACAACAAGACCAAAACTCGTACAGAGCACTCCGAGGGTTGCACCGGCAATTGTCCGTTTTATATGCCTCTGCAAATGGAGATACCGCAAGTATACTTTCGTTAGAGTCAGAAGCCAACTTAATAGAAAAAAGCATTGTTCGCGGCCTTAGTGATGCACACACTTTGCCCAATCAAGTCAAATGGCAGGATGTTCAACAGTCTCTCGCAGAAAATGAGGCGGCCATAGAATTCACCACCTACGAGACCTATTCGAAACTAGAACAACCGGTTGCGGTACACAATGCTGCGTTGGTCTTACTCCCTGATCATGACCGTCCTCTTTTTGTTTACCTGGGCACACAAGATCAACTACGGCAACTCTTACTGAAGAGTGACAACAAGGAAGAAGGGATTAACGCTCTCTACGATTGGAGCAAGCAAGGTGAGCAATTAAACGAATTAGTTTGGGGCAAAATCGCTAAGACACTCGAACAAGCCTCCACCATTTCGAGGATTTACTATTCAAAAACGGGGCTATTACATAGAATCAATCTTGAGGCGATCCCAACAGAAGTTGGAAGAACACTGGCTCAAGCCTACCAGATGGTGGCGCTTGGTTCTACTCGAGAACTCTTACAACGATCGCGCATCGCTGACTCGGACCGCAAACAGGCCGTTCTATTTGGCGGCATATCCTATGGTGAGATTGAAGACCAGGGCTCCAGTATTTCTGGCGAAGCCCCACCTCCGGATCCCGCTAGTGCCACCAGAGATGGTTATGATAGTAAGTTTCGTGGCTACGATGCCTCGAAAGGTTATTGGCAGGAACTTCCCTGGACGGAGGTAGAAGTCAACTATGCAGATGAGCTCTTGCGGACTGCCGGATATTCCACAGCACTAAAGATGGGAGCAGACGCTAGCGAGGCAGCATTCCTAGATGCCTGCAATACGAACCCAAGCCCAGCAGTGATTCACTTAGCAACTCACGGTTTTTTCTTTGAATCGAGTACTACGACATCGACGAATTCTAATCATCCACTTGCATCGGCAAAGGAAACGATGGTGCGTTCTGGCCTAATACTGGCAGATGGCAACTTAGCCTGGGCCAATCGTGGCAAGGCTGTACCAAGCGAAGACGACGGTATATTGACCGCCTTCGAACTGAGTCAATTAGACCTACCGCAAACCGATTTAGTGATCCTGTCCGCCTGCGAAACCGGACTAGGAGAAATTCAACAGACCGAGGGTGTCTATGGCCTTCAAAGGGCACTAAAGTTAGCGGGTGTACGGTATGTCATCATGAGCCTTTGGCAGGTACCAGATTATCAAGCGCAGGCGTTTATGAGCAGTTTTTACTTGGCCTGGCTCGAAGAAGAAAAAACAATCCCTGAGGCCTTTCGAAACGCCCAGGCCTACATGCGAGCTCGCTATAAGAATGCATACGAGTGGGCAGGATTTGTTCTACTGGAATAATTTCTAAATCAACCACTTACCTTTCATCTGCTAATAAACATTAACACATAAATACTCTGACGCTTTCTTGAAAACCAAGATGTAGAAGAGCAGCTTTCAATCCTGATAATTTCATCCATTAAAATCTATCAACATGCCTGTCAAAGTAGTAAAGGTCAAAGATGTAAAAGCCGCCGATCCAGGTCTAGCCTTTGTTCTATATACCGAGGATCAAAGTAATTTCGACAGTACCCTCAAGGTTACGGTCACCGTCAAGGATGCTGTGGCTCTGGGAGGAACAACACATAAATCTGAGGTTCATATCACCAACAAGGTAGTGGAAAACGAACTCGATTTCATTGTACCGTTTGGTGATGCAAACTGGCAAAATGGGACCACCGCGATGGAAACACTGCAGTATACTATTGTTGTTGAGTTTCTATCAGATCCGCCGGGGGGTGGCCATAGCGACCCACCTTCTGGAGACGTCGCCCCTGAGCAGGCCGAATTTGTAGTTACCACAAAGCCAGTGGCTGGCCCTCAGAGTGCCATGACTCATTTCACCAATGCTTTTCGCGTACTCTTTGGTTTAGAACCTCTTTAAGGAGAGCTTATCCCCTACTCTGCCATCACCCGTTCGTACAAAGCCTTCACGCGGTTGTAATGCTTTACCACCATGATGGTTTTGTCCGTGTCGCGGGCGATGGCCTCGGGGATTTTCCCAAACATCGACCGTAGATTGAACCCTTTACCGGTGGCTCCCAGCAGTACTACATCATAGTGCTTGGCTGCAGCAGTGATACCTTCGGTCACTGAATTTGCGGGAATCAACTCAGTGGTTACCGGCAATTTTGGTTTGATGACCTGTAAGCGCTCTTGGGCTTCGTCCAGTGCCTTCTGTCGCTCGCCATCAGTATCATCTGGTGGGGCAATTTGGCATACTGCGATCTGCCCTTTAAAGTTATCTGCGATGGCCGCTCCAAATTGTTCGGCATAACGAGCATGCTCTCCGCCAGCTGTAGGTAGTAGAATGCGGCCAAAGGCGGGGTTCTCTGCTAAACGCACGAGCATAATATCGGCACGGGCGTTGGTCACCACGGCATCGGTAACCGAACCCAGAATTTTCTCGGTATTGGTTGTGAAGCCTTTCCAGCCTAGTAGGATCAAGTTCACGCGGTATTGGCGACCGGTTTCCAGAATCGCACGGGCGATATTGTAACCAACTCTAATGACCGAATGAGAAGGCACTTCATAGCGCTCCGCCAACATGCGAGCACGCTTCAGGAAGGTCTCTTCACTTTCCAATTCCTTTTCATTGAAGCTATTCAATGGTATCTGCTCAGGAAGAGTCAATACTCTCAGTAGGATCACTTCCCCTCCTTTCTCTTTTGCCAGTGTAGCAGCCAGTTGGATAAGGTGCTCCATGTTATTAGGATTTGCCAACGGAATCAGAACACGGAAGCGATCCGGATCATCCGTAGCACGTCCTTGGCTGAGTGCTACATGCGAAGCCGGTGCGGGAATAGCCTCATCCTCAGCCTGTGCACCTTTCCAGGCTACGAACGCCAACATCCCCAAAACAAGGGTACCGAGCGCCAAGAAGAATGGTATCGGGTAAGCTATAATTTGACCTAACAGGTACAGGTTGGCCACAATACCCAAGGCGGGTAGTAGCGGCACAAAAGGCACTCTAAACGGCCGCTCCATATCCGGGTACTTACGCCGGTGAATGATTAAAGCAGCATTCACCAGAATAAGGGCAATTAATAATACCGTATTGGCAAAGTAAGACAAGTCTTCAAGTGGCAGGATGATGGAGAAGATCAAAATTGCTCCACCCACCAGCATTACTGCCACGATTGGTGTACGCGTACGGGAATTAATCAGGCCCACCTCACGCGGCAAATGGCGCAACTGGCTCATGGATAAAACCACTCGCGACCCTGCCATAATGGAGGCGTTGGAAGCGGAGATCATAGAGAACAAAGCTCCGCCAATGATTACATAACCGCCCCAAGACCCTAGAAAACGTTGAGCAGCAGCGCCCATACTAGACTCGCTGTACTCCGTAAGACCGGCAAACAGAACAACGAGAACCACTAAAGTGTAGAGTACCGTCACAACGCCCATCGAGATAAAGATGGCTCGAGGTACGGTCTTCACCGGATCAATAACCTCTCCGGCAGAAGCCGCGATTGCGGAAAACCCAAAGAAGGTAATAAAGACCAGTGCTGCGGTAGAACCAATCATCACCAGGTCTGTACTAAATTTCTCTGCTAGCGCAGCTGTATCTACAAAACTCAAACCACCACTGATAAACCAGATCAATAACAGCACCTTAGCCGCCGTAACCACGACCTGAAAGCGACCACTTTCCTTGGTTCCCTTGATGTTAAGCAGGGTTAGGGCGATCAGCATCAGCACTCCAAAGAGGGCCTCTACTGGCATATGGTAAATAAACTCATTGAAATAGCTCGATAGACTAGCGATGTAGAAAGCACAGCTCGAAGCATAACCCAAGAATAGGGCCCAACCCACAAAATATGCTAGCGGCGCTGGGTAAGTCTTACGGGCATACAAATAGCCCTCACCCGAACGTGGATAGATAGACACAAATTCACAATAGGTCAAAGCGGTAAACAGTGCCACGACGGCCGCCAAAAGAAAAGATACGATAGCTGCCGAGCCGACATTCCGAATCGCGAGTCCGGACAAAGTAAAAATACCTGCGGCAATCATCGTGCCGACGCCAATAGCTAAAGTAGAAGTAAGACCAAGATCCCGACTGAGTTCGGTTTCTACACTGGTCTGTTTAGGAGCAGTTGGATCAGTTTGCATTCTCGAAAGTGCTCTAAGCGTTTAGTCTGCGCTTCCAAGTTAGGCAATAGGCCGCGAATAGCGAAACTCAAGCCCATCGCCCCTGCTCCTTTGCGCGCTAGAACTAATAATACTTCACCACCTTTTTTGCCGCATACTTGCCAGAAACGAGGTCTTCTGCCTGCACCACATACATACCGTTAGGTAAGTTGGCCAGGGACACTTCAACCTGCTGAAAATCGGACTGGCCAGACCGTAAGAAACGTCCTTGACTGTCAAAAAGCTTCCAGGACAAACCGTTCCCGCTACCATTCTGTAGTCGAATCAGTTGTTCTGCAGGGTGATAGTTAGCGGTTAATGTGCTGCCTTCTGGTTCTCCCGTACTGGTAATCAGCATACAATCGTACGTACTATCCGTATCTGGTGGTGGACCCACTGGTGTCAAATCACGTCCTGCGAAAGCAGGATAATCCAAGGGATATTTCTCGGCACGATACAAGAAGGAGCTCAATGGCGCCCGAAAGTACCAAACAATTTCCCCGGAAGGGTTAACCTCCAGAAGCCGACCTATCCTCCCCTCAGTGATGAATACGTTGCCGTTTGGAAGTAACTCAGCGCCCGACGTGTACGACGAAAAGAACTGCGTATTCGTTTCTTGCGGGCTAAAGCGAACGAAGGGGAATGCTGGACCGTAGGCTTCCCCCTCCTCCAGGGTGTAGACTCCATTTTCATCCACAGGTAAACTAATTACGGGTACGGTAGAATAGTCCTCCTCCCCGTCAAGCGGTCTGTTTAAGCCATTATCATAGATAATCATTCGGCCGGTATTTGGCCCGTGCGTAATCCAGTTGGGGTTATGCTGAAAGAACAACTGTCGATCAAGTGTATCCCCTCGCCCATAATTCTGCGGGTTTCCCCAACGGTAGAGCAGGTCACCACCTTTGCCGGAATTACCGCCAGTATGACCAGCAGCCTGTTCAGTAGTGGTAGAATGATCGATAATAGCAATCTCACTTATCTTGCGAAGGCTAATGACAATCTGATCAAACTCCGGATGATAATCCATACTATTGATCATAAATGACTCGTGGAAAGTCCAATCGAATTTGGAAATAGCATCCAAGTTGAGCAACTCCGGATGATCTGCCAAAATACCATAGTTATTGGCGGAGGGATCTCGCTGCTGAATGACGTGGTCCCTGGTATTCCACTCCCAAACAATCTCACCCGTTTCTCGATCGATCTCAACGACGCCATCTGTCACATTGGGAGAAGTTGTACCATCCCAATTATACCCCAATTCAATAAATCCGGATTGAGATAAGTTGCGGCGGGCCGCACACAGATAATTCTGATTGGGTAACGTGATCACCTCATATTCAATACTCAGCTCCAAATCATCGTGCGACACCTCGTGTGCTACATTCCCATCCCAGTCTAATTCCCGAATGGTGAAGGGACCGGCAATAAACAGCAAATTGCCGTTCGGTAGCAGCTTCGGGTGATGAAACGTCAAACCTACATTCCAACTATTGATCAATTGGCCACAATTATCTACGAGGTAAACCATTGGCTCCGTCTCGTAAAGGGTATAACTGGCCAGTGCCTCAGCAGTATTTAGATTAATACCAGATTGACCTTGAGCTTTCGCAAAATTGCTGGAAATGAGTACTGTGAACAGCACGACGAGTAGCGTAGTGGAAGAAAAACGCATTTGTCTTAAAGTCAGGTTAAGGACAAGAATTGCCCTTTTGATTTGGTAAAATTAGGAGTATCTTAAGGAAGCCAAGGCGAAATATGACCGACGGAATCCTCAGTCACCCGTATATTCAAATTTATGAAAAAAAGCCTACTCTCGCTGGTCTTGCTGCTTTTCCTCTGTCCGCTGTATTGCCAGACCTTTACTGGTTGCCTGGAAGTAGACTTTGAGGACATTCCGAACCAAATTCCAGCGGAAGGTCTCGTCATTAATGATCAATATTTCGCTTCCCACGGTGTCACTTTTACCTTGGAAAACGGCCAGGCTCCAATACTGGCTCAAGTAGGCGGTGTTGCTACAGCCTTTGGGAGCGCGTTTGGCAATGACGCCCCAGCTCCAGGCTCTGATATCGGGGAGTTTTTTCTGACGGACGACGGAAGCCTGTTCGGTCTATCAATGATTCCAGTAATTGTCACTTTTGCTAACCCTATTGATAGTTTCAGCACCTGTGTTTTAGATATTGACTTTGATGAATATTTCATCATAGAAGCCCGTGATGAGAATGGGCAAACGGTGTTGGCAGACACGATTTACAGTGGAGACCCGGGTACTGGAGATGGAATAGCAAGTTGTTGGGGATTTAATTTTGATGGCTGTGAAGGTACCATCTACTCCGTACGCTTTGAAGGCTTTCGGAATGTAGCGGGTGCCTTTGGCCTTGGCATGGATAATTTTAGTTTTTGCTTTTCCGGTGTAGACCTCGCAAATCAGCTCACCGTAACCCCCACCAATCAGACTTGTGATTCGGAGACTGGCTTGATTACAATCAATAACCTCGGGAACGAACCACATCTCTATTCACTCGACGGAGTCAACTTTCAATCCGATCCCGTATTCCCGGATTTACCGGTAGGAACGTATACCCTGTTTGTTCAAGATACAGCAGGTTGTGATGCCACTTTTGAGGATATCGAAATTGAAGCTTTTGTTCCGCTCCAGATTAACGAAGTTGAAGTTGTAGATACGCAATGCGCCGAAAAGAATGGCTCCATCAGCATAACGACTACGCCAAGTTTAGGCGTAACCTATTCCATTGATGGTACGAATTTCCAATCCAATAATACTTTTGAAAACCTAGCTGCTGGTGGTTATCCCATCTTTATTTTAGATGCCGATGGATGCCCCTATACCAGCGGTGCCTCCATTGCTCCGAGTACACTGCCTAGCATTGATGGCTTTGCCGCCACGGTTGATGCCTGCAATGATGGTTCAGCTCAACTGGTTGCTAGTGCCAGTGGAGGTACTGGGGCATTGACCTTCAATTTAAATGGAGGTACAGTCCAGGAGTTTGGCAGTTTTGACAATCTGTTTGCCGGTGAATACCTTCTAGCCGTGACCGATGAACTCGGATGTGAGGCCAGTGAGCTGGTGGACGTCGAAGGGGGACCATTATTCCTCATTGATGAGGTGATTACCACTCCGCCCACCTGTGGTCCACCCGATGGAGAAATTCAGATTCAGGCCTCCGGAGGCACAGGCAACCTTTACTACCATTTGGAAGGGTTTACCTGGTCCGCTACACCCATCTTCACCGAATTGACCGCAGGAACCTTTAAGGTGACGGTGCTGGATGCCGTAGGGTGTAAAACCAGTACAGAAGTGACTTTGCCGCCTCCCGTTTGCCAGGTTTTTATCCCCAATGTGTTTTCACCAAACCTGGATGGAGAGAACGATGAGTTTGAACTATTTACCAATTCCCTTTACGATGTAAATGTGCTCAAGTATGAGATTTTCGACCGCTGGGGAGAACTCGTTTGGCGCCGCGAGAACTTCACCATTCACACCTCCGATGATTGGTGGGATGGATACTTCCGTGGACAACCTGCTACCCAGGGTGTCTATGTTTATGTCATCCACCTACAGTACAATAATGGGGTTCAACAGGTTAAAGCTGGGGATGTATGCTTGATTCGATAAGAATCGAGGACTAGGGCATGAACTAATTTTCAATTTTCCCTTCTGATAGCTTGTATTGTCATGTTGAAGTTGTCTAAAGTTTTACGCCCAAGCTTC
>ENA-UENT01000450-UENT01000450.1-marine-metagenome-genome-assembly--contig:-NODE-450-length-25257-cov-7.735649_pt1 | contig 25257 bp, 22 predicted proteins | sample MGYA00237879_ERZ529330 | MGnify/ENA primary metagenome ERZ529330 (study PRJEB26372, sample SAMN05368345) | marine metagenome | biome: cultured habitat; feature: ocean water; material: water; isolation... | reverse complement strand
GCGTCTAAACTTTTAACTTTACTAAAATCTATTTTTTTCCTGCTAATTTCAATTAGTATCCTAAGCTTGCGTGTTGTGGAAATCACATTGTGCTTGACCGCATTCTCCACCAACAGCTGCAACGCAAAAGGCACCACCGCGTACCGGTCGGCATCGGGTACCTTGTATTCTATTTCCAGATTCTCTCCGTAGCGATATTTGAGCAGATACCCATAATCTCTGACCAAGCTCAGCTCTTCTGACAGATTGATCACCGCCTGCTCCCTGTACTGCAGGATGCTGCGGTAAAAATCAGATAGCTTATCCACATACTGAACCGCTTCTCCGGGGCTCTCCTCAATGATGGCCGCCAGCGTATTGAAACTATTGAACAGGAAATGAGGGTTAATCTGACTTTTCAGTGCCTCAAACTGGCTCTGTACTTTTTCCTTTTCCAGGCGGGCTATCCGCTGCTGCCGCCGGTCCCGTTGCCTGATCCAGCTAACCAACAACAGGAATAAACCAGCAAGTGCGAGGAGAATGAACCACCATCTCTGCCAGTAAGGAGGATGGATTGTAAACGCATAAGCCACTACCGGCTCGTCGCTGTAAGTATCATTTTCAGTGGAAACCACTTTAAAGGTGTAGGCACCAGGCGGCAGGTTAGAGTAAATCGCTTGCTGATCGCGGGTGGAAATCCAGTCCAGGTCAAAACCATCCAGCTTGTAACGGTATCTCACGGCTTTGGGGTCGGTATACCATAGTCCGGTGAATTCAAAAACGAGGTTATTTTGATTGTGATTGAAGGTGGAAACCAATGGATAATCCACAGGCTCCAAAAAGACAGAAACATTAGTAATCAGCGTTTGGGGGTGAATACTGAGGGGCTCTTCCAATGCGGTATACCTGAGCACCCTGTTTTCCATCCCCAGCCATACCGATCTTCCACTACCAGCGGCTACTGCATTAAGGTTGGGCTCCAGCCCCTTTACCCCGATTCCTTCGTCGTAGTAAATGATATGCCGGGTAAGGGGATCCAGTAAGTCCACCCCTGAAGGATGAACGATTACGATATTGCCATCCGGTGCCGTGATCAAGCTTGTTATAGCCAGGTCGCGTATACCTTCCCTAAGGGTCAGGTGGCGAAAGCGAACGCCATCGTATTCAAAGACTCCTTCCCGGGCTGTACTGAACCAAATATGCCCCTGCTTATCTTCGGTAATGGAGTAAACGGCCTGAATGTCGATGCTGTCAATAGTGTTATAGTTATGAAGCTTTCCATCTTCAAGCACACTCAGGCCTTCCCCATCCGTCCCAAACCAAATCCGACCATGACTGTCCGGAAAAACGGTATAGGTGAAATTGGTCCCCAGTGCAGACTGCTCATCAAACCTGGGGGTGATGACAGGGCGTTCACCGAACGGGGCTTCCTGAAAGCTATTGACCCCGCCCAGGGTAGCCAGCCAAATAGTGGACCCGCTACCCGTGATATCCAAAATACTGCCGTTGGATAAGCCATCTTTTGCAGTCAGATGAAGAGGCTGCCTCGTATCTGAAGTTAATATATACAATCCCTGCCCAAAGGTGCCGGCGTAAAGCTGCCCACCGGGGCTTTCGTACAGGCTGAGCGTATTTTCGGGCAGAATTTTCTCAAATTGATGCGCGCTAAAGTTATAGCGGAACAACCCCGACTGACACCCCACCCATAGAGCCCCATCCCTGGATTCCAGGACAGCCTGAATGTCGGGTAGCTTTTGCAGCACCTGCTCGAATTTCCGGTTGGCTTTCGAAATGCCGCGAAACTGCTGAATGTTCCAAAGGTTTCCTTCTGCATCTTTCAATAAGTCTAGAATGCGCCCATTTTCGAATGATGGATTTCGCAAATGCGTTAACAGGCTATCCCTGAAAGTGTAACGCAACAATCCATCCCCATCCGTGCCAATCCATAATTCCTGATTTTGGTAACTGACCATAGCATTAATTGGTGCATAAGGCCAATATTTGAAAGGGATGCTTACTTCGCCCTTGGCAGCGTTGCATAATGCCAGACCTCCGCTATGCGTACCTACCCAGAACAGCCCGGCCTGCCCGGCGGGAATAACCGCACGGACAATTTCGTCAGGCATGCCCTCTGCTTTGCCGATGGTGGTAATTTGTTTCTGCTCCGCTCTAACCTTACAACGGCTCAGCCCCCCATCAGTCCCTACCCACGCATCACCTTCAGGGTCCACATGAATAGTGTAAATATCATCTCCCGGCAAGCCATCGTCTGTATTGATATTGTAAAGGTGCCTGCCGTTGTGGTAGTATAGCCCTTCGCCGTAGGTTGCCACCCAAATCAACTCGTTTGCTCCTTGTCCGAACCCGGTTATTGGTGCATTTGGCAAGCCTTCTTCAATCTGCCACAGCTGAAACTTTGCCTTAGCCTGAAAGAATACGCGACCGTCCTCATACCCCACCCAAAGGCGATCACCAATCTCACCTATTGCAGTTACTTTGTTGTTGCAAATAGAATCCGGCATTAAAAAAGGCTGATAATCCAGCCCGTCAAAGCGGAAAAGCCCTTGCTCCGTTCCTACCCAGATATATCGGTTACCAGCCTGGAAAAGGACAGTTGGCTTCACTTCCTGATATTGCTCGGGCATAGGCTGCAGCTCGAATGAAGGCACCTGCGCTTTCAGGAAGGCGGCAGTAGTGAGCAAGGTGAATATCAGGCTGATTTTATACATACATCAAGGCATCTTGGGGAGGAAGACCGCCCGGATTTCCACTGCAATCTCTTCGGCAATTTTCTGGTGAACGATCTTAGGGATGCTAATGTCATGCTCTGCCAGCAGGACGGTAAAGTTGGCGTGGACTTCGATCTGCCCCTCTTCCACCTGCAGCTCACTGCGGATGATCCGTTCCCGCTTTATGCCATGTACATTGAGCTGTCCTTTGGCTCTTACCGTATAAAGCCCATCTTTCGTGAAGTTAATGTTTTCGATGATCTTACCGGAGAAAGTGGCATTGGGGTAGTGCTTGCTCTCCATGTAATTTTCATTGAAGTGCACGCGCTGCAGCGGGCTGTTAAATCCCTCGAAGGAAGACATAGGCACTGAAAAGGCAAAGGTGCGCTCCTCCGCGTTGATCAGCCCCTTTAATTCCGTGGAAGATGCTTCGATAAGCTCCAGGGGAGCGTCAGACCGGAAGTCTACCGAGCCTTCATTTACTTCGTATAGCTTTGCATCGGAAAGCTGCCCGAAGGTGAGGCCTATCAATGCTATTATCCAGGTAAAGTTCATGTGCTTTCATTTCAGTAAAAGACGAATAGCTCCAAATTTATTGAATTTTCGGGCGGACAACCGTAAAGACCCGGGAAACATTAAAACCAAAGTGGATACCGCCGTTGCCCCAGGTTTCAACGGTTTGGGTCACCAGGCCAGGCTCAATCATAGAGGTGGAATTGGTAAAGTGAAGCTGGAAAACATGCCCGCCGGTTTCAATATCAAACCCTACAGAAAGTGCATTCCGGAAGCCCGGCAGCAATTGATCAGGCAGCACGTAGGTGTATTCTGCATTCAGGGCGACCCGTTTCGTAAGTTTAATTCGGCCGGCAGCAGCAATAGCGTATACATCATGCGCCTCTGCCACTGTTTTGACCAGATTCCGGTGCACCACGGTTGGCGAAACCTGCAGGGAAAAATTCTCACTGAATTTACGTCCTAAAATCAACTGAAAGGTGTAGTACATCCTGGAGCTGAAGTAATTCTCCCGGTCGGGGTTCTGCCATTTCATGGACTGAATGGCGGTGGTAGCCAGGAAGGCCGCCGTGATGGGCATTACTTTTTTTCCCTTGCTTTGCCGGAGAAACTTGTACTTCACAAAACCGTCAAAGGTTTTCTGATAGCTGCTCCGCCCCAGACCTACGGTCAGTTGGTCGGTTATGCCGTAATCTCCCCCAATACGGATAGAGGCGTTGTCCAGCCCAAAAAGCTCATACGCGCCCCGGTTAAGGGTACCAAAGCGGTGGCTGATCTTGATGTCCAGTACACCAGCAGAAGTACTTTCCAGGGAATGCAAATTGATCACCCGGTTGGTTTTGAAACTGGCATTAGCATATTCTATGGTCTCTTCTTCTTCCCCCAGTAAGGCGAGCAGGTCGTCTTCCTGAGCATAGAGCACTGCCCCTGAGCCAAGCGTGAACAACAATAAAAACAGTGAAAATTTAGACATAATCCGGCAAGATAAAGGAAGCCGGGCAATTCGGGGGGAAGCAGCCCGGCTTCTACGAAGAGATTAAATATTAGTTCTCATAGCCTTGAGGCAGATGCATGTGATGAATCCAGTCCCCAAAATGCGCTGCTTAGCGGGACAGTGGCTGATAATCAATAGCGACCGTGACTTTTACTTCCTTAGCTATATTGTCTCTGACCACCGCCGGAATTTCAATGTCGTAATCGGCTACAGCGATCGGGAACTCGGAAGCAGCGGAGATAGCATCGCCTTTAACCGTTATTACGCCGGGGGCTTCCACCGTTTGAGTAACACCGTGGATCGTCATATCTCCCGCTACGGTGACTGGGTACTCCCCGTCTTTAGACAGGTTGACCTTCGACCAGTCTTTCACGGCACCCTTAAAGGTCGCCTTGGGATAGGTACTGCTTTCCATGTAGTTTTCATTGAAGTGCTCCTGCATCAGGGCTTTTTCAAACTGAAAGGCTTTGATGAGAATGGCAAATTCCATGCGCCCGCTTTCAGTGTCGAGTACGCTAGTGGCTTTACTGTTGTGCGCCTCAATATTCTCGATAGGCGTGCTGGAAAAGAAAGCAACGTTGCCATCGCGGGTGAAATATTTCTGAGCTTGCATTGCTGTGCCTGCCATCAACAGGCAAGCTATAGCGATTGTGATCTTTTTCATGGTAGTATGGTTTATGGTTGTTCAAAAATTATCAATCCGGAAGAGGATTACCCCTTCACCACGCAGCGTACTAAGACTACGTCCATCAGCATGCCTGTGCAGATGCCTTTGACCGTGACTTCTTCGCCGGGCTCAAACGTCGTTTTCTGGTGCTCCGTCAGTTCATCGAGCTGGCAAATGACTCCGAACATATCGTTGCCGCTATTCAGGGTCAGGCTAATGCCGCCTTCTTCATTGGTTGATACCTGCTGCACTTCTCCTTTGACTTCCACTACCTTGTCCAGATAGGTTTCATTGGCAGACAGCTCGTCCTTTTCAAAAGCCTGGAAAAGCTCTGTTGCGGTCATGGTAACGTCCGCATCGGCTTTTTCCATGTTTTGGTGAGGCTTATTGTATTGATAAAATCCAACGGCAGCACCAATAACCGCCAATAACAGGAGGTATTTCAAATATTTCATAGCAATTGAGTTTTTAGTTATCCGGGGCGCCATCGTTCACCCACTTTTCAATTTTTTCGATGGTACAATCAACAAGCTGAGGAGCGCCCTGCGGCATAGCCGGAAAGCCACTTTCGTGACGAATGACGCCCAGTAATTGCCCGTTGTCTGCATAAGTTTTAAGGTTATTGTGCCCTTCCAGTGTGACATTCCCGAAATTTGCGGCTGCGTTATGGCAGTTCATGCAGTTATCCTCAATAATCGGGGCGATAGTCGTGGCATAGCCAACATCCAGCGTATCACAACCGGTATTCGGGTACAACTCCTCCTCCACATCATAATAGCAGCCCGGCAAAACCGTAAGCAAAGACATTATTGCGGCAAGTGCGATCAGACAGTTTTTCATCGTACATTAATTGTTAGGTGCGCCTGCTGCTACCCAGGATTTAATTTGATCAATCGTACACTGCGGCAACGGCGACTGTGCGCCCAGCGGCATGGGATCGTAACCGGGAGCCCAGCTGATGACCCCAACCAGCAAGCCTTGTTCCGCGACAGCTTTGATTTTTTCGTAGCTGCTCAGAGAAATACCAGCGTTTGGCACATCATCATTGTGGCAACCGAAGCAATTCGTATTGATCACCGGTAAAACCTGTTCGGCAAAGCTGACCGTAGTCGTATCGCAACCACCTGCTCCGGGGTTGCAGGTTTCGTTCTTTGCGCCCTGTAAAATCCATTTACTGATCAGGTTGATCTGCTGGCTCGTCAGCGGATTATTGGGTGGAGGCGGCATGCGTTTATCGGGGTCATCATCAGTAATCACTTCGTATAAATCGCTGCCATCCAAATCAAAGGCCTCGACATCAGCAGTATTGATCACTGATGTATAGGAGGTCAGGATTACACCGTCCTGTGCACTGTTATCATCATGACAACCACCGAAGGCGCAATTTGAACGCAGGATGGGCAATACATCCAATTCAAAGTATACCACTTCCGGATCGCAAGGCGTCCCCGAAGTATCTACCGGGTTGTCTGTAGAGTCGATCGGGTTGGAGATATCAGTGGTATCTACCGGCGTAATCGGATCATCGCCCAATACCGGGTCATGCTTACAGCTATTGAGACTGAGCGCATAGAATACTGCGCCTGCAATAATAAATATCCAACTGTTGTGCTTCCGTATCATCGATTAAATTTCTGGTCTAAAGGTAAGCCTGTTATGTGGGGACAGGCAATTATTTCCTGCTGAACCGGAAAAAACCAGTACTGAACCCGGTCAGTGTTGTGCGGCAACGGGCTCCTCCGCTACCCTGCCAGGGCTCATCATACTCCTTCCACCTCTGAGCTGTGCGGCAGCATCTATGGCAAATACACCGTTTACGGCGATCTCCTCTCCGGGGGCAAGCCCATCTTCAATAGCGTAGAAATCTCCATGGGAAGGCCCTAAAACGACCGTTCGTGGCCGGAATACCGGTTGATTAAATGCCGAATCTCTAACATAGACCACGGACCGCTTTCCGGTCCACAGGATTGCCGATCGCGGCAGCAAAACCGGTGAATGGCCTGGGCCGGTACCTAATGCAACAGTACCTTCCATCAGCATTTCCGGCTTCAGGCGGTGGCCGGGGTTGCGTAATTCCACGCGCACCTCTACGGTGCGGGTATCTGGGTCCACGACCGGGCTTATAAAGGATATCTTGCCCCCAAAGCGTTCGCCGGGAAAAGCCTCTGTGGTTAGGTGAACCTGGCTGCCCAGCCTTATCGATGACAATTGAGTTTCGTACACTTCGAGGACAGCCCACAGCTTAGCAATCAGATCTTTGGAATAAATGGAAGCAATAGGTGCCCCCTTCTTCACATAAGCCGATGAGGGCACTTGCACAGACAAATCAGGTTCTCCCTTTACCTGTTCCTCAGTTAGCAACCGACCCTGAAGAGTGTGTACCGGGTTTTGCTGATGGGAAGTCATACCATCCCCGAAGCCCCAGAGCCATTGGTTCGGCATGCCTGACGTCAGATCGACAAACTGCATGAATAGAGGATTGTCAGGATTAACAGTATCATTCATGTTTTATAGCGTTTATTAACGCAAATTTTGTATGTCTCTGAATGGTCTTTTTCACCAGCTCTGCATCTCGTCCTCACCTTCGTAGCTTAGGCTACGAGGTTCCGGGCGTTCTTTGATCTGGCAAAAAATACTCATCCATACCCTTTACAAAACTTACCTTAATAAACTCGTATGTATCTGGATTATAGTTCCGATTTAGGCTCTAACCTAATTGAAATCAGGTACATTTGCGTGCCCGACTACCCTGAACGGGAAAAAATGCCCACTGAACGGGAAGACGCCCGGGAATGTTCCTATTAGCAAACCTCGTGCAAAAGCCTGAAGAACCTACTAAAAATGCAAAACCGCACTGCTCAGCGCATAGCGTTATTTGTTGGCATAGGCCTGATGGCGCTCAAATTCCTAGCCTGGTGGATTACCAACTCCAATGCGATTTTAACCGATGCACTGGAGAGTATCATTAATGTGGTAGCCGCCAGTTTTGGGTTATACAGTATCTGGCTTTCCGCCATGCCACGGGACGAGAATCACCCTTACGGGCACGGAAAAATTGAATTCATCTCTGCCGGCTTTGAGGGCGCCCTAATCCTGTTTGCCGGGCTAAGCATCATGGGCAAAGCGGGGTACAACCTGCTTTACCCACAGCCTATTGGGAAACTGGACCTGGGTTTGATCCTGACTGCTGTTGCCGGGGCGATTAACTTTGGCCTGGGCTATTATCTGCAACGACTAGGGCGCAAACAGCACTCCCTTATCCTTACCGCAAGCGGGGCACACCTCAAATCAGACGCTTATTCCTCGGTAGGGTTGGTAGTTGGGCTGGGGTTAGTTATACTGACAGACCTGCCCCTGCTGGATAACCTAATTGCTATTTTCTTTGGAGGTGTCATACTCTTTACGGGCTTCAAACTGGTGCGTACCTCCATAGCGGGTATTATGGACGAGGCTGACGATCACCTGATCCGGGAGATGGTACAGGCTCTGCAGGCCGAACGCCGCCGGCAGTGGATTGATGTGCATAACTTCCGAGTGATCAAATACGGCGCTACCCTGCATATCGACTGCCATATGACGCTGCCCTGGTACTTTACCACCCGGCAGAACTTCCAGGAAGTTAAAGCCTTTGAGCGACTGATGATGGCGCATACGGAGCGCCCGGTGGAGCTTTTCGTCCACATCGACCCCTGCGACCCTCCTGAAAATTGCCGGTTATGCCCTGTCAGAGACTGCCCGGAACGGAAGGCTCCTCAGGAAGAGCGGCTCGACTGGACCCTGGATAACATCAAGGAGAACCAAAAGCACCGAATTTAAATTATCTTTGCAGCAAAAATCTGCCCTTGCGACTGACCTCTTTCAAGCTGACGCAATTTAAGAACTACGATTTCCAGTCTGTGACTTGTGATGCCCCTTTGGTTTGCTTTATTGGCGCGAACGGTATGGGCAAAACCAATCTGCTTGATGCCGTTTATTATCTCTGCATGGGCAAGAGTTATTTCAATGCGCCTGATAACCTCATTGCTAATCACGATAGCGATTTTTTTCGCCTGGAAGGGCAGTTCGAGGTCAATGGTTCACGGGAGCACATAGTAGCGAAAGTCATCCCCCGCAAGAAAAAAGAGCTCGAACGCAACCGCATCCCCTACCCCCGCCTCTCAGAGCACGTGGGCCTGCTACCGGTGGTCATGATCGCCCCTGATGATACATACCTGGTCAGTGAAGGCAGCGAGGCACGACGGAGTTTCCTCGACAATACGCTTTCGCAAATTGACCAGGGCTACCTGGGCCAACTCATCCTGTACAATAAGCTCCTTCAGCAGCGCAATGCCCTGCTCAAACAATTTGGCGAAAGCCGTACCTACAATGCAGCGATGATAGAGGTGTACAACATGCAAATGCTGGAGCCCGCCAGGTTGCTACATGAAACCAGGGCCGGATTCATGGAACAGTTCCGCCCTATTCTCCAGGAAGCATACACTCAGATATCCGGCGCAGCAGAAACAGTAGACTGTACTTATCGCTCAAAGCTGTCTGATACTCCCTTCGAGGCGCTGCTGAATGAAGCTGCCGAAAAAGACCGCCTGCTGCAACGCACCACTGTAGGCCCTCACCGTGATGACCTGGTGTTCACCATTTCAGGTTATCCGCTTAAGCGGTTTGCCTCACAGGGGCAGCTTAAATCCTTTGTCCTCTCTGTCAAGCTGGCGCAATACCAAATACTGGCGCAAAAGAAAAAAACCTTCCCTATTCTTCTACTGGATGATATTTTCGATAAATTGGACCGGCAACGGGTACAGCATTTGCTCCACCTGCTGCAATCGCAAACCTTCGGGCAGGTCTTTATTACGGACACAGAGCAGGACCGGCTCGCAGGTATTATTCAACAAACGGGGCAGCACTTCCTGGTCTATGAAATTCAGGATGGGACCGTTAACCAAATAACTCCCTGATGGAAAACCGTGGCAACAATCAGACGACTTTAAAGGAAGCCCTCAAAGCAATGCTTGAGCACTACAAGCTCAAGGGCAAACTCAACCAGAGCCGCATAAGGCATCAATGGGAAGAAATGATGGGGCCCTCTATTGCTAACTACACGAGAGACATCAAACTCTACCAGGGCAAGCTATTCATTATTATTGATTCGGCACCGCTTCGGCAAGAGCTGTCGTATGGAAAAGAAAAAATCAAGCGGCTGCTGAATGAGCAGTTGGGCGAGGAAGCGATTCAGGAAGTCATTATCCGCTGATCATTACTGCCACCAATACGAAACCGCCCGGTAAATTAAGTTTCACCGGGCGGTTTTGATTTAGGATTTAAACCCGAGCCTTACGGGCGTACGGAGTTGCTATCCTCTTTGTCTTTCTTGGCATTCGAAGCACCGCTATTATTACGGCTCACCCCTTTCTTTTTGCCTTTAGTCTGTTCGGCCAGCTTAACCGCTTCGTAAGCATTGACGATACCGCCGGTTACGCTAAGGGTGGAGAAGGAAACCATATCTTCTTTGGAGCCCGGCTTCTTCACCTTCGTACGGTCCTTCACCGCTGACTGCATCAGGATACTTTTCACCTGTTCTGCGGTCAGGTCCGGATAGTAGGAACGGAGCATTGCCGCAACACCTGCCACTACCGGAGCCGCCATGCTTGTACCTTGCAGGTCCTCGTAGCCATTATCCGGCGTAGTGGAATAGATGGACATACCCGGTGCGAAAAGATCCACATACTCAGGGCTGTAGTTGGAGAATGGAGCGGCGAGGACTTCTCCCGTTTTCCAGTTGAGGGCACCCACTTCGATCCAGTTATCAGCGTACTTTGAACCGAAAAGGTTCAGGAAGCCACGCTTCTCAAAACGGTCTGTTGGGAAGTTGTTTTCGTTGGTCACTTCCTTACCATCATTGCCGGCTGCATGAACGAGGAGCACATCGTTCTTGAGGGCATAGCGTACCGCCTCGTCTACGACGTCCTTACGTGGAGAAGCGCCCTTGCCAAAGCTCATGTTGATGACGGAGGCACCATTGTCAACCGCATAAACGATAGCTGCTGCCACGTCTTTATCGCGCTCATCTCCGTCAGGTACAGTACGGATAGACATGATCTTGACGTTATTGGCTACACCCTTCATACCCAGGTCATTATCTCGCTCTGCAGCGATAATGCCGGCTACGTGCGTACCGTGAAGTGCATCCGGGCCACGGACATCACCGTTGCCATAATCACGGTCATAAGGATCCTCATAGTTATCGGCGATTAACGGGCGGGGATTGAAATCCGGGTTGTAGTGGTATTCGTACTGTCCCTGCAGGTATTCAGCATAACCGTTCAGATCTTTTTTGATTTCCTCAAAAGTCTGTCCCTTCGCCATGAGCGATTTGGCGATTTGCACCGCATAGCCCACCATTGGATCAGAAGTGTCCAGCCCATCCAGGTCTTCGGCGGAAATTTCTTTCTTGCCAACTTCCTTTTCGAGCTTATCCAGGGCTTCAGCGATCGCAGCGTAAGTCCCGGCATTCTCTTCCAGGCTCTTCTGCTTGTCCTCTACAACTTTCTTGTACTCCTCATACTTGGCAAAAAGGGCTTTTTCCTTTTTGGAGAGGTCTTCGGGGTCTTTGCCCTTAAACATCTCTCCATATTTTTTGTACAGACGGGTTACTTCCAGGTTATCGTGCTCAATGTTTTCGCCGCTTTTGTTGCCCAGGAAATTCCAGCCATGGATATCGTCTACGTATCCGTTGTTATCATCATCTTTTCCATTGCCGGGAATCTCATCGACATTCACCCACATCACATCATCGAGGTCTTCGTGCTCGTAGTCCACACCGGAATCAATGACGGCCACAACGACTTCCTGTCCTTTTTTGCCTTTGAGCAATTCCTGATAGGCTTTTTCTGTGCTTACGCCCGGCACTCCTTCGGATGGGTCCAGGTTAAACCAGTTTTCCGGCGCTTTGTCCTGCGCTGTAAGGGCTACCGCACCCATCAAAAACAGGTAGAGCCCGATCCATTTCTTGTTCAACATCTATTCGCTTGTTTAATAATTTTAATCAATCAGCTTGTACTTGCAAAAGTAGCATTGTTCACCTGCAAAACAGGGTAAAAAATTGCCATTTTAGCGGTCAGCCAATAATTCTGCAAAGGTAGGATTTCTGGTGAATTTCTCATTTTCTAAACGGGCTAAACCCCAAAATGGGTGAATTAGCCATCTGATTTTTGGGGTTTTAACCTGGCTTTAACCAAAAAGCAGTATTTTCCGCCGCTGTATGAAGTGGATAAAACTGTATTTCCGGTTGGTGCTGCGATATCTGCAGTATTTTCTCAGCGCGCGTACCCGTTACGATGTGCATGCGCCATTTGCCTATGAGCTGGCGGAGCATGTCCTGGAAGACAATCGGCGCTTCTATGCTTTCCAGGACATTGAATTGCTGCGCCGCGGGCTGTTGAAGAATCAGGATTCGGTCCAAATCCAGGATCATGGTGCAGGCTCTTTGGTGAGTTCCGGTTCTGTGCGGCAGGTCAGAAGCCTTGCACGCTACAGTGCCATCAGCCCGGGCTCCGGTGCCCTGTTATTCCGGCTGGTGCAGTTCATGAAGCCTCAAAAAATGCTTGAACTGGGCACTTCTCTCGGTCTATCCGCAGCCTATCAATCACTGGCAGCCCGCAATGCTGAGATGATCAGTATAGAAGGATGCCCACAAACCGCCGCCCTGGCCCGTCAAAATCTGGCCAAGCTGGATGTCCGAAATGTTACCCTTTTGGTGGGGATATTTGAGCAGCAACTCCCCCAGGCTTTGCAACAGCTGGAAAGCCTGGACTATCTTTTTATCGATGGGGACCACCGGAAAGGGGCAAGTTTAGCCTACTTTGAAACCTGCCTGCCTTATCTGAATGAGCATAGCGTGGTCGTCCTGGCTGACATCCACTGGTCCGATGGGATGGAATCAGCCTGGCAAATATTACAAAAGCACGAAAGGGTCCGCCTTTCAGTGGACTTATTTCATTTCGGGCTTTTATTCTTCCGGCCTGAAATCAAGGTTAAATCCAGCCTCCCTCTGATAAAGGCTAAGTACAAACCCTGGCGCATGGGCTTCTTCCCACTATCTGATCAGGCGCACACTGCCTGAGTATTCCTTTACCAAACCGTCAAGAAACACGACCTTTGCCACATAAGTGTACTGCCCCGCCGGCATGGGCTTTCCATTTTTAGTGCCATCCCAGCCATCGCGGGAAGTCTGAGGCAGATAATCCTGTTTTTCATAAACCAGCCCACCCCACCGGTCAAAAATCTGCAAGCTGGCAACAGATTGTACGTTAGGTACGCTGATAAATGGCCGGAAGGTATCATTTCGGCCGTCATTATTGGGGGAAAATGCCGTAGGCAGATAGACCCTGCGCACGTCTTCGAAGGCAATGACTATGGAGTCGGAAGCAGAGCAGCCACCTGTCTGCATGACTTCATACAGGACCGTCATACCATTCAAAGGAAAGAATTGAATGGTACGGCAGTCCGCATCCTGGCAATCATAGTCAATAGGAAGGCTCCATAATGCATTGTCTACAGACTGATTGACCTGAGCCTCCACAACAGCAGCTTCTCCCAGGTCTACACTTTGCGGACCGAACAAGTCTACCACCAGCGGTAAAGGGCTGAGAACAGCAACGGTATCTTCCAAAGTGCACCCAAAGCGGTCCGTAATGCGCACTCGGAATTCGCCGGGGGATAGTCCCGAAAAGCTGCCATCCGGCCCGGGTATTGAGCCTTGTCCAATCAGTTCAATGGACACCGGGAAAAAAGCATTTTCCACTCCAGCTACAGTAACCATACCATCATCCGTATCAGCACAGGAGGTCGTGTCCCCGATAATCGTTGCGGTAATCAGAGGGTCAGGTACCATTTCCAAATTTAGGGTAACGATGCTGTCACAGCCGATTGAGGACTGCAGGGAATCTACATAAGTCCCGGCTTCTGTGAGCACTTCCTGACTGAAGGTATAAGCCCCGCCCTGGCAAAGGGTATCCGAGATCGTAAAAAACTTGGGCTGTACATACACCACTTTAATATTGGAAATGATTCTGCATCTGGAATTTTCCAGATTGCCGGGAGAGTTGGCCACCAAAAAGCGGTAGTAGTAATAGCCCCCTGACAGCTCTGTATGCATGATGGTCTCAGTATTGCCACCGGGGACATCCTCCCAGGTTTGTCCTTCATCGTAGCTGATTTGCCATTTGACAGCCGGGTTATCGTATTGATCGCCGGCTACGGTTGCATTTAGAGGAATAGGGCTGCCATCTTCACATATGTTTTCAATTTCTTCCGGAAGGATGAAGGCTTCAGGACCGCAGGGGCGAAATGCGATATTATCCAGCGCAAGGTCATTGCCAATACCGCCGGGAGCATTATTACGAAGCGTTAGGGTGACCGCTGTCTGCCCGGGCTCTGTCGTAAAGGTAAAGCCGTAAGTCTCCCAGGTTTCGTTTTGTGGCAGGGCGCCTGTAGTATACCGGACCTCACCATCGATCAGGAACGATACGTTGGGGCGGATATGGTCTGGTACAGATGACCGGATCAGATTGATCATGTCTGCTGAAAACTCATATAATGTATTTTCACACAATCCATCCACCTGCTGCTCATAGAATACGCCCTCCTCGAAACTCGCATTCACCACCATCATGTAACCGTTAGGGTCTGTGCTGTTATCTCCAATAGGGAGCCAGCTATCCCAAAGCGGCCATGGGGCGGTATGGTTGGTAATGGTGTAAAAGCCATCATTAGGCGGGGGGGATGTAGAGTAAAGGTAACCTGGAGCAATACCGGGGTTAACGGGCAGGAAATTAGCTGCGCCACTGCCAAAGTCGCCAGCTTCAAAAATATTCTCACCCAGGTTGCCCCCACAGGTATCCTGGGCACTGAGCCCGAACATACAACTCATCATAAAAAAGCATAATAGCAATTGGCAGCGGGCGCTCATAGATTTACATTTTGATTTTAGAGACTGAAGATAGCGCATTTATGGAAGAACTTGTCTCCCACTACCCGCAGAACAGCGGGCACACGACGGAAAATATCTCTATATTCGCGCAAAATGAAAGTATTATGATCGTAATAACCGGCGCAGCGGGTTTTATTGGCAGCTGCCTCGCCCGTCACCTCAATGACCTCGGCTACGAAGATCTTGTTTTGGTGGATGATTTCAGCCGTGCAGATAAAAACCGTAACCTGGAGGGGAAGGTTTTTTCCGAAAAAATTCACCGTAATGACTTTCCGGCCTGGCTTTGGGAGAAGTACTATTTTGTAGACGCTATTTTCCACATCGGTGCCCGTACGGACACCACCGAGCAGGACTGGGAGATCTTCCTGGAACTCAACCTCGACTATACTAAGACGCTTTGGACGCTTTGTGCACAGCACCAAATCCCCTTCATTTACGCCTCAAGTGCTGCTACGTACGGACTGGGCGGGCAGGGCTATGACGACCGCCACGACGTAGTCAATAGTCTTAAGCCTCTCAATCCCTACGGTGACTCTAAAAACGAGTTCGACAAGTGGGCCCTGCAACAGGAGGCACAGCCGCCACACTGGTACGGACTGAAATTCTTCAACGTTTATGGCCCTAATGAGTACCACAAAGGCCGAATGGCGTCCGTTATCTTCCATACCAGCCGCCAAATCAAGTCTACCGGGCAGATGAAGCTGTTCCGTTCGCACCGGGCTGACTACGAGGATGGGCAGCAGCAGCGCGATTTTATCTATGTGAAAGATGTACTTAAGGTCATGTACTGGCTTTATCACCACAAGCCGGAAAGCGGTCTCTACAACCTGGGTACCGGACAAGCGCGGTCGTTCCGGGATTTAGCTGTTAACACTTTTAAGGCACTGGGCCAGGAGCCTAAAATCAGCTTCATTGATACACCCGAGGATATTCGGGACACTTATCAGTACTTCACCGAAGCCAACATGGCAAAGCTTCGGCAGGCAGGCTACAAGGATGATTTCCACACCCTTGAAGCAGGTATCGAGGATTACGTCAGGCAATACTTATCGGAAGAAAAAATTTACTGATTATCTGGGCCTGGGGATGTTATTGAGCCCTGCATAATAAATAAGGTACCAACCATCCTCCAGCCGGGAGAAACGCCGCTCAATCTGAAGATTGTACTCCGGTTGTACCAGTTTTTCGATGATCAGGTCTTTGCTCACCGGGATCAGCTCCCGCTTGAAGTTGGAGCTTTCCAGGTTCAGGGGACGTTGCAGTGTCCAGGTATCCGGTGTCCAGCGGTATAGACCCGAAGCAATCAGGGCGCTATCGGCTTCTCTGGGCAAACCGGGCAAAGGGAAGAGAATGCGCTCCATCTGAAAAGCAGAATCCTGGTGAAAGCGATCGTAAAACGCCGCGAACTCCTGATAGGGCCGCGCCTGACCCTCTTTTCCCGTTGAAGTATCGGCAGATTGATCGGTGCCGCAGGAAATACTGCCTATTGCCAACAGGACAAGAAGTAAGAATCGGTTCATAAGCTACATCTGATTTAAAAGGAGAACGAAGGTAGCCAAATTCTCATTTTGCTCAAGGGGTCTTATTTTACTCGCCCGCCAGGCAATGCAGTACCGCCTGTGCCAGTGCCTCCTCATTAGGTGCGGAAGCCAGCACAGGTTCCTTCCCGAATCTGCGGCAGGCTGATGCCGTTGGGTTGCCGATTGCAACGAGCTGTTGCCCTGGCAGTATTTCATACCGGCTCAGATAAGCTTTTGCATTGAGGGGGCTGGTAAAGACAAGCACTTCCTGGCAGCGAAGCGGAAAGTCCGCAGCTGGCCGGTTATCATAAACGATGATGCCTGTACTCTTAATGATGGAGCCCAGCTTTTTTTGTACGGATTGCCTGGAATGGCGCGCCTGAGGAAAAAGGACCCGTTGCCCATTTGCCGCCTCCGCAAAGGCATCAGCCGTGGTTTCAGGCTCGCCAGTACCTGTAAAAGCTACTTGATAGCCCATATCTGTAACTGCCTGAGCGGTGGAGGGGCCAATACTGCCCAAACGCACCTCCGGAGACAAAGGGTGGGGCAAATTGCCCAGGAAAAATCGGACCGCACGCGGGCTGTAGAAGAACACCCAGTCCGCATCTGGCACCACGCCGAAAGGTACTGGTATAAAGTGGACCAAAGACTGTCCTTCCACCCCTACACCATGTGCCTCCAGAATGAGCCGGAAAGCACTCTGAGCCTGAAGGTTACGGGAGATGTAGGCGGATCTGCGTTGTAGCTTCATGCCCGCAAAAATAGCCAATGATCAGCGAACGCGCCAACGGTCCGTTGAAATGACTGCAATGGGATAGTCTGCCCCAATTTGTAAATGGAGTTGATCCTGCTCATCCGAAGAAAGCAAATCGGGCTGATGTATCATTTCTGAAGGGACACCTGCCAGTTGGGGCAGCCACTTTTTGACGTATTCTCCCTTTGGGTCATATTTCATGGCCTGAGAGATGATATTGTAGTGTTTATCCTCTCTTGGATCAGCGCTGATACCTGCGGCATAGTTCCAGTTCATCCAGTTGCTGGTCACATCATAATCAATAAGGACAGACTCAAAATATTCCGCTCCCATTTGCCAGTTGACCATCAGGTCTTTGACCAGAAAGCTCGATACGTTTTTACGGCCCCGGTTGGACATGTAGCCTGTCGTGGCAATCTCTACCATATTGGCATCGATAAAAGGCACTCCGGTTGCTCCGTCTATCCAGCGTTGCAACAGCCGCTCATCATCACGCCAGCGTGGGTCTGCCATTTCACTAATCCCTTTCTTTTCAAATACTTTGAACCCATGCTTCTTCACCATTAAACGAAGAAAGTCACGCATAAGTAAGCTATGAAATAAGCTTTGTACAGACTCCGATGCTCCCCTCTGCTGCTCATAAGCCCTAAGGTGGTGGTAAACCATTTTGGGGGAAAGGCATCCCTGAGCCAGCCATGCTGAGAAACGGGAAGAATGGCCTGCTTTGCTTACGCCGCAATGAGTGTGCGCGTACTCCTGAACGGTTTCCTGTTCCCAAATATACCGATGAAGGTACTCAAGCCCTGCTTCTTCTCCGCCTTTCCAAACGAAACCCTCCCGGTCATTCGAAACAAAGGAGACATGCCCGAGGTCTTCAAGGGCAGGAATTTCACCTTCTTCGAGCTTGACCATAATAGGCGCCATCTCTTCCGGGGCAGGCAGTGGTTCACGTATGGGCACATAGCGCTCCACCTCCTTTCTGAACTGTGAAAAACTATCAGGAGTATGAGTGATCGGGAACGGTAAGTCAGCAGTATAATAAAGCATCTTGCCTCTGGAAAACCGAATTTCCTGGCCGATCGTCCATAGTTTTTGTTCCAGGGTGTCCTGAACATAGACTTCATCCGGGGTGCGTTCCCGGTTACAAAACACCCAATTGGTTTTAATTTTTTGAGCGAGTTCAAAAATTTCTTCTTCCGGCTTACCCACTCTCACAATAAGGTTGCTACCGATAGCCTGAAGAGCCTCCCGTAAGTTCTGTACGCTTTCTATGATAAACTGTGCCCGGAATTTACCGGTTTTGGGGAAGCCAAAACGATCTGTTTTGCCAAGGAAAGTACGTTCGTCAAATACATAAACAGGGATAACTTCATCCAGAGAGTTAATGGCGTCATAAAGTGCTTCATTATCGTGGAGCCTCAAGTCTTGCCGGAACCATACAATGCCCCTTTTTGTGTACATAGGCTGTTGGAGGTTAATTGTTTCAAAAATCTTTGAAAGGCAACACGGGAGCCAAACAATGGTTGTGAGATTTTAGTCATTTTGATGTGCATTTATCCGGATGAACTAATCTGCCTGCCCTTTCGTTGCAGTCATGGAAAAAGCACAGAACCGCATTCTGCAATGGATCAGCAACAATTAGAAAAAGAACTGAATTTTTTGACCTCCCGAAGCTCCGGCAGCGGCGGGCAGCATGTCAACAAAACGGAGACGAAGGTTGAAGCCCGTTTTGAGGTGGGTGCCTCTTCTGCTCTTTCACCAGCTGAAAAGCGCAAAGTCTACAGCGCTCTGAGTAACCGCATCAGCAAGGAGGGCATTCTCGCTGTGAGTTCGGACAGCCGGCGATCCCAGGTACTCAACCGGGGCGCTGCCGTTAAGAAGCTGCTCCGGCTGGTCAAGAAAGCCCTGCGTGCCCGCAAGCGCCGAAAAGGGCCACAGCCTCTGAAAGCCAACCCTCAGAAGCGCCTCGAACGAAAGCGCCAACAATCTGAGAAGAAAGCCCTAAGGGGAAAAATTAAAATTTAACCTACTTTTGCGGCAGACTAAATACATTCGCATGCGCTACGGATTACTTCTGATTGCATTCCTGGCTATCACTAACCTATACGCCCAGGACAAACCCAATTACCGGATTTTTGACAAAAAAGGGAACCCGGCAACCTTTGAAGACCTCCTGAAGGATAGCCGAAAGTCTGACATCATTTTCTTCGGAGAGCTCCATAATAACCCTGTCGCGCACTGGCTGCAGTATGAGCTGACGGCTTCCCTGCATTCGACAATAAAAGGTGATCTGGCACTCGGAGCAGAAATGTTTGAAGCGGACAACCAGTTGCTGCTCGATGAATACCTTTCCGGAACCATCAAGGAAAAGACCTTTGAGGAAGAAGCCCGGGTCTGGAATAACTATGCCACTGATTATAAGCCGTTAGTGGAATTCGCGAAAGCCAATAACTTATCCTTCACAGCCACCAACATCCCGCGGCGCTATGCAAGCCTGGTATTCAAAGGTGGTTTTGAAAGCCTGGATGATTTGCAGGAGGCTGCGAAAAGCTATGTCGCTCCCCTGCCTGTAAAGTATGATGCCAGCCTTCCTGGTTATCAGAAGATGGTAGAAATGATGGGCGGTCACGGTGGCGGCTCTGACAACTTCCCAAAGGCGCAGGCAATCAAGGATGCAACGATGGCTTACTTTATCAGTGAAAACCTGCCGGAAAAAGGGGTGTTTATTCATTATAACGGGTCCTACCATTCTGACAATTATGAAGGTATTGTATGGTACCTGCAAAACGACTACGCCCCTAAAGCCAAAATAACGACCATTACTACTGTGGAGCAGAGCGATTTGTCCGCTATTGACGAAGAGCATGCAGGCAAAGCGGATTTCACCATTGTCGTTATTGATACGATGACCAAAACTTACTAAATATCTATGCCGTTAAGGTTGCTGCCCTTCTTACTCGTCGTTTTTGCCACACTAAGTTGTGAGCAGAAAGATACGTTGCCCATACTCAGCAAAACCGAAAATGCAGAGGGGCAAACGGTCTATAAAGTCATACCTGATTTCACCTTTATCAATCAGGATAGTCAGCTGGTAACGCCAGCTACTTTTGAAGGCAAGGCCTATATCGCTGATTTTTTCTTTACTTCCTGTCCGACGATATGCCCCATCATGAGCCAAAATATGCTTGGGCTTTATGAGGCTTACGCTGACGAACCACGCCTGGCTTTCCTTTCGCATACTATTGACCCGGTCCGGGATACAGTAGCCATGCTGAAACACTACGCCACCAACCTTGGCGTGGAAGACCAGCGCTGGCATTTCGTTACCGGGCCCAAAGACAGCCTGTATGCTATTGCTGATGATTACTTCAATGTAGTAGTGGAAGACCCTACCCTTCCCGATGGTTTTGACCACAGCGGCAGGTTTGTTCTGATAGACCCCAGTGGCTACATCCGGTCTTACTGCAACGGCACACAGCCAAATGAAGTCGAGGCTTTTAAAAAAGACATAGAAAACTTACTCCATGAAATGGAAAACCCCGATACTGCTCATTAGCCTTTTCAGCCTGTTGATATGGATTAGCTGCCGGGATGACCCCTACAAGCAGGGGCGGATTTTGTACCAGAATTTTTGCGCGAGTTGCCATATGGATGATGGCAGTGGCCTGCAAGGCGTGATGCCTCCTCTTGCAAATGCTGATTATGTAGCCGAAAACCAGGACCGGCTGGCCTGTATTATCCGCTACGGTATGGAAGGGCCTGTTGTCGTCAACGATACCACCTACAACCAACAAATGGCCGGCATTCCTCAACTTACTGACTTTGAGGTCACTAACATCATCAATTACATCAACCATTCCTGGGGCAATGACTACGGCTATATGCCCTATGCTGATGTTAAGGCAACACTGGAAGAATGCAAGCCTTAAGTCACTAAAACTGTTTTTGCCAGCCGCGCACTCTTTTATTTTCGTGGGAATTGCTACTTTAGGGTTTACAAAATTGAATTCCTAAACAAACGATTCACACCTCATTGATCTTCAGCGTTTTAAAGATTTTGAGGTTTGTCTTTTAACCGTCTAGCAGTTCCTTGCGTGTTATGATGAAGAAAATTACCCTGCTTTTTTTAGTCCTTCTGCCGATTATAGTTTTTGCTCAGCCCGAAAATGATGATTGTGCAGGCTTGATTGACCTGGGTGTGGCTCCCGCCTGCCCGGATACCGTATTCTTTTCCAATGTGGACGCCACGTCCAGCGATATTGGATTTGGCAACATACCAAGTTGCTTCAACGGCGGTGTTGTAGGCAACGATGTCTGGTTCGCATTTACGACCAGCGATACCATTTTTGATTACACCATTACTGCTACCGGAATCTCGGATCCAAGCGGGTCTGATCCTTTGAGCAGCCCGCAAATCGCCCTTTACCGAGGGGTTTGTGAATTTGACAACCTCGCTGAAATCGCCTGCGAATCCACGGAACTGGGCACCTCTGTAGTTGAACTCGACGTACAGGGGCTGACTCCCAACGTCACTTATTTTATCCGGATTACCGATTACAGTGCGACAGGTACACCAAACTGGGGATCGTTTCAGCTTTGTGTGGAGGAGCAGGAGCCTGCTTCTACGATTGACGAAGGAGGGTCTAACTCCTGCAGTGGCATCCTTTATGACACAGGTGGCCCGGATGGCGACTATGGCAATAACGAAAATAATGTCTTTACAATTTGTCCGGATCAGCCGCATGACTGTATCCTCTTCACCATGAATTATTACAACCTGGAGCCAGGCGGATTTCCGATCACTGATGTGATTTCCTTTTACGATGGCGATGGCACCGACAGCCCGCTCATTTCGCAGCTGGGCGATGGGGACTTCCTAAATAATGATGAAGGGGGCGGTGGTGTTTGCTTCCAGGTGCAAGCCACAAGCGGCTGCCTCACTGTTGAATTCATATCTGACGGGACCAACACTTTTGAAGGGTTTGAAGGTATGTGGGAATGCCAGCAAAACTGCGAACCGCTACAGCCAATTACTGTTAACGGGGGCGTGACAGAAGAAGAGATTGTCAACTTCGTTTCCACGCCCGATGTAACGGCTGAAATCACCAATATTGACTGTCCCGAAGAATCCTACGGAACCTTCGAAGGGGGTGACATGACAGACCTCGGACTCGAGCGGGGCTTACTTTTGACTTCCGGTAGCCGTGACTATGCCGTTGGCCCTAATACCGGGGGCGGTGGCGGAAGCCCGGGCACGGATAACGGTGCACCTGGTGATGCCGACCTCGATTACCTCTCTACTGTTTTTGGTGAGGGCACTACTTCTCAAAACGCTTGTGTGGTGGAGCTTGACGTCTTTGTCGCTACCGATGAGCTGTCCTTTGAATATGTTTTTGCTTCTGAGGAATACCCGGAATTTGTCAATACGACCTTCAACGATATTTTTGCCTTTCTGGTTTCCGGGCCTGGCATCACTGGCGACCCTAACCTTACGAACAATGCTGTAAATATTGCCACCCTGCCCGATGGCACACCGGTGCAGATCAATAGCGTAAACAATCTCCTTAATTGGGAATATTACCGTAACAACCTCGGTGGCCAAAGTATTCAGTACGATGGTATGACCTCTGATTTCCTCGGAATAAAGAAAAGCCTGACTGCCAGTATAAATGTAGAGCCGTGTAATACCTACAGCCTCAAACTTGCTATTGCTGACCGGGGCGATTCTTCTTATGATTCCGGTGTGTTTGTTTCTGAACTCAAAGGCGGCACACCGAATCTGACCGTGCAGTTTAATTCTGGTATTGATTATCTTGTAGAGGATTGCGTTAACCAAAATGACGAAGTTATTGTCTCGCTCATTGATCCGGTAGAAGACACGACCTCTTTCCTCGTCTCCATAGGCGGTACAGCAGAAAACGGGCTGGACTACCTTCTGGAAATTCCAGACTCTGTGATTTTTCTGCCCGGCCAAAACGAATTGTCCTTCCCCCTGACTACCTTATCCGACATTCTGACGGAAGGCACAGAAACCATCATACTCACCCTCAGCAATGACTTCGGGTGTGGTGAGGTCATCTACACAGAGCTTGTGGTTGAGCTCCGCGATCAAATTGACGTAAGCATTGACGCTATTGAAGTAGGGCAGGATACCGTACTGGTTTGTGCAGACAGCTCAATTGTACTCAACGTAACCGGTGCAGCATCGTTTTTCTGGAGCCCGGTCAGTGTATTTGATGAGCCTACCTCTCCCAATCCTACAGCATCTCCGATGATGAGCCAATGGGTTCAAGTGGAAGGGATTGTAGGGCCTTGCGTCGATACAGACTCTATTTTCCTTCAAATTATTGATCCGGAGATTGCAGCGTTCCCGGAAGATTCCCTATTTATTTGCCAGGGAGATATGGTGCAGCTCAACTCCACCAACAACGCCAACAACAGCAACCTGACATGGACGCCCGGCATCGGTCTAAACGATTCTACCCTTGTTAACCCCGTTGCCACTCCTCAAGTTACTACGGATTATATTGTAGCTGTGGATATTGCGGGTTGTGTGGTGCAGGATACAGTTCATATTGATGTGGCACCATTCGACTTCCCTGAAGTGCAAAGTGATACCACGATTTGTGAGAACTTTGGGGTTCAACTGGCCAGCTTCATCGATCTTAACCAGACGACTACCACCTACCAATGGACCCCCAATGTTGGATTGGATAATGATACCATTTCCAACCCGATCGCTTTCCCGGAAACAACGACTACCTACCAGCTGATTGCAGAAAGTGGTAATGGTGCCTGCGCAGACACTGCAGAAGTAACGGTAACCGTCTTACCTGCTAATGTGGAGATTCAGGGACCCGACTCTTTAGAGATATGCCTGGGCACCGTTGTGGACCTTGAAGCGATTACGAGTACCGGGGCCGGCGAGACCCTGGTATGGTCACCGGATAACGGAACCATTAGTGATACCAGCGGGCTGACCACTCAGGTTACCACTGATATAACGGACTGGTATTTCGCAGAATTCACCGTCGGCGCCTGTACCGTTTTCGATTCTGTATACATCCGGGTCGATTCACTGCCTGCTACGATGATTATGCTGGATCCGGAAAAAGACAAGTACTGTGAAGGTGAGATTGTGACGCTTTCCTCACCGGTTTACGAACCCAGCTTCTTCCCGGATATCGAATTTAGCTGGGTAGACCCTCTGGGCGCAGAAACACCGGATACCTTATGGAATATGGTACTCACACTTCAGGATACCTTCCTGTACGAGCGTATTACAACCAACAGGGCCTGCGTGGATACGGCCTCGATTCTGATCAATGTTCAAGCCGTGCCGGTCGCGACGATTACGCCTTCAGACTCCGTAGTTTGCCTGGGCGACGCCGTTGATTTCCAACTCGAAATAACCGGCCAGTATGAGTCTTTCGAATGGATGGGCAGTGGTCTGAGCTGTACAGATTGCTTCGATCCTACTGCATCTCCGGCGAGCGGACAATATACTGTTGAAATTGATGCAGATGGCTGTGATGCCAGTGTCAGTGCCAGTATTCAGCCGGTGGAAATTCCGTTTTTGGGCAATAGTCAGACCATTTGCCCTGGTGAAAGTGCCGAGCTTAACCTCGGTGGGCCATTCGGGCCTGATGACACCTACACGTGGTCGTCATCCACCGATCCTGATTTTAGTAGCAATGAGCCTAATCCGGTGGTCAGCCCTGAGGTTACAACAACCTACACTGTGGTGGCTGAGAACGGTGTTTGCCCGCCTTTGGAAGAAGAAGTGACCATTACGATTTCAGATTTTGCAGAAATTGTGAGCGTCGACCTTTCACCAACCGACTTGTGCCAAAATGAGGAAGCTAACTTCACCATCGAAGCGATTAACCTGTCAGATGGAGACCGTTTCGAATGGACAGACCCTAATGGCATGCAGCTCATTGGTGGCACAAGCACTTCCGGCTCCTTCAACCCTACTGTGAGTGGAACTTACACGCTGACTTACATCAACGCTAACGAATGCGGTACGCTAACCGAAACGTTCGAGCTTTCCGTACAGCTTGCCCCGGCCGTTGAACTGGCTAACGACACAACGATCTGCCTCGGGCAGTCCGTG
>ENA-UENT01000446-UENT01000446.1-marine-metagenome-genome-assembly--contig:-NODE-446-length-25463-cov-3.180260_pt1 | contig 25463 bp, 16 predicted proteins | sample MGYA00237879_ERZ529330 | MGnify/ENA primary metagenome ERZ529330 (study PRJEB26372, sample SAMN05368345) | marine metagenome | biome: cultured habitat; feature: ocean water; material: water; isolation... | reverse complement strand
ATTATCCGAAATCAAAGAAATAGTAAGCGCCTTACAGGAAGGTAGTATTAGCATTGATCAATTGTCAGAAGAAGTTGGTAAGGCCAGCGAGTTAATCCAATACTGCCGTACCAAATTGCGTAAGACCAGTTCTGAATTGGAGAAAATGTTTGAGGACCAGGAGTAAAATTTCCAGTATGAATCCTCCAGGTATACTTGACCCAACGATCACAGACCCATTGGACCAAGTATGCCCATGCAGTACTATTTCTCTCCACTTCGCTCCAATTGAAGTCGATTTTGCAAGTACAAATAACGAGCGTAATTCTTCCAATTGTCTGGTGCTAGCTCGTAAGCCTTTTTAAAGTTTTCTACCACTTTCTGCTGATCGTCATTGACTAGATAATATTCCCCTAATGCCAGGAAGGCCTGCCATTGTTCGGGATGATCTTTACTATTCTGCAGCAATAGACGATGGGCACGTTTCTTCTCCTTCTTCACTAGCAAGGTATTGAGACCATAATAATACATGTTGAACCCTTGTGCTGATTTGATTGTTTCTTGCAATTGTTGTTTAGCTGATTTATCCCCCTTTGCCAATAGCAATTCAGCCTGTAGAATATGATAGGAGAACTGTTCATATTGCGGAATTTCTTGCTTCTCCATTTTTTCAGTTGCTTTTTGAACGTTTTCCCAAGCTTTGTCTTTCTCCCCTTTGTTTCTGTATTCTTCGGCGAGAATAAGGTAATCATTGAAGGTCTTATCCTCTTTAGCCACAAGGGCATCGATGATATTTCGGGAAACATCTGTCGACACCTTGAAAGTCGCTCGAACATCCGTCCAATGCAAGGAGACTTCTACCGCCTCTGCCTCCGGATTCCTAAAGTCATAGCTCAGCCATTCTTGAAAAGCAGCTTTTTCTACTGGAACCTTTACCCGCAACACATCCTGAGATGGCTCATATTGAAAGGCTCCCCAGCTAAAGTCGTTTGTAAATACAAAGGTCCAATCCTTCTCCGACACGAGTACAACCAAGCCATATTTACCAGCCTGCAAGGGTGAATCATTGATGTTTACATCATGTGCGAACTCGATGGTTGTACGCTGGTTTGATCCCGCCCGCCAAGCATATTCTTTGCCATCCACAACAAAGTCATAAGGTACAATACCGCCAAAAATCTTCCGGCCTTTGGCTAATGGACTGTGATAATTTATCTCAACTGCTGTGGTTCCAATGGTCCGACTTAGGGTAACCTTCTGGCTGATTCGCCGAGAGTTTTGTACATCTTGGCCAGAGAGTTGGAGTGCAGTGGTCAGAATTAATAAGAGTAGAAGTACAAGTTTAGGGTGATTCATAAGATAGGTAGTTTATCTCTAAAAAAATGCGGTCTCCTGTAAGCGTATCGCTGACACCAAATATCCACAAACCACCATACAAATCTGTAGATGTGGTCGTTCAAGTCTATTCATTATCGTTCAAGTTCGTTCACTACCTTCAAGCATTTTTTTGATCACAAACAAATAGAGGGAAAATATTAACTGAGGAATATTTTTGATTGAAAAATAAAATTAGGCTGGTCATAAGGCAGATAAAAGACTATTTTAGATAGAACTCAATACCAGAGCCTATGCGTTCCATACCCTTATTCTTCTTGATTTTAATCGCTTTCGTACTGCTTGGGGCTTCCCTGAGTCATCCCTCAACCACGGCCGACTTAGCCCCTTCAGCCCCATCCATTGATTCATTGAAGATAGATGCTCCTGCTGCTGTGAAGCAGATCATACTAGCCAAGTGCTATGACTGTCATGCAGAAGGTGGCGATGAGGATGCCATGAAAGATCTGCTTTGGGATGAATTCCCTAGCCTACATCCAGAAGATCAGATGTATATACTGGACGATATCGTAGAGTCGATTGAAGAAAGAGAAATGCCACCAGAGGATCACCTGAAGGAACACCCCGAGGATAAACTCACACGGCAAGAAGCCAGAACCTTGATTGAATGGGCTGCTGCCCTGGCAAATGACTTAGACCAGGGATAAATGCTCACATATGATTCAAAACTAGAGCGCCCCGACTCAGTCTATATGCTGAGTCGGGGCGCTTATCGTTTCTGTAAAGGTGTTATACTTTAACGACCGAGGGTCACATCTCCTTTTTCTTCTTTTCTGAGCCCTCCCGGCAGTTCGTAAATGATTTGGTATACATAGACATCCGACGGTGCAGGCTTGCCATTGTGCTCACCATTCCAAGGCGTATTGTCACTAACATTATGAACAATTTGTCCCCAGCGATTAAACACCTTGAAGGTAACTACCTGAATAGCTGTACCTGGGAAAAATGCCTTAAATTCATCATTTACATCGTCTCCATTCGGGGTAAATACGTTCGGAATCATTGGCGTTGGATTGAAGACAAATACGCCAATGGTAGCCGTGGCCGTACAGCCCGTCGGAGTCGTAACGGTCAAAGTATAGAAGAAAGTTTCTTGTTCAGGTTCTTCACCATTAATAAATGGACGAACTGTCACGCTAGCTCCATCAGATGGTTCCTGGATTCCTTCTCCTTCCCATTGGTAAGTTAGACCGTCAATAGCTGGTAGGACTTGAGCGGTTAAGGTTACGGTTTCTCCATTAAAGATGGTATCTGGGATGGGCACAAAAGTGATATCTGGTGCATCAAAGACTTGCACATCTGCCGAAGCCGTTGCGGTTCCACAATTAGGTCCATAAGTATAATTAACACTAACGGTTACACTGGATTGCAGGTTTGTTAGGTTGAAGCTTGGACCGGTCTGATCAGTAGGCTGTCCATTTACTAGCCATTCAAAGACCTGCTGGACGTTGGCCGGAGCTGTACCCATCGCATTAAAAGTAATATCATCTCCCCTACAAACTTCCGTCGGCCCGTCAAGAGAAACCGTAGCATCCTGCACCACAAAAATGGTTACTTGCTGTGTGACTGGTCCACAATCGTTCGTGGCAGTGAGCTCGTAGGTCGTCGTCTCCTGTGGTGAAACCGTCAAACCGGGATCTGTTGAGCTAAAGCCAGGATCCTCCGGAGATGTCCAGAGGTAGGTGGCATCTGCCTCCGCAGGAGCTTGATTTAAGCGTATCGATTCATTACTACCCGCGCAGATGACCTGATCGGGTACCAGCTGTATTAAAGGTAATGGGTCCACATTAATCGTCATGGATGCCGAGGCTGGGCAATCATCCAGACTTCCCTGTACCGTAAAGGTGGTAGTCTGGATAGCGATCGCAATCGGATCTTCACAATCTGTACAACTCAAACCTTCCATTGGCATCCACATCACTTCATCTATGCCAGGGTCATATGTCGTTGTAATCTGCACGGGCGAACCTGCACAGACGGTGGTATCCATCGGCATAATCCGAATTTCCGGAATCGGCTTAACCTCCACATCTGCAAAGGAAGTATCAACACAAACGCCCAACGTAGCTACCCGGAAATAGCGTGAAGTCGTATCTGGATTCAACACCATATTGTAGAGAGAATCACCGCTAATGAAGCCATTACCACCTCCCCATTGGAAGTCGATATCTTCGAAATCACTCGGTTCAAAAATCTCAGAGGTCAAAACCAGCAGGGAACCTTCACAAATGGAAGTATCTGAAGGCATGATATCCAAATTAGCGGGTAAGGAGTCTACTTCTATAAAAATGGAATCCGTTCGGACACATCCATTTGGAGCATTGATCGTTGCGTAATAGGTTGTAGGGAAATCCGGAGTTGCTGTCACATTCCGGCCCTCTCCTGCACTTAGTCCAGCAGTTGGGAACCAGGTCACGGTCGAATCTGCCGGAGTTGCTTCTACTTCCAAGGCCACTTCTTCACCCCTACAGATCTGTAGACTATCTTCCCCTAAAATCTCAATTGATATTTCAGTCATCGTAACTTCGAAAGAGGCTGTAGTCGTACAGATATCTCTGGAAGCTGTGAGTGAATAGGTACCGCCAGAAGTAATCACCGCAGCGCTATTGGCTAGGGTATCATCGGCAAAGGTACTAGGCCCACTCCATTGATAACTTACGCCTTCCTCTACTGTCGTTGCTCCCAAGACAATCTCATCATCTTGACAAACCGTGGTATCCGGTAGCACGCTAAGCACAGGCAATGCTAGGAAATCTACCACAACGGAATCTAAGGATGGCACGGGGCAATCGGCATTTGTCACAGAAAGCAGATAGGTAGTACTCTCCGTCGGTGTAGCTGATGGATTAGCATCCGATGAGCTAAATCCACCTGGGCGTGACGTCCAAACGTAAGAGGTTCCATCTACCGGCGCTCCTCCTAAGTCAACAGACTCTCCTTCACAAAGGGTCAGATCATCTGCGATATTATATTGTGGTGCTTCGTTTGCCAGCACGGTCAAAGTCATATCATCCGTGAGTGTACAAGAAGGTGTCACCAAGGTCACTGTAACGGTATAATCACCAGCCACATCGGCCGATACCATTGGATCAGCACAATCGGTACAACTTAAAGTAACACCATCTTGGGCTGACCAGCTATAGTCACCAATGTCAAAGTCCAAGCCCGCCACAATCTGGAATTCTTCTCCTCTACATACCGTGGCGTCAGGTCCCGCGTCTACATCATACACAACCACTTCCACAGATATTGTATCGGTAAAGCAAACACCTTGAACTTCGGCTTGATAAATTGTCGTTTCAGATGGGGTGGCAACAGGATCAAAACAAGTGGTACAAGACAAAGACTCTGTTCCCGTGATCCAGGTGATATTATCTACTACTTCTTCGATTTGTATCTGTACAGATGACCCTTGGCAAACTACGGTATCTCCTGCGGTTACCTCTGGAATAATTGGATCTAACACCGCTGCATCCGAAGGTCCCCAGTCGATAGAAATTTCTCCGCTCTGGATATCATTACCCCAGTCATTAACTAAGACCAGGTAAATCTCACCGGGTTGTGCCTGGATAGGTCGTACAAAGTCGTCACCTCCAGCGCCCGGCTCTGCTCCACAGTCATATTCGTCGGTCACTGGTTGGCCATCGGCATTTACATTAGCTAATCCTGTCGGTTCTACACCAGCAGCCCAAGAAGAACGTACCGGCTGATTCGTTTCTATGAAATTGATCACCTCATTTGGGCTCAGACAAACTTGTTCGTTTGTAAAAGGGCCCCAAACGTTGAAATCGATATCGGATGCTTCTGCCGGATTGGCGGCCTCAATGATGAATCCAAAATCACCGGCCTCTTGCGCCTCTATACTAAACCAATAATAGTTGGGCTGGTCAGAACCAATATTCAACCAGCATCCGTCATTTTGTCCTTCGTTAAAGGCGATATCCTGGAATCCTTGCTGAAACTGTAGTACTACCGGAAGACCATCTTCTCGCAAGCAACCATTTAATGGATTACAAAGTGCATTGGTCAGAGCCGGGGAAAGCGCACAATCTGTTTCACTGATATTGATATCAAAGTTGGTGCAGCCAGAGGCATTGGCAACCACTATATAATAGGACTGTGGATCCTTTAAGTCTACACTTCCAATCACGCCAGAAGTACCCACGCCTACACAACTTGAGTTGGGATCATTTGGTGGTCCATCTAGCACTAAAACACCAGTACCTGGAGCGGCATTGGACAATTCGATTCTAGCGCAAAGGTTACCAGGAGAATCGTAACGGAAAACATATTCTGGTCCCTGGACAAAAGTTGCACCTTCACAAGCTGTTTGCCCTAGCGAGGCCCCACCTTCGCAAGTATCGAAGGAGTCAGAGAAAGGAATACTCGCAATTTCTGTTGGGTTACCGGAAGTAGATCCACCACATACATCAGGCGTACAAGTCCAGGTCAACATAAATCCATCCAGGTTCACTGACAAGTCAGATTGGAACTGGATAGTTGCACAGTCACTTTCAATATAGACTGGAAGATCGTTGACAACACCAAATAGATTGGCAATAAGCGGAGCATCTGTATTTGAACCTGCATAAACGCGCAGAAAATCAATACCTGCTCCAAATAGAGTTTCAGTAGCTAATTCCACAACATCGATCTGAATGCAGGAATGAGGATCATCTGGGCAAATCGTGAAAGTACTATTCTCATTTATGCTGTAGGCACCATCTGGTCCACCGGAATCATATAGCGTACCGGAACATGCCGTGGTGCTAGGTTGGTCTCCGATATTAAAATCGGCTACAAATTCCTCTACACAAACCGTGAAATCCCCCCAGTTGGGAGCTGCCGTGGCGGAGAAATCATTTACCCGTAGGAAAAAAGTTACGTTTGGGGATAAATCAAATAGATCCAACTCCAAACTGCTGTCTCCATTATTACTAGATAAACAGGCGATCTCCTGTAAACCATTTACCAAACAGGTACCACGATAAACAGCGATTTGCGGGTTTTGCAGGGCAGAATTAGCTCCAGCGTCCGTACCTGCAACTCGAATCGTGATATCTCTGATCTCATCTGTGGTCGTAAACGTAAACCACACATCATTTTGCGTAGTCCCACCATTAAAACAAGTCGGATTGTTTCCCACTCCAATGTCGCTAGCTGTGGCATTCACGTTCGTGTAAATGGTCTGGCCACAATTCGGCACGACACCTAATTCTACTTCTGCACTACATTCGTTATTGCTCGGCGCCTGTCCATATGTAAAATTGATGAGGAAAAGGGAGAGCGTAACGAGGAGAATGTTCTTCATTATGATGACTTTCTTTTGGAAATTGGTTCTGTAACTATTGGCGATCAATGTATTCGAGTGCTAATTCCGTTAGCGCATTTCGGATAAGCGCTATTTGGCGAGGAAAAATGTAGTTTTCCGCTTCCTTCTAGCCGCTTTTTCACCTTGCTGTCTCTAGGTTTTTTCAGGATTTTAGACAGCTAGATCCATGCATTGCGTTGACCAAAAATAAACAAATTTTATAATTTCCATTCTGAAAGCCACATATAGTAAAGGCAGCCGACATAATACCAGCTGCCTCTATGCTTTTTCGGACCACTACGCAACCCTAGCTCCCGCAGAATTCGTAGGTAATCTCTGTAGAAATAGTCCCCCTAAGGCTCCATAATAAATTGAGTCACTCGACGAATTACATCGGGGTTTTTAGTAATTTGATAATGTCCGTATCCCTTGGAGATCAGCACACTGGCTTGATCAATCGATTCAAATATGGCCAAGGCTTCACTGACGGGAACCACTCTATCCTCTTCATCATGAACGATGAGGATATCCTCCGTCGTTATGCTGTTCCCCCATTTTCCAAGACTAGCCTTGGCCACAGGCATGAGCATTTTATATTCAATGATAGTACGAAAATGTTTTCTTGCTGGTTTTGGCACATGCATGAAGTCTGTTGCTTGCTTCAACATCAGTTTCATATCATTCGGCGAGCTAATCGTCACCAAACGGCGCACTTGCGTGTCCAACTCCAGTTGACTTAGCGCGTATAACATGGCTACCCCGCCAAAAGAATGACAAATAGCCGCCTCAATCGGTCCCACTTGATGAATAAGGGCTCGAATAGCTTTCGCGAACTCAGGTAAATTTGTCCGACGACCTTCGGAGTTCCCATGTGCAGGTCCATCAAAGGCTACCACTCGATAACCGGCCTCCAAAAATGGATCCACAAAACTGCGCATGGCCGTACCGCGAGACTCCCATCCGTGTACTAGAAGGATCGTCTTATCCCCATCTCCCCAGCTATACCCCTTGAGCACTTGTTTAGCGAATAAAACCTCAAAGATTCTGGCCTTTTCCAAGGTAGGATCAGAAACTCTATGTTGGGCCCGTCTCCGTGGAGTAGTAAATAGAGTATAGGTCAGTTTCCCTGCCGCTTTGGGAAAGAGCCTACCTATGGTTTGAAATCCGAAACGAATTGGATGAATCAACCAAGGCGTCTGTACGCCAACTTCCTTCTTTTTCTCTGGCCAATTAGAGGCTAGGTATTCGATTTTTTTGACTGCTTGCATTTCAATCGGGTTTTAAAGAATCGATCATCTCTACCAAGTGATGAGCGATCACATCAAAGTAGTGCACATCTTTGTACAACTCGGCCATCATAATCCCTCCTTCTAAGACAGCAATAAATCGGATAGAAAAGTCACGAGCATTTAGGTCGATACGAACCTGTCCTTTCGACATGCCCTTTTCTAATGTATACACCATGCGATTAATCCAGACATCCATTTGTTCCTTAACAGCTGAATGTAGAAATCGGTGTGTATTCTTGGTATCGACTGCTGTATTTTGGATCGGACAGCCTCCTTCTACCGGAGGATTCAGTATTCTCTCTTTATAGAAGTAGACAACAGCCTTTAGTTTATCTAGCGTATTGTCAATGACTTTAGTGCGACGCCCTACCTCTAGCAACACCTTGTCCACCGCCAACTCGAAAGACGCGAGGGCTATTTCTTCCTTACTCTGAAAGTGACCGTACAGCGCTCCCTTTGACATCTTGGTAGCCTCCATGATATCCTTCATGGAGGTGCCTGCGTAACCATTCAGGTTGAATAGCCCTGCGGATTTATCCAGAATATGCTGCCTAGTTCTTTCTGCTTTGGTCATTGACATTTCCCCTATGTGCTTTTATTCTTAAGGATCTATTTATTAAGTAATTCCGATTTGATTTCTTCAATCTGTCTTAGATGATGTGCATTGTGAAAAATGACGAAAAACAACATTTCGCGCACACTTAAGTTTCCCATCGCTGGGTGCGGAATCACGTAGTCGTCCAATTCTTCTTCTCCCCATTTTGCGGCCACCTCTTGGAATCCCTGTGATACCTCCTCCCACTTCGTTCGGGTCGCGTCCAATGTCTCTACCGGTTCTTGTTTAGGCTGGAAACGGGCAGGCGGAATAATATTTTGTTCTGCAAGAATCTTGATATACCTGGCCTTTAAGTCATTGAAGTTCTCACCTTCTCGATCTAGCTCACCAAACATGTGACGCATTTGTGATTTGGGTAGGTGTAAGGCCTTTAGGACGGGGACATTTGATAATATTAGGTGTTCCATCTGTTGAGCTGTATTCCATTTCCCTTTAAACCCCACTTGGCATTGTCCAGGTGCCAATTCGCCAATACTCTGGTCTACGATTTGAAAACTTTCTTCCAATCCTTCGAAGATGCTTTGCTTGGTTGTAGGTGTTGCTTCCATTTCATTTGTTTTGATTCAGTGCCGTAAAACCCTTACGGATGACCACGCCCCTATTTCGATAGAGAGACGAACAAAACATCAAAAAACTAAGGGTTCAGTTCAAACGACTATTCAAAGTTATGACTTTTTTGTTAAAAATAAACCGATCGGTCTTTTTTAACATTTAAAACAATTGGATTAACTTTGCTCGCATGGAAGAAATCTATTTGGGATTAGGTAGTAATATTGGGGATAGGAAAAAGCATATCACTCAGGCTATCAATAAAATAGAAACTCACATTGGTCCTTGCCTACAGCAATCCAGTCTGTACAAAACGGCGGCATGGGGAAAGACCAATCAGTCTTATTTCATTAATCAGGTTATCCAAATTAGTACTTCAAAAGCCCCGATTGACATTCTGGATGGGATCTTGGACATAGAAAGACAACTAGGAAGGGTAAGAAAGGAGAAATGGGGAGAACGGACTATCGATATTGATCTACTCTTTTATGGATCAGAGATCGTTGAACTACCGAGGCTTCTCGTACCTCACCCATTCATCGCGGAAAGGCGCTTCGTTTTGGCACCCTTGTATGAAATTGCACCAGATTTTATCCATCCGATTTTTGAACGTAGCATTGGAAGTTTACTAGAAGATTGTCCTGATACCCTTCCGGTAGAACTAGTGTATTGACTTAGAGCTTACTCAAGCACCAGAATCTATCCCAAATTAGCGGCTTTATCTACTTGAACTTGGAAATTCATCAAGGATTATCGAAATTCAGCCGCTCAAAGCATGCAGTTACCCAACATACCATATCAATTCATTGCCATCGAAGGAAATATCGGGGCTGGCAAAACCACTATTTCCAAAAGAATTGCTGCGGATTATGGCTTCAAGCTGATCCTGGAGCAATTCACGGATAACCCCTTTCTTCCCTTTTTTTATGAAAACGCTGAGCGCTACGCCTTCCCAGTAGAGCTCTTTTTCATGACGGAAAGGCACAAGCAGTTGCAGCAAGAACTGGCCCAACAAGATCTTTTTCAGAAGAACATTGTCGCCGATTATTTTTTCCTAAAAACACTCCTATTTGCCCGGAATAACCTCAATGCCGAGGAGTTTCGCTTGTTCCAACGACTATTCCACATTCTAAACGCCAATTTCCCTAAGCCAGAACTCCTGGTCTACCTCCATCGTCCCGTTCCAAACCTCTTGGAGAACATTAAAGGGCGAGGAAGAAGCTTTGAAGAAGAGATCGCTCCCTCCTATTTGGAGAAAATCCAAAATGCCTATTTTGATTTCTTTAAAACAGCGACGAATCTGCCTATCTTGATCTTGGATGTCGAGGAAGCTGACTTTCTGGCCAACCCAAGTCATTATGAAAGCCTATTAAGACACCTTAGTCATACCTACTCCACCGGAGTCCATCGTATAAAAATTACATAATCGAATGCAAATTAATCTCCCTGAAACCGGACAAGAACGTATTGTGATCGTAGGAGGAGGTTTCGCCGGGCTAACGCTGGCCCGCAAATTGGCCAAGAGCCAATATCAAGTAGTTTTGATTGACAAAAACAACTACCACCAATTCCAGCCGCTGTTCTATCAAGTAGCCATGGCGGGATTAGAGCCTAGTTCGATTATTTTTCCTTATCGTAAACTTTTTCAGCACCATAAGAATGTTTTCATCCGCATGACGGAAGTTAATGCCGTCGATTTGGACAAAAAACAATTGCAAACGCCTTACGGAATAGTCAATTATGACCATCTCATTCTATCGATGGGAGTAGACACCAATTTCTTCGGCAATCAACAGATTGCTAAGTTGGCCATGCCCCTAAAAGATGTTTCCGAAGCCCTTCTCTTACGAAACAAAATCCTGGAAGACTACGAAAAAGCCCTAGTCATCACGGATTATGAGGAACGACAACGTTATATAGACATTGTGATTGTCGGAGGTGGTCCAACAGGTGTAGAGGTAGCTGGTGCATTGGCTGAGATGAAACAATTCATCTTGCCGAAAGACTATCCCGAAATGGACATCAGTGAAATTGACATCTATTTGATTCAAAGTGGCCCCAGGTTATTAAAGGGGATGTCCGAGGAGGCCAGTGAAAAGGCCCTGAAGTTTCTCCAGCAATTGGGAGTAAAGGTTCGACTTAACACACGCGTTAAGGACTTTGATGGCGATTATGCCTATATGAATGATGGCACATCCATCCGCACGTCAAAAGTCATCTGGGCAGCGGGAATCAAAGGAAACACCATAAAAGGGCTTCCAGAAGAATCGATTTGCAGAGGTAATCGACTACTGGTGGATGACTTACATCAGGTGAAAGGGGTTGAAAATGTCTATGCGATTGGAGATTTGGCTCAGATGGAATCCGAAGCTTATCCTCATGGTCATCCGCAGGTGGCGCAAGTTGCGATTCAGCAGGCCAAGAACCTCGCCCGCAACTTCAAGCGCAAACTTAAAAACAAGGAATTGAAGCGATTTGAATATGACAACAAAGGCTCTATGGCTACTATTGGGCGACATAGAGCGGTGGTTGACCTTCCACGATTCAAATTCCAGGGAGGTTTTGCCTGGTTTGTTTGGATGGTCGTGCACCTCTTTGCTATCCTTGGAGTCAAGAATAAGCTCTTTGTTTTCATCAATTGGGTATGGAACTACCTCACTTATGACCAATCCCTGCGACTAATTCTGAGGGCCAAAACACCTCCACAAGTCCAAGCCTCAGAAAGCAAAGCTTCATCTGAGTAGCAAGCAGGGAATGAAAGGATGGAGCCGTACTCACCTCCTTTCATTCTCTGTAAGCATTCCAGTTTAATTGTTTTTTCCCTCTTTCTTTACTGGATCACTGGGGTTTAAGGCCGGAGAAACCGGAATCAAAGTCCCATCCTTCGGCTGTGTGCCGTTGGCAGCCGGTAGCGGGATTACAGGCGGCAGAATGGGTTCCGGCTTTGGATCTGGTTTGATGGATGGAAAGCTAAGCACCGACTTAAGCGGACGAATAGATCTTCCAGCTGAGCGATTTCCCTGCAAATGCACATCCAGCGAAAGATTATAATTAATCATATTGACGTCATCTATCTTATCCAAAGGATAAGTATCCAGACTTTCGATAGTGATATAGTATCTACGCCGCTGTGGATCCGTTTGAATATCTGCTAGATTTACATCAATCTTTTTATCACTTCTTCGTACCATGAGATTACCGATATAAGGGATGGTACTCAAGTCTACAGGATTATCCTTGTCTTCCAAGTCTACCACGAAGCGCCATTGAAAGGCGAATCTGCGGTCCTCCTTCTTACTCAAGTCAAACTCTCCACCAGAAATATTGGCGATGGGATGTGCACTAGTCTGAATTTCTTCGTTGACATTTAGATATAGGAAGGTACCTCCTACTGGTCGCCTACTCTTAATGCGATAGGAAAGCTTCAAATTACCAGGCCTAGAAGCCAATGGTCCTCTAAAATTGCTGGCCAAAGGCTTACCAATCAGCGTAAAGCGACATCCAAATGCACCGGTCTTACTATCCTGGAAAGGTTCGGCACGGAGGGAAGGTTGGCCATCATAGACCCCCGGTGTAACATAGTCTAGCTCCCAGAAATTGGCAGTCATGTCTTCTGGGATGCCCTCAACGATGACATAGTGCTTGTGCTCTGCCCCTTCCGTCATCAAGGGAAAGTCTCGGGTTTCCTGGAATATCGGCTTGATGCCTGCGAAGTATCCAGCGATGTCAGCGGGACCGGGCAGGGGTGAATATAGATTTTGACGATAATAGTCTCCGCCAAAGTCAGCAAAGATGATCGTTTGCCAATCCGTCCCAGAGAAAGTAGTACCAGACGTTCTTCCCAAACCAAAACTCGTCTTTAGGCGGGAAGAAAGCGGCCCATTGATATTCACGCCCACTTCTGATTCCATGCGAAAGTTATCCTCGGCAGCGGAACTGTGCTTGATCATTACTCCTTCAAATTCTCGCAAATAGTAGGCTTGGTTAACGAATTGTGGATTGGTAGTATAAAAACTCCAAAGATTCATCATGGCCTCTGTGGTACGATCATCATTCGCCTGTAGCACTACTCCTAGAGGAGACTGAAAGGAACCAGAAAGGGCTACCACGCTAGATTCTCGTCGATCATCAGAATTCAATGCGGTTTTAAAAGCTACATACGGTGGCTCAATGCCAGCATCAAGAGCGGCCTTTAAATATCCACTACAATTCTTCGTTAGAATAAAGGAATCAAAGTTGTCATCTGGATTGATAACAAATTGGTTATTGACACTAGGGATTCTAAGTATCCTGGATGGGCTAAACTTGATCGCCCCAAAGGGTTTGTCTACTTCATCTCGATTAAAAATATAGTATAGCAAACCACCACCGCGTATATCTGCCATCTCCACTTTGGTCCGTAGATCTCTTCTCCCTAAAAACTTACTGATGTCGTAAGGCACAAAGTCTCGCTTACCATCTCCGATGGAGAAGCCGCAATAGGAAGTATGTTTTTTGAAGATATTTTGTAGGGCATAGCCCAAAGAAATGCGAGAGTAAGATCGCTGGGGAGGCCACTCTTCACCCCGAATTTTTTCCAGCTTACTTTTAAATCTGCCGTACTTTTGGGCAGAAATTTCTTGGAGGGGGTTTAATAGTAGGACTAATACTAATAACAGTAGTGACCGAGTACTCAATTCGGAACTCATACAATAGTTGATTTTTCAGTTATTCTTACCTGGAGGCTTTCTCCAATAAAACCTCGAAAGGTCTTATCACCTTATAATGCAAAAAAAGAAAAAAGTTACTTGGAGAGCCGTTCTTTTTATGAAATCTTTAACAGAGCTTTAGGCTAGAAGCGAATCGAATAATTGAGAGATGGCGTGATAGGGATGAGGGACACCTGCACAAGCTCTGGGACTTCTGTCAATGTATTATCCTCATCGGAATAATTGGATCTTACCCTGATATACAAAGGATTTTGCCGAAAGTACGCATTGTAGACACCCACGTTCAGGATGTGCATCAGATTTCCGGATTTAAAGGTCATGTTCGCACCGACATCCAGCCGATGGTACAATGGCATGGAAGTAGCGTTTTTCCCTTCAAACTGCGGAATGCGAACCTCAATCACCTCAGCATCAGCAGTGCCTGGAACACGTAATGGGATGCTGCCTCGTGGAAACGTAAAGCGGGATCCAGAACTTAAAGTCCAATTGGCTGTCAACTCTAACCAAGGATTTACGCGGTGCGCTACCACGGTCTTAAGATCATGTCGGCGATCATATTTGAAAGGGAAAGGGTCCCCGTTATTTACAAATTCAAATTGGCGTTCTGACCAAGCCAAGGTGTACGCTAACCACCCACTGGTTCTACCTTTGGTTTTTCGCAGCATTACTTCCATTCCGTAGGCCTCCCCTTTTCCTTGCGTAACATTCGTCTCCCAATTATTGAAGAAGTTGGCTCCTTCAGAATAAGTCAACAAATTGTCCATCCGTTTGTAGTAGCCTTCTACCCGCAAGCTGATGTCCTCTTTTAAATTCATTCTAAAGCCACCGACACCTTGCCAGGTGTCTTGTGGCTTAATCAGGTTTGTCGAGGGAACCCAAATATCGGATGGTAGCCCTAATCCGGAAGGAGACAATAAATGAAGAAACTGGGTCATCTTGCTGGCCGAAGCCAAGAAACTCAGCTTAGGATGAACTTGCCAATGTGCAGAAATCCTTGGCTGCAAAGAGTGATACGATTTACCTCTCACGTGCATATTGGACAGGCGTAGCCCAGCATTGATAGTGAGATCATCACTGAGCTGATACTCATTTTCGACATAGAAATCATACTCCTGGGTTTGGATGTTCAGGATGTCTATGCCCAAATCATTATCTCGCACCGTATCCTGAGAAACCACTACCCCATTGGCCATTCCTCTGACTGACCCACTAAATCCAAAGCGAACATAAGACCGATCAAATGGTATATAGTCAAAATCCGCTCTAAGAGCAGTTTCTTCGATATTGGACTGGAAAATTCCTTCGTATTTCCGGTGCTGGTATGCGCCGGTATTAAGCAGGATAACAGAATCTCTTTCATCAAAGTTAACCTCAACATCCAGATTGGTGTAGGAAGCTGTGATGTTAGCTAACAAGCGATTATTGAATACGTGATTCCATTTGAAGGCCGCCAATCGATTGCCCCAATCAAATCGTTCTTCGTACCGCTGTGGGAAATAATAAGATAGCAGAAGGTCATTAGGCCCTTTCAGGTTCAAGGTATCGCCGGCAAAACCTTCATTGACGAAATTATCGGCACCTTGATAATAGGTCAAGTACACCTTATCCTTGTCGCTAAAACGATAATTGACCTTGGCGTTGATATCATGGAAATCATAACTAGTAAAACCATCGTCACCATTGGCCGCTTTGATATTCGAAGAAAAAGGCTTCAGGTACCAGTTGATAAGGGCTTTTCGGGCACTTATAATAAAGGAACTTTTGTCTTTGACAATCGGCCCCTCGAAGGTCATTCTGGTGGTCAACATTCCAATGTCTATCCCGCCACTAAACTCTCTCTTGTTTCCATCTCGTGTTCTAATATCAAGAACACTACTAGTTCTACCGCCATACCGCGCTGGGAAACCACCTTTTAACAATCTGGCACTACTAATCGCATTACTATTGAAAATGCTAAATAGGCCTGCTGCATGAGCTGTATAATAAACAGGGACACCATCGATCAAGATCAAATTCTGCCCTGGTTCTCCTCCTCTGACGTGCATTCCTTCAACCCCATCCGTACCAGATTGCACTCCAGGCAACAAGTAGGCTGTACGAATCAGATCGGATTCTCCACCCAGTCTGGGCACTTGGTTGATATCTGCGATGTTGATGTATTCTTCACTTACCCCGGTCTTTGGGCTATCGCTCAAAGAATCATTTGCTACCACAATAACCTCGGGGATCATATTGATAGACTGCTTGAGACTGAACTGAAACTGCTGATTCGCTTTTAATTCAAAACCCAGTCTTTGCGCTTCATAGCCAACGTAGGAAAGTGACAAGTCCACGGGGCCACCTGGCAGGGTCAGACTAAAGAATCCATCACTGTTGGTTATAGCGATCTTTTGCGTGATCACGTCTACAATAGTCGCCCCAATTAAGGGTTCCAGAGAAGCACTATCAGTCAAAAATCCACTAATGGTAAACCAACGCTTCACAGGCGGAGGTTCCCCTACATAGACAATGATTCGACGATCACGTTGTACATACTGCAGTGAAGTATTTTTGAAGAGATGCTGTAGCACATCAGAAATGCGCAATTGGTGAGCATGATAGGTAACACGCTTGTCGGGGATGATGTCACTGCTAAAAGAAATCTGGACATCTGCCTCATCAGTCAATAAGAAAAGAGCCTCCTCTAATGTAGTATTATCGAAGATAATAGAGATCTGAACATCAAGTGGCTTTTGAGCCCAAGCACTGATACTGAAACCTCCAAGAAACAGTAAAAGCAGGACTTTTCTCATCTAATCCATGGATATTGAGTAAATATACAAGTTAATGCCCATAGTATCAAACGTCTATTGGTCCGATAACGGCCCTTTCAGCCTCCGAATTCTTCGAGGAATCCTTTGCTGAAAGTGACGGCCATTATGAGAACAAGAAGTCTACCCAGTTGAGTTGCCTAAGAACTCCTCGTAAGTGTCCGAAAAACTCCAAAGTGTTACATTACTGAACATCTTTGCTACGCCGAAAGCGAAACTTTCAACATCTTGATTTATTAAAATTCAAGTTTTTTTTGAAAATTACGGCAGATTGGAATTTCACCCTAACCTAACTTGGTCCTTTATCTCAACATGATACCGGTCAAGTGAGTGCTTGGAGCCGCTGGACGATTCGTTTTAGACCTAACAATGGATTCCCTTTCGCTTCCAACCAACTCAGTGCTTTCAAAAGACCAAAAAAGGAAACATAGCCCTATCTTTTCCGACCAAAAATCCCAATAGGCTTCAGCATCTGTACTTGAATAGAGGCAAGCTAAGGTCCCTAGTCATAAACCATTGAAACAGAAAACATTTTTTCAACTATTAACCAAGTTAACATGCAGTTTGCGACGACAGATCTGGTTGTATTTGCCGGCTACATTATAGCCATGATGGGGTTCGGGATTTGGATAGCCAACCGGGAAAAAGCAACCACTTCACAAGATTACTTTTTGGCAAGTAAGGCGCTTCCCTGGTGGGCAGTAGGTGGGTCACTCATCGCCTCCAATATCTCCACTGAGCAGATTATGGGGATGAATGGCTCTGGTTTTGAAATTGGAATGGCTATCGCTTCCTACGAGCTAATGGCCGCCATTACATTAATTATTGTAGCCAAATTTTTCTTGCCTGTCTTCTTGAAAGAAGGCATCTCCACGATGCCTCAGTTCCTGGAACGTCGGTACAACAAGTCGGTCCGTTCCATCATGTCCATCTTTTGGGTGGCTCTTTTTGTCTTCGTGAATATTACATCTGTACTGTATCTCGGTGGTCTGGCTATTGAGTCTCTATTGGGCATTAATTTGATTTGGGGGATCCTAGGTTTGGTCCTGTATTCCGCTTCCTTCTCGATCTTTGGTGGATTGAAGGCAGTAGTGTGGACCGATGTAATCCAGGTTGTTGTATTGGTGCTGGGAGGATCTTTGGCCTCTTACTTCGTGGTTAGTGCCGTAGGTGATGGTAGTTTCTTTAGTGGAGTGAGCACTTTATTCGAAAAGACACCTGAGCGCTTCAATATGATCTTCTCCCCTTCTGACACCTACACGGAACAGCTTTCAGGGGAGACTAAATCTTCCTATGCTTTGCTACCCGGTTTTGCCGTCTTATTTGGTGGGATGTGGATTGCCAACATTTATTACTGGGGCAATAATCAATACATCATCCAGAGGGCACTAGCTGCCAAGAGCTTGGGTGAAGCACAGCGAGGTGTGGCCTTTGCCGCTTTCATCAAGTTATTCATGCCGATCATCGTAGTATTGCCAGGTATTGCTGCTTTCATTTTGAATGCTGAGATAGAAAAGGCAGATGAAGCCTTTCCTTGGGTTCTAAACAACTATGTAAGTACCGGATTTAAAGGGCTTACTTTTGCTGCCTTGGTCGCTGCAATTGGCTCTTCAATCAGTTCGATGGTAAATAGTGCCTCCACCATATTTACACTAGATATCTATAAGGAACACTTGAATAAGGAAGCAAATGAAACCCAATTGGTACGGATTGGTAAGATTGCAGCCGCAGTAGCTCTCCTTATCGGCGCTTTGCTAGGTCCACTGCTTGGGAATTTAGGTCAAGTTATTCAATTCATCCAGGAGTATACAGGCTTTATCAGTCCAGGTGTAGTCGTGGTATTCATTTTCGGAATGTTTTGGAAGAGAGCCACGCCTAACGCAGGCCTAGCCGTGGTTTTAGCTTCTATCCCGCTTTCGATTGCCTTCAAGGCCCTTTATCCAGACCTCCCTTTTGTCGATCGTATCGCCATTACGTTCCTCATCTGTGTGTTCCTATTGATCGGTATTTCTTTATATGAGATCAAAACCAAAAAACAAGCCGTTACGGATTCACGCTTTAGATGGGGCGTGATTGCTGCTATTATTGGGATTGGCATGGCGACTGGTATTCGAATCCTATTTGAGGATATTCCGAACGTAGGTAATGGTACTGCTTATCTAGTAATCGTATTGAGTATTGCAGCCATCGCATTAGTACTGGGCGAGAAGAAGGAGGATCACGAAAAAGCATTAGAGATAGACAATAGCCTATTCAAGACAGATGGTATTTTCAACCTCTCAGCGATCGCCATTACGTTGATCCTGGTAGCCATCTATACTACGCTTGGATAACAACAACACGATAAATACCTAAAACCACATACAAAAATGGGCCGATACGAAAACGTATCGGCCCTTAATTTTTGAGTAGAGGCGTTATTTAGGGATTATATATCGAAGTCAATGAGGGACACTCATAAGAACTTCGATCACCAATCATTACTGGCGACAGTTACCGCCAATAATTTGATAGTGCTCTTTATTTATCTTTTTCAAGTCGGCATTGAAGCCTTGTTCTATTTCAGAAAGGACAGTTTCCAATTTTTCTCGGTCGTATCGTGAGTTAAAAGTACAAGATCCGATTTCAGTATCTACTAGCTCCACTTTGGCACCGTAGTACCGTTCTATTAACTGAACCACTTTATCCATCTGTAATCTTCTAAAATCAAGTCGGTTGGTTCTCCATGCCTGTGCATTCAGGGCTGGGATATCAATGGCTTCTATCTCAACCATCTTTTGTCCTTCTTTCAATGGTTCGAGTATGGCCATTTGTTTAGACTCCAAAATCACCTGATCTTCCCCATTTGGACGGCTAAACATTACTTTACCGCTCTCCACTTCTACCTCTGCAAAGTCCTCTTCCGGATAGGCGCGTAGATTAAATGCAGTTCCTAAAACTTCAATATGTCCGTTGGGACAGTCAATTACAAAAGGATGAGCAGCATCCTCCGTTACAGAGAAGTAGCCTTCTCCTACCAAGCGCACCTCTCTTTTATCACCAAATTCTTCAGGAAATACTAGTTTACTGTCTTCATTTAGAATAACTCGACTTCCATCTGGTAGGCCGATTTCTTTCTTTTCGCCCAGATTAGTGGTAATGGCCAGTAATTCTGGTTGACCCGGTTGGAAGCTGTAATACACAGCCAGGCCTACTCCAATCAGTAGGGCAATAGAGGCCGCCATTCGCCAATCAAAGGTTTGCCTTTTGATGGGACGAACTGGCGTTTCCTGGGGCGTCTGCGCAATGCGGTCTTTGAATCGGGATAGCCCTTTTTCTAGATCGGGCTCAAAACCTTTCTTGTATGATCCAGTCATAGACCACACCTGGCTGAGTTCCTCCCCAACACTGGCATTATCTGATTCGGAAAGCCACTGATCCAACTCATTGGCTTCTTCCTCAGGCAGCTTCCCATGAAGCCTTTGGATAATTCGATGCAGGTTCTTGTCTACGCTCATTCAGAATGACACTTATACGGCTTAATAGATGAAGTATAACTTCACCACTAGTGAATTAGCAATGTTACAGGGCACCTTATTTACTCCAACCGAGATCGCTTTGAGTAAGGCACCTGTCTAATCAAATCGAAAGTGAAAAATGTGGCTTAGGTGGTACCTTACAAAAATCGCATAATTGCGATTCCTTTCATCGGTTTCCTTCATAATTATTTGCATCCTTAATGACACAAAATAATTCTTTTGCCCCTACGCCCCCTTTATAAAAATTGAGCGACCCAAAATGCCCATATCGGTAGATAGGGGCCAAGCGTCTGTCTCAATAGTTTGAGGGCTTTGGTAATTTGATTCTCGACGGTCTTCGGTGAAATGTTGAGTTGCTCGGCAATCTCCTTATAACTCAATTGTTCGAAGCGACTCAACACAAACACTAAGCGGCAACGTTCTGGCAATTGATCCACAGCTTGATCTATAATAAGCTGTAATTCAGCAGCTTCCAGCTTTTCATCACTTAGGGGAGCTTGTAATTTGAGCTGTCCCACCATCGTGGAATCGTCCAATTTTATTTTTTGGTCTCGTAGATAGTTGAGGGCTTTGTTGACGGCAGCTCGACGCAAATAGGCAGCATATGAAGTGTGTATCTGGAGATAGTCTTTCTTCCGCCAAAGCTCATAAAAAACTTCCTGCGCCAGGTCTTCCGTGGTCTCTTCTTTAGGTATGATTTTGTACACTGCCTGACAAACCTTCTTGTAGTACAACCGGAATAACAGCTCAATTGCTTGCTCAGCATCCTTTTGAAAAAGGGCTTTCAACTCCTGATCTGTAAACTCTTGTTGCAAAAAATGGGATTTGTCGACAAAAATGCCGGGATATGTGGTATAGTTGACTCAAATTTAAAATTCTGGAGGAATAAATTGCTTTTTTTCTCCAATTTTCTGTCTGATCATTCTCAGCATTTCCCACCAAGACTAGCGGATCTCCTATTATCTGCGAGTTTCTCCCACCGATGAAAGTTGAGGCATTCTTTTGATAAATGACCAGAAAAAAATACCTTAACACATCCGTTTAGATATGCAGACTACATTTCTCTTCCACTGATCTATATAATTAATCGGATAAAATCTACAATAACACTAACTCCTAATATTGTATGAAGAAAGTATTACTTTTTCTAGTGACCGCGTTGATGACGCCCCTGTGGTCCTTTGCCCAGGAAGCGGCAAAAACGACTGACGACAGAATCAATGAAGTATTTCAACCTATTACTGATGCCGTAAGTAGAATCATCTTCTTTACGGTGTCTATTGGTGATTTCACGATACCATTTGTATTGGTCTGGCTAATCGTTGGAGCCCTGATATTCAGTGTCTATATGGGCTTTGTTCAATTCACTGCCTTCCGGCATGCCATAGATGTGGTTCGGGGCAAATACGATGACCCTAATGACCAGGGGGAAGTCTCCCACTTTCAGGCCTTGACTGCGGCCCTTTCAGGTACCGTGGGAGTAGGAAACATTGCTGGTGTCGCTTTAGCGGTGAGTATTGGTGGAGCTGGTGCCACATTTTGGATGATCATCGCAGGTTTGCTGGGGATGGCTTCTAAATACACCGAAGTATCACTGGGTTTAATGTATCGAAACATCAATGCTGATGGTACGGTTTCCGGCGGACCAATGTACTACTTGGAAAAAGGTCTAAAAGAAAAAGGAGGCTTCTGGGGTCCAGTAGGTAAAGTATTAGCGGTATTATTTGCCATTGCCTGTATCGGAGGTAGTTTCGGTGGAGGTAATATGGTACAGATTAACCAAGCTACTAACCAATTGATTACCGTAACCGGTGGTGATGCCTCCATGTTCAGTGGCCAAGGATGGATCTTTGGTCTTGTTATGGCGGTCCTAATCGGTGTTACGATCATTGGCGGGATTAAGAGTATCGTAAAGGTTACCGATAAGATTGTTCCCTTTATGGTCGGAATCTATATACTTGGAGCCTTGATCGTATTGGGTGCTCATTTTACTGAAATTCCAGCTGCTTTTGGAAAGATCATTAGCGGCGCTTTCAATGCAGACGCTCTCTACGGTGGGGTCGTTGGGGTTTTGATCCAAGGTTTCCGTCGGGCAGCCTTCTCGAATGAGGCAGGTGTAGGATCAGCTTCTATTGCTCACTCTGCAGCCAAGACTGATGAGCCAATTAGTGAGGGCGTTGTTGCACTCCTAGAGCCATTTATCGACACGGTGGTGATTTGTACGATGACTGCATTGGTTATCGTAATCACCAATTACGGTGGAAATGGTGCTGAATGGGCCTTTGAAGGCTTGCGTTCTGGTTCTGAAGCTCCAATAGCTCAGATTGATGTTACTTCTGCTGCCTTTGAATCCGTAATGAGTTGGTTCCCAGTAGTTCTTAGTGGAGCGGTTATTCTCTTCGCGCTGTCCACTATGGTTTCTTGGTCTTACTATGGTTTGAAAGCTTGGACTTATCTTTTCGGAGAAGGAAAAACCAATGAAAAGATCTACCAAATCATCTTCTGTATTTTCGTGGTGATTGGTTCTGCCATTTCAGCGCAGGCTGTCTTTGATTTTGGTGATGCCATGATCTTTGCCATGTGTTTCCCTAACGTATTTGGCTTATACCTGTTAATGCCGAATGTACGTCGAGCTTACACAGATTACATGGCTCGTATCAAATCAGGAGAAATTAAGAAAGTAGGGTAGCAATACCTAAGCTTGTTAACATAAAAACGGGGCTTCATCTGGCGCAGATGAGGCCCCGTTTCATTTTACCTTCTGGCAATATCTAAGCCTTTTGTTCTTTGTCTCCTCCAAATAAAACCAGCTTTTGATCCGCCCACTTATGCGGGATGGGAAACAACCGATACTGCCAATGGTACCAAAGCGTGCCGATGAAGGCTCCTATAGCTGCACCTGTTACCACATCTTCTAGGAAGTGCTGCACCAGATAAATCCGGGACACGCCCACTAAAACTGCGATCAGAAGCAGTACGAGGCTCCAGGAACGCTTGTAGGAAATAGTCAATGCCAAGAAAGTGTATAAAGCAAAAGCAGACATAGTATGTCCAGATGGAAAGCTAGTGTTACCACCATGCATAGCCACTCCTGTCACCGGCACAATCATGTCTAGCAATCCGCTTTCTTGGAAATATAGTGCAGGACGAGGTTGGGCAAAGATGGACTTGGTAATAGCACTCACAATGGCCACAAAGCCACCAATCAACGGCAGCATCATTGCCGCTCTATAGTTTACAAAGAACAACATAGCCAACAGGAAGACAATGTAGGCAATGTGCTCACCTGCCTGTGTAGCATACGTAAAGAAGGTATCGCTAAAGGGCGTTCGTTGGGCACTGAAGTAAAAAATCGCATCTCCCTTCTCGATAAAGAGCAACAGGATTCCACCTAAAATCAAGAACAAGCTAAAGGTGATCCAAAAGAGCCGATTATGGCGCCACCAATGTAGGATAGGTTTATTGTGTCGTAGCATGTATCCGAAAGTAATTACTTGAGTCAAGCAGAGGTAAGCGCTAAGGGTTTAAGGTGATGATGAGCCAGATTTATCCTTCTATTTCCCACCTTCATTCCCTAAATGATCTTACCACTTGGCAGTGCAACAATAGGAATTTCCAAGCGATATTTCTTACTCTTTCGACGAAGATTCGTGGAAACCAGATGCTTTAACCCTTTGGTCGAAGACTTAGGAAGAATTGGATTAGGATATGAAGATTCTAGGCAGCTGGCTGGACCGGACTAGCTTCTTCCTCCTTCTTCTTGAAGAGCTTGGCAAAGAAACTCGTGTATCGGTCTAGATTCACTAGCTTGGAATCATTCATAGCCTTATAGGTGAGCATGGCTCCAATAGGAAACAATACCAGGCAAGGAATCCAGGCGGCTAAGACAGCTGACACCACAAAAGTCTCCGCAATCTTTCGACAGAAGATCGTCAAGATTACAAATAGCATAAAGAAGATGATGGAAACTAGAATGGGATAACCAAAACCACCTTTTCGCACAATTGCACCCATAGGAGCACCAATCAAGACAAAAATAAAGCAAACTACCGCCATTGAGTACTTAGTATATAACTCGTAGATATGCTTTACCTTCGATTCTCGCATATTGTCGATGATCCGGGTACCTGACTCAGCCTGACTCTTAATCGCACGCACAGAAGATTTGGCTTTCGTCAATATCGTTTTACGATGGTAATGTGGAATCTTGGCAAAAGCCTCGCTGAATAGCAAAGTAGTATCTGAAGGTAATAGGCCTTGGTTTTCAACTTTGGCTTTATATTCTTCAGCCTTAGGGTTGGTGGATCGCTTACCGTTTTTCGTTTTCTCGACGGCGCGTCTTTTAGCCGCCTTCATGGCAGCAGTAGGTTTCTTTGCTGTTGCTTTGGGCAATGGCTTTGGTTTGGGAGCCACTGGAGCTTTGGGTTTAGGTTTAGCAGGGTTAGTCTTCTTAGTCGCAGCTAAAGAATCCTCTGCTCTTTTTCGCTTGGCATTCGCAATGCGTTGTAGGGAATCATACTTCAATTCCTCTGCTAGAGTTAAACTATCATTTCTGGCCTTGTCTATGGCTAAATCTCTTTTAATAAAAGTGCTGTCCAACTTCAAAATACTGACATAGTTGGCCAATTGATTGGAGCTATTGACCTCTCTTTCTCGGATTTTGATAGCGATAGAATCTATGGCAATGCGCAACTGCCCAATCGTCATCATACTCCGGTTCTGCTTAAACAGCTCCTTGTTGGTTTGACTGAGATCAAATTCCCCAAGATCAAATACCTTGGTCCAACTTTTGAAGGAAGTTCTTACAAAGGGGAAGGATTTATTGCGTTGGGAAGCAGAACTAGGGCTGGTTTCCATATATTGATTCCCATCCTCGAGGTTCATAATAAAGTAGGAACCGTTATCCGTCATATACATCTGCCCCTCATTGGCTACGATCTGGCTGAGCTGACCCTTACTAGCATCCTGATGATCATATATCATCACCCGTTTTATCTGCTTGCCATCTTTCCCTTTTTCACCGATCAAGATAGAGTATCCCTGAAAATCATCATTGAACACCCCAGCATCTAGCCGTAGGGCCGGCTTTTGTCGCTGGATATCATACATCCGAGAACCAAAATTCAAATTGGCTATTGGAATCAGATAATTGGAACAGAGGTAAGAAAAAAAGACGGCGAGAAAGCCAAATATGATGATGGGTTGCATGACCCGTAGCAAAGGGACCCCAGCGGACTTAAAGCTAGATAATTCGTAGTGCTCTGCCAGATTCCCCAATACCATCACG
>ENA-UENT01000445-UENT01000445.1-marine-metagenome-genome-assembly--contig:-NODE-445-length-25483-cov-3.393870_pt1 | contig 25483 bp, 17 predicted proteins | sample MGYA00237879_ERZ529330 | MGnify/ENA primary metagenome ERZ529330 (study PRJEB26372, sample SAMN05368345) | marine metagenome | biome: cultured habitat; feature: ocean water; material: water; isolation... | reverse complement strand
GCCAGCCCTCCCTTTTATTCCTAAAGCCTGCCTGACGGCAGTCAGGGAACCCAACCCGCGGGTGGATTTACCTTTAGGGTGGGGAGCGGGAGAGCAGAATATTACTTTTTCCAGTGAAACGGTAGCAACTACGACCAACGATTTTATACTTATTGCTGAGATCAATTAAATAAAAGAGCTACGATCTTCCATTTGCCCTCACGCCTGATTAAAGAAGTTAGTCGCTTACTAAGATTACCGTCCGGATTTCTTTGGCTAGAAGTGACCCAAGCGCGATCTCCATCGATAGTAGCTTGATGGTCAAATATTGTGCTGGGTTTTGTTGGCTCTGGGTTATCTGCGAAATAGGTTTTAAATTCCTTGGACATCATCTCCCAGCCTCGCATGGAAAAGCCAACGCCGTTTCCCCAGAGGATTTTATCGGTCTGGTCATAGGTGGCAGCCCATTTATCGTAGTTTCTTTCACAGAAGAAACTGTGTTCGTCCTGGATGACCTGTATTACGGCAGCCTCTTGATTGTCCTGCGCAACAACAGACAAAGAAGTTAATAGAAATAGAAAAAAGCTAAATCGTTTCATAATATAAGATTGAAGGGTTAGGTGGCAGTTTTTTGATCAAACACTGGGGGAGGGCTATATACAAGTATGTTGGCCGTAGTTTGCGACTACGACCAACAAGAAAAAACTTGGTATACATAATTATCAGATGAGTCTTGATAATCCATCTTTAGAAAGGCTAAAGGACAGCCAGATCAAGTCGTGATCAGCGACCTGATGCTGGCTGTGTAATTGTAGAACGCATGCTTATTTCTTCTTGGCCTGTTCAGCCATAAAAGCCATCATCTTCTTGAATTCGTCCTTAAACTGATCCAGTTCCACACCATTGCCTTGGATGATCATACTCCAAGCGCGTGTAGCGGAAGCCGAAACAATAGCTTCCTTAACTTCATCTTCCGTTGCACCATATCCTTTGGCAGCTTCCGTATGGAAATAGATGCAGTAATCACATGGAATCTGGGCCGCAACGGCTAGATTAATCAGTTCGCGGTATTTGGGTGGGATGGCGTTCTGTGGACCCGTAGTAGCAATAAAGTAGGACCACATACCGGGTACTTGATAATCCGGGACAATTTCGAATAGAGTAGGGTAGAAACCGAAGGTGCCAATGATTTCGTCTTTGGCTTTTTGGATGGCAGCCTTATCGGTGGTTTGTGCGGAAAGGGAAAAAGAGAACAACAACACAAGACATGTAATGAATAGGTTTTTCATTAGGGTAAATGGTTTATGGTTAAAATTTGTAGGTTAACACTACAAACCTAATTCCACTTCTGCATTCCCTTCTTCGCTATTGTTGTAATCTTCTTCGTTATTGTTGCATGGAGTTGTTTTCCCGCATTTCCGTAGGAGAAACACCATGGAAATCAGAAAAGACCGTACTGAAGTAATTTGGATTTCCAAATCCTACCTGATAAGCAACTTCAGAAACACTGAGGTCCGGCCGAAGGAGTAGGTTTTGAGCTTCTTCCAAACGGATCGATCGTATGATCAAAGAGGTAGATTTCCCGGTTAGTGCCTTCAGTTTTCGATGTAGTTGTGATCGACTTATACCTAATTCCTTGCAAAGTTCCGGTATCCCAAAGCGTTCATCGCTTAAATTTTCCAGTAGGGTGGACTTAATCTTCTTTAGGAATTCCTGTTCCTTCGGATAAGCGTGTTGAGGTAATGATTTGGAGGGGAACTGCTCAAAGTACGCTTGTATCTGTTTGCGCAATTGTAAAAGGTTAGCCAATCGCAGATCTAGCTCTTCTGGATTGAAAGGCTTTCCCAAATAGGCATCAGCACCTCGACGGAGGCCTTGTAGTCTAGAATCTGCATCTACTTTTGCCGTTAGCATCACTATCGGAATATGGCTGCTGCGTTCTTCTTGCTTTAGTATTCTACAAACTTCATAACCATCCATCTCTGGCATCATAACATCACAAACAATAAGGTCTGGCACCAATTCCAAGGCCATCTCTACACCTATTCGCCCATTCATGGCCAAATGGATTTGATAGCGGCCCGCCAAACAGCTACTGATATAGGCAGCAACATCCTCGTTATCTTCAATAATGAGCACTAGGGGCAAATGTCCATTCGATTCAGGTAAGGGCAGTTTGCTGACTTTCGTGGAAAACTCCAAATCAGGAACTGGAGCCCCGAAGGCATCGATTTCAAGGGGGGTACTGGCTTCTCGCTTGATGGGTAATAAAACTTGAAAGCTGGTGCCAATGGACGGTTGACTTTGTACCGAAATTTGTCCTGCCATATGATCCACCAACTCTTTCGCTAATGCCAAGCCAATACCGGTACCTTCTGTGGCTCTAGTGGTAGTAGCATCTACCTGATAAAACCGATCAAAAATATGTGGTAAGTGTTCTGCGGCAATCCCTTGTCCCGTATCCCTGACTTCTATCAATAATTGATTAGCCTCAGAAGCAAATCTGACAGCTACCGCTCCATCCTCAGGTGTATATTTAAAAGCATTAGATAGCAGGTTGTTGACGATCTTAGTAAGGGCATCAGGAGAGAAATCCATCAGGAGGCTGTTAATCTGCTTGTCAAGGGTGAGGTTGATCCCCTTCGCCTGCGCAAAGGACTCATAGGATTGAATCAGATAGCTAAGGAATGGAATGATATCCCCTTGCTGCATGTCCAGTTGCATTTTGCCAAATTCGAGGCGAGAAAGATCCAACATTTGATTCACCAAATGCAATACGCGCTGCCCATTTCGTTGGATGGATTCAACCCCTTCATCAAACCACTTCTTAGGATCTTCTCTCATCTTGCCAGCCATACCCAAAATAACCGTTAGGGGTGTCCGAAACTCATGCGTAACATTGGCAAATAATCGGTTCTTCTCGATATCTAAATCCTTTAAACGTGCCGCCTCCCTTTCCGCCAATTGTTGGTTGAATTGGAATCGATAGATCGTAATAATGATAGCCGAAAGCATAGCAACATACAGCAGATAGGCCCACCACGTTTTCCACCAAGGAGTCAAGATATTAATACTCAGTCTAGCTTCTGCCCTTTGATCCCAAGTCCCATTGGCCGTAGCACCCTGTACCCGGAAAGTATATCGGCCAGGATCAAGGTTCGTATAAGTGATCAGGCGACGACCGGCATCACTGTTCACCCAAGTCTTATCGTAGCCGACCAATTGATAACGATAGCGATTATTCTCCGGCACTGTGAAATCCAAAGCCGAAAACTCTAAAGAAAAGTAGTTTTGCCAATGCTTTAATGTTAGCTCTTTACTAACGGTAATGGAACGCTCTAATGGAGAGGGTACTTCGCTTGTATCCTTGATCGTGCCAAGAATAGGAATCGATTGATTGAAAAGTTTGAAGTCAGTTAGGGCCACTTTCGGAACGGCTCGCGCTATGCTTAAACTGTCGGGGTGAAACACCACAAGCCCCTCCGTTCCTGCAAAATACAATGTACCGTCTTCCGTTTTGGTACTTACCCACATGTGATTCCCTACCAGTCCACCCTTCTTGTTATAGGATGATACGGTCCCCTTTTTCTTATCTAGAACCTGGAGTCCCTCATTACCAATGCCATACCAAAGCCTTCCTTGCTCATCCTCAATAGGTGCCAGTACAGCTTTTTCATATGTACCCTCAAATGTAGGTCTCAGAATTCTGTTGGAACTCCGATCAAACCAAGCTAGGCCGGCAGTTGTCCCTAACCAAATGGTGTCCATTCTGCCGTCGCCAAAGTGCAGAATCTGTTCGTCATGTGGATAAAAGGTAAATGAATCCGTTTCTGGATGATACAGATTAAGTCCCCCATAAGTCGAAATCCAAAGTCGGTTCAGTCGATCACGCCATAACTCCGTGACATAGGTGTTAATCTCATGCTTAGCTTCACTAGGATCCCCCATCGGTAAGGGATAGGGACGAAGAACGTTATCTGCTTTGATATACTTACAGAGACCATTCTGAGTACCCAACCATATATCGCCGTTTTCCTCCGGGTAGAGGGTAACGATCCAATTCAAGAATTGACTAATCTGGCCAATACTTTGATCAAAAACCGTAATGAATTGATTCGTTTCTCGATCCAAGTAAGCTACTCCAACATTGGCTATCCCCAGCCAAACCTGTCCCGTATCATCAATGAAGATATCTTTCACGTTGTTTCCAGGCAAGCTCTTAGGATCTTTCGGTTCATGCCGGTAGATGGTCTCAAAGGCCTTTTTCGCATTGTCAAATACCCCAATCCCAGCGTCTGCAAAGGCTATCCATACCTTCCCATTGGCATCTGCTTCCAGGGCATTTATTTTCTTGGAGGGTAGACCTGTCGTTTGATCAAAGTTGAAGAACGGCTGCCAGTTGGCTTCATATTGATATAGTCCATCGTAAAAACTACCTAGCCAGAGATTGCCATGCTGATCTTTTAGCATGCTTCTAATTGTCTCCGAATTAACCCCAGATAGCGGAGAGTTATTGACCGTATGTCTACTTATATTTCTAGCAACTGGATCCCAAATACTGAGACCACCACCAGAAGTGCCAATCCAAAGTTGCTTTTCCTTTTCTCCAAATGCAGCGACCGTGTTATGACTAAGGCTATTTTCGTTATCCGGGTCATGAAACAAGTGTTCAGTAAATTCCTTCGTCTTGGGATCAAACCGAAAAGCCCCGTTATATTGGGTCCCGACCCAGAGGTAGTTTTCGGCATCCTCATAGAGAATTCTAATCTGGTTAATTTCAGGATCGGCAGCGGGGAGAGGATATCCTAACAACTGCTCTTCTTTGTAATCGAATTGATAGAGTGTATCCCAGGCACTGATCCAGAAGCTGCTATCTCTGGCCAATACCATTGATCGAACGATCCGGAAGGTATCTGGTAGGTATAAATAGCGATCAAACTGATCTTTACCCTTCCTTTTCCGATTCACGCCTTTGGCAGTGCCAATCCAGATATCACCGTTTTTGTCCGCTGCAATCCCGGCAATAAATTCACTACTAAGACTTAAAGGATCCGCTGGGTCAGGGAAGTACTGCTTGAAGGTCTCCGTAGAACGATCATACCGATTCACGCCCTCCAAAGTCCCGAACCATAGATACCCCTCTCCATCTTCCGCTATATCCCAGGTGGTAGGATGCGAGAGGCTGGTACTGTCTGATTCATCAGCATAAAAGGATTTAAACTTGTATCCATCGAATCGGTTGACACCATTCGCCGTTCCAAGCCAGAGGAATCCTTGACTATCCTGGAACATGGAGGTGACAAAACCATTGGAAAGTCCATCTTCTTCCTGATACTTACGGAAGGTAAGGGGTTGTTGTGCAGTAACATAGAAAGTATTGAGCAATAGGATTGCTAGAACGACTGTAGAGTTTAACCGGGCTTGCAAGGCGTTTAGATTTTGTATTCCGAATTAAAATAGGAAAATTCCATTGTCTCACTAGCCCGAAACACGCTATTTGTATTGAAATGATCTTTAAAAGGAATGTTTTTCGGTACAGTTACGGAAGATTGAGCCTATAAATGAATGATTTTGTATCAATAAGAGTTAATAAAGAAGTCACATATCTAATGTCTTGACAGGACTTACACTGTAGCTATTGTTGGAATAAGCCCTTGTAACCTTCGCCCAATACCTCCCGTCCAACAGAACAAATAGGATTACCATAAAAACCACTGAACGCAACCATGACTCAACCCTCCTCCCAAAGATCCCTTGCTACTGTTAGCTCACTATTCCAAAACTTTGCTGAACGGGAGTGCATCAATGTCTCTCCCCTTTATTATCAATTGGCAATAGAGGTGGCTCAAAATCAGTATCTCCTGCAACTGGCGTCCAAGGCTCGTACTCGGCAGCCTATTCCAAACCTGTTCTTCGGAGCCGTACACTTCCTGTTGCTGTCAGAGCCTACCTTAGCGCTAGCCCAGTACTATCCTTCCATCACAAAGGGTTTGAGTAGTCGTATTCCTATCGCGGCTTTTCTTGATTTTTGCAAAAGCAAGGAGGCTGAGCTGATCGAGTTACTACAAACCCGAATTGTACAAACCAATGCCCTCAACCGTACCGCTTATCTAATGCCCATTGCCTCCTCCCGCTTCCGCGATTCCGAAGGCGTGAACCTGGTAGACATTGGCAGCAGCTCGGGACTCACGATGAACTTCGACCAGTATCGGTACAATTATAATGACAAGATTGAGATAGGAGAGGGGAGGGTACAGATAAAATCCTCTATCCTAGCGGGAAAGCTGCCTACATTTGAAAAGGTTGTCAAGATAAAACGGAAGATCGGTATTGATCAAAATCCATTGGACCTTAAGGTTCCAGACAACGCCATTTGGCTACAGGCTTTGATTTGGCCCGATCTGCTAGAGAGATTTGCTAGAATGGAAGCAGCAATTGAAGAAGCCAGAGCGGCGAACATTTCGGTCTTGGCCGGTTCACAGCTTGAAGATTTTCGGGCTCTTATCAACAGTGTTCCGAAAGAAGAGTCCTTACTGGTATACCATACCCACGTATTGTATCAATTTAGTCCCGCAGAACGCCTGGCTTTTCGGGAGCTGATGAATGACATCGGCACTAGTAGAAATCTACTGTATCTAGCCGTTGAGGGTCATTCCATATTTGATGACATCCTACCTTTGTCCATCGGCATTCAGATCGTCTTAACCACCTATCAAGCAGGAATCAAAACCGTAGAACATTTGGGTACCACGGACGGCCATGCTACTTGGATTCGTTGGAGGTAAGCAGATATTCTTGCCATTGCAATCTACTGCGCGAGCCACTAGAGAGTCGGATTCAATCCTTTCAAACAAATCTCAATCATGAGCTCAAGGAATCTTCGGGGTAAATTTGACAGTTAACCGCTATAAACAAGTACCTTGTTAAAAATTTCTACCCAATTCCGATAATGTTTCATAAATTGCACTACATTTGCAAATGCAACCATGTTGCATTAATTTCAATTCTCTTTATAACTCATCCTAAGATCCTAGCCCTTAAAGATTTAGAGAAGCTATATGAGAGACTTTCGTTATTTATTGCTGAGTACCATTCTAAGTTGCCTAGGCTTATCCGCAGCCGCTCAAGCTGCTGATAGTTGTCAATTTACCATCCAAGGAGCCGTTTATGATCAAACCACTAAGACTCCTTTGGCATTTGCTACTATTCAGCTGGAAGGCCTGGCGGAAGGGGCCTTCACAGAAGAAGATGGTTCCTTTTCTATCACTGGGCTATGTAAGAAGGAATACGACCTACAAGTATCCTATATCGGCTACAAGACGGTAGTACATCATCACGATTTCCATCACCCCTTTCTGGAAATACTTCTGGTCCCTAAGGAGACGCTGTTGGAAAGCGTAGTTGTGGAAGCTGAGCGGAACGGGAGTAATCTGCAGACTACTACTTCTGCTAGCTTGACCGGTCAAAAATTGGAAGCAGTAAAAACCGAAAGTTTTGGTGAGGCCGTGAGTCAAATAGCGGGGGTAAATACGATTAGTACGGGGCAGAACGTAGCCAAGCCGATGATCCATGGTCTCCATAGTAATAGAATCTTGGTAATCAATAATGGACTGCGGCATGAATTTCAAAACTGGGGAATCGACCATGCCCCAGAGTTGGATCCAGCTGCCGTTGATAGAATCGAAGTGATCAAGGGTGCTGCGACAGTGCGATTTGGCCCAGATGCCCTAGGTGGAGTCATTCTGACCACCCCCAGTCACCTTGAACTCAATACGCCCTTACAAGGAAATATCGGCGTGACAGGAAAGTCGAACGGCCAGTCTGGTGAAGCCAGTGCAGAGTTGCGTAAGGGCTTCAAGTGGCTTAGCTTATTGGGTGGTGGGTCTTATGTAAAGCAAGGAGATCTTTCTGCACCAAACTACCTGCTTTCCAACACGGGCAAAGAAGAAGAAAGTTATTACGGAGGCTTCCGCTTGCATCCTTTACCAGAATTGGATATTGAAGGCTACTATAGCCGTTTCGATCAAAATTTGGGTATCCTACAAGGATCTACCTTTGGTAATCTAGATGATTTATCTAGAGCCATTACCGCCGATACTCCCTTTTATACTTCCCCGTTCACTTATGATATTGATCAGCCTCGACAAGAGATCTCACATGAGCTTGCCAAGGCGAAGGCGAAGTACACTGGCAAGAATCAATCCGTTGACGTGCAGTATGGCTACCAGATTAATCGGCGTAAAGAATTCGGCGTTCGTAGAGGTGATGCCCCCAATATTAACCTGGAACTGGTTACTCATAGCCTAGATGCTAATTGGCTTCATCCCTCAATCGGCCCATTTTCTGGTCGCATAGGTTTTCAATGGCAACAACAAGCGAATGACAATTTACCGGGAACCAATACGGTTCCATTCATTCCAAACTTCGATAGTGAGCGCTACGGTGCCTTCTTGATTGAATCGCTAGAACAGGGAGCAAATACGTATGAATTTGGCGTTCGTTATGATGAAATGAAAGCAGACATTACTGGCCGTGAACCCAACAATACCATCTATCGCAATACCATAGAATTTAAGAACGTCACCGCTACGATTGGTTATAAGAGACAGATTAATAAGGGAACCTCCTTTAGAACCAATTTCGGTACCGCCTGGCGCCCCCCAAATGTGGCGGAGTTGTACCGATTTGGACAGCATACCTTTCTGATAGAATATGGTTTGTGGCGATATACTATTGATGATCGCTTCGACGTGGTTAGTACAAGTGGTGGAATTCAAACGCAGGAAGATCGGCCTGTACCTTCGGAAGTGGGCTACAAATGGATCAATACCTTTGAGATCAACCGAAAGAAATTCCAATTAGAGGCTACTGCTTATGTAAACTACATCGAGAATTTCATATTCAGTAAGCCTGGTGGGCTAACTCGAACGGCTCGTGGCTTCTTTGTTTACTACATATATGATCAGACCGATGCACTCTTCTGGGGAGTAGATATCAGTAGTCGTATTACACATAATCGATTTTTCACTTCTGATATCAAAGGAAGTTACCTTTGGAGTAAACAGCTCAACCCGGATGATTTTTTCGTGGGGCAGCCCCCCGCAAATATAAGCTATGATCTAAGTTATGCTCCCAGCTGGAAAGGCATCAATGATACACGTTTTACCCTTGGACTCAATTATACTTTTGAGCAGTTCCAGCATCCAAGAACCCTTACCGTGGAGGAGTTTCTAAATGCGTACCAAACCGATGTAGATTTATTTGTCGATAGCGCCCAGGACTTCGACATACTAGATCCTCCACCTGGGTATTTGCTGGTCAATGCGGGTTGGGAATCAAACTGGAAACAGTTAGGATGGAGATTCCAGGTGAGAAATATATTCAATACGGCCTATAGAAATTATACAGATCGGCTGAGATACTTTGCTGACGATTTGGGACGGAATTTTGTTCTCTCTTTATCCTACAAGTTCTAGCAGGTGGCCTTTAATCACCATAGATATAAGACCACCTTCTAATTCAGCTCATCCAACTACTTCACAAAGCTAGTAATGAGCTCCTTGATATCTTTGGATTTCGCATCGGTATCAAGAGAGAATAAATGCTCATATAGTCTCTTACCTTCCACCTTAGCTTTCAAGGTCAGGTCTGCTTTCTTAGCAAAGACCTTATCCCAGCTCTTACGAACGTTAGACCAAACCGCTCCGTTCTCTTCCCACCATTTAGTCGCAGCTTTGCAGCGAGCGTCATCTACTTTTGTGTAGGGATTCCAGCCCTTTTCCTCCGCAAGTACGAAATCTTCTCCCCCTTGCTTTCGGATGACTTTTTTATTGTCTTGATCATGCACCCATCCATAATCGGTGAGTTCATGACGATTGCCACGAATGGTTAGGTTATAGTCATCACGAGTGGTCGCTTCTCTCCTTGGGAGCGGAGCAGGAGTAGTGTTCTCCCAGTAGCTCTTCCCATCTACATGGACCCAAGAGGCAGAACCTTCATAGCGAGGGCTATCATCTACTTGGTAAACTTTTTGAGTCCATTGGCCGGCTACTTCATTGGCTGGTTTTCGCACATATGTCCAATTGCGATCAGCATTGAATAGGTAGAAGTCTCGATTTTCATACAGCCAATCTTGTCGCCAGTGCTTAATAATTCGTTTGTTATTTCTGGTGCCAACTAATAGTAGGTGTTGCATGACCACTTTGTTCTTATCCTCTTCTACTAGTTGCACGTATTCCAGTGCCTTGTCATTCTTAACCTTTGAAGCCTTGTAGTCCGAATCTTCAGAATAATTGAAAGTCTCTGCGAAATTAAAGCCTACTTCGTAGCATCCGCACATACTTTTGATGGCCTTAATATCCCGCTCTTTTTTAGTCTGCGCATTGATGGATGTTACGGCAAATAGGAGTACAAGAGTAAAAATTGATGTTAAACGCATGATTTAGATTTTGATAAAGGAAAGTGATACTTACCCTTCTGCACGAATTCCGTAAGGACCTGAAAGTCTCAAACTCAGGTAAGCAGGTCAAAATTAGAGGGTGCGGCTATCCTGCGCAATACCGATTTTTCATCAACATCCCTACTAGGATTAGGTACTGAGGAATCTAGTTTTAGTATACTTTTCGGGATACGGCTTTTTTCTTTTTGGGAACCACCAGACTCGAGTATATTTGTCAGTTGTTTTTATTTAGACTAATTCCTTATCAGGGATTTCCAGTCTACCAGCATAGCCCACTCCCTTCAATTATCTAGTTGCTTGCCATGCTTTGTTCATCCCTCATCTGAGGTTTGATCTGCAAATAGGAAACAAATTTTCTTGATTTTATTTGCAAATAGGAAACAAACGATCTATATTTGATTTGCAAATAGGAAATTAATATGATCAAATTAGGTGCTTTTGAAGAATTAGTCTTATTGGCGGTGGGTGCGCTAGGGGAGGAGGCTTACGGAGTAGCGATCAAGGCATTGCTTACTGAAAAGGGTGGAAAAAAGCCTAGCATTGGTGCCCTACATTCTGCCTTGTACCGTCTAGAAGATAAGGGCTTACTAAAATCCTGGGAGGGCGGTGCTACGGCTGAAAGAGGCGGTCGAAGAAAGAAATTCTATTCCCTGACTTCCTTCGGCATCAAAACACTGGAGGAGGCTCATCAATTGCGCATGGACTTATCCAAAGATATCAAAGGACTAAATCTTGGATTCCATGAATAAGACTTCACCCAAGCCACCTCAACTGGCAGATCGCTTCATGGAATGGTTTTGCTCACCTGAAGTTATTGAAACTTTACAAGGCGATTTGCATGAGCTCTACTATGAGCGATTGGACGAAATGGGCAGAAAAAGAGCCAATCTACATTACTATCTCGATGTTTTAGACGTTTGTAGGCCCTTCGCCTGGAAAAAAAGGAAATCCACTCGAATCAATCACCTCGACATGTTATCTAACCACTTTAAGATCTCACTCCGCCACCTATCCAAGGATATTGGCGGCAACTTACTCAACATCACTGGGCTTATGCTCGGGGTCGTATGCTGCATCATCATCTTTTTGACGATCAAGTATGAGACCAGCTTTGACTCCTTCCACGAGAACAACAAGGAGCTTTACCGAGTTACCAACAATTACTATTATCCCACCTTTACCATGTACGTTGGGCAAACACCCAACCCGATGGCAGAAGCATTGAAAACGGATTTCACCGCCTTCGAAAAGGTATTTGCCATTAGTACAAATTATGATCACCCAATCACGGTTGAGGAAGAACTCTATACCTCGGATATCTTATATGCAGACCAGCACTTTATTCAAGGCTTTGATTATTACAATGACCCCAAGCAATGGATCATTGGTAACCCAAATGAGATACTAGCCAAGATCAATACCACGGTCCTTACCCAAAGTTTGGCCGAAAAAATCTTTGGCAGTTCTCAGGAGGCCGTTGGTAAGATCATGACCTTAAGCAATGAAACCAAAATAGAAGTAGCTGGCGTCATGAAGGATCCGCCTTCTAATACCAACTTCCCCTTTGAGCAATTGGTGTCCAGATTGACTTATGAAAGCTTCGCCGGTAGTCACTTCGGCAATGTTTCCATCACCAATACCTTTGTACAAATCCCAGAGGCGGTGGATATCGCTCAATTGCGCCCTGCCTTGGATGCTTTCAACGAGAAATATATGGAAGCTGTCTGGGGGGAAGACTTCGTATCCATGGATCTTCAGCCCTTGGCAGAGATACATTTGGATGAACGCTTTAGCTCAGATACCTACACCACCAACAAGAGTTACCTTTGGACGCTGGGCTTCATTGGCCTACTGATCATAGTCATAGCCTGTATCAACTTTGTGAACCTGGCCACCGCAAAAGGAGTAAAGCGATCGCTTGAGATCGGAATGCGAAAGATCCTGGGCGGGTCCAAGCAACACATCTTGGGGCAATTCATGAGCGAATCCTTTCTTTTAGCCATCGTGGCCTTGGGTTTAGGATTATTGCTGGCGCAATACAGCTTTCCCTATTTCAGTGAGTTGACAAATTTGAATATCGGCAATGACTTCGTTTATAGCCCCATTCTATGGTTATTTATCCTTGGGCTCTTGGTCTTTATCTGTCTGAGTATGGGATTGTATCCAGCCATGCTTTTCTCCAAATTCCAACCCTTACAAGTTATACGAGGAAAAGTGATGGCTAGTCCTTCAAAGGGGGTGAGCCTGCGTAGAGGATTAATTGCTTTTCAATTGGTTATTTCACAAGTCCTAATCATCGCAGCCATCGTAATTGGATCCCAATTGGATTACTTCCAAAGCAAAGATTTAGGCTTTGAAAAGGAATCATTGATGGTAGTAAAAGTACTGGGTAATATTCCCATAGAAAAGCGTTTGGCTTTAAAGCAAAAGTTTGAACAACTCTCCTTTGTGGAGGAGACGACACTCAGTTCACACATCCCCATGTCAGCCGGCCATGGATCGACCGGTCTGACGTCCCAAGATTCGGAAATCAAGGATAGATTCAACGTTCAGTACATATATGCGGACAATGACTTCCTAGATGCGATGGATATCGAATTGTTAGCGGGAAAGGCCAGTATTTCTCCAATTACGGAGGATACAGTTCGAGGATATGTAGTGAATGAAACCTTAATCGGTCGTTTAGCCTGGGACAACCCTGAAGAGGCTATTGGGAAGCGAATTACTGTAAATGGAAGCGAGGCCCGGATAATGGGAGTCGCCAAAGATTTCCATACGCAGTCGCTACATCGTCAAATCAAGCCGGTGGCCATTGCCTATGGAATTCGCGACTATCCCTATCTAGGTGTAAAATACAAAACAGATGGCTTACGAGCCTCTGTGGGCCAAATGGAAGATACCTGGAAAACGCTCTTCCCTGATCGTAATTTTGACTACTTCTTTCAAAATGAACAAATGGGGACCATGTATGACACTGAAGTACGTTTTTCGAAGATTATCAAAGCTTTCACCATCATTTCCATCATCATCGCCTGTTTTGGTCTGATCGGCTTATCGGCCTTCTCCTCTGTACGCCGATTCAAAGAGATAGGGGTGAGAAAAGTGCTCGGAGCCTCAGTGCCCAGCATTCTTTTCTTGATCTCCAAAGAATTTATCTTCATTATGCTGATTAGCTTCGCCTTAAGCTATCCGATTGCACATTATCTCACCGGAGCCTGGTTGCAGGAGTTTGCTTACAGTGTCGATCTAAGTTGGTGGATGTTCGCCAAAGCATGCATCATCACAACGATCCTGACCTTGCTTACGGTTAGTTTTCAAAGTGTCAAAGCGGCACTCATCAATCCGGTAGAGTCTTTGCGTAGGGAGTAAGTGCTTAAATAGCTCCCCAAGAGCATGACGAGTGTTTAACTCCCCTGCGATGTGGGCACCACTTTGTAGGGGAGTTACCAGATGCTCATACTTTGCATGCTTCAAAATCAGCTCAGTTGCTAGGCATCGTACCACTCCTTGCGCGTGTCAAAGGGGAGTTGGAGCTTTTCCTCCACAAAGGATTGCAGATAATCCAATTTTCGGAAGGCACTGCCTATAAGGCTGATATCGCCATACCGTTTGTGAACGACACCAAGTTGGCTCCATCCTGGACCCCGAGCTGGCGCAACATTTTGGAGAAAGAAGCCTGTAATCTTATTGATATTCAGAATATTGGCAAAGCTTCGATCACTGAGTCCAACTAGCTTCAGCCTTCTATCAATCCATAAAATACATTTATCAGGAAAACGGGCTTGAATTGATACCGGTAAAAACCTAACCATCTCATTCTCCCTATATTTATTAGTCAGTTTGATCTCTGGTAATTCGATACATTCATCTAGCTGGATGTCTTTTTCTGCTGGTCTAAGTTCCAATAAATCAGGATAACTACGCCTATTAGACAGTGTGAAAACTACGCCAGGTCTTTGGTAGGACTCAAAGGTGCGAGTGGGATACACCAATCTAATTTCAATATCCTGCAGATCAATTCTACAATTCAAATGGGTCTCCCGCTCGTTGGCCTCCAGCAAGAGACCACCGCGCTTCAACAACCAGTTTTTAAGATCAAAGTAAGTCTGGGAAGTCCTATTCCCAAATAGCTCTGCTTGGAAACTATTGATGGGATAGTTCGGAGAAAGTTTGCTTTCGAAGATGGAAAGCTTTTCAAGCTCAATCCCCAAAATATTACACCTTTCCAGCTCCAGAAACGGGCGTTGTTGACGATTGTGTTTTAGTTTGAATTCACGCTTCTGTTTCAGTTTTGAATAGGTCGCTCGCCAGTCTATCCGTTCGCGCCGCACTCCATATCGTATGCTGACATCCTGGCCAGGGGAGAGATGATGCTCGGATAGCCAGAAATTAGCTGGTCGATCCTTACTGTACAAGATTTCGCATTCAGGGTCTTTCTTGGCTAGTAAAGCCGTGGAATCGATGGAAATGCCTAGCAAATTCTCTGCTTTTGCGAAGAGCGATTGATTAGTTTCTTCCTCTAGTGAAAGGTGATGTAACATGGGACCGGTCACAAAAACGATACAGTTTTTGTAATGCCCCTCTTTCCGCACATAGCAGACAGCATCCACCTCTTCTGGCCATATGATTCTATAGAGGGAGTGATTGGGGAGCGGATAGTGTAAGAACTTAGCTTGCATAAGGTTCTTGCTTGTGGGGAGCCATGAAATCAGATGGCAGGTAGAGCATCCTGCTAAGTTACTCATCCTCTGACTCCTTTCTTTATTAATCCAGTATTCAAGAATACGAATTAATGAAAAAAAACTATATTGCAACAGCGTTGCAAGTATAAACTAACCAAGATATTACACTTCTCTTTTCTCGATTTCACATAGAAAATGCTCAATACTAATGATTCAAGCCAGACACTTATCTAAGAATTACAACGGTAAGGAAGCAGTAAAGAACCTCAATTTGAATATCCGACCTGGAGAGATCTTCTGTCTTCTAGGTGCGAATGGGGCGGGTAAGACCACGACCATCAATCTATTCCTGAACTTCATTCAGCCTAGTAGTGGTGAAGCACTGATCAATGGCCTAAACGTGGCTCAGCAACCAACCAAGTCAAAACAATACCTGGCCTATCTGCCAGAGAATCTACAACTCTATCCCAACCTTACCGGTCTAGAAAATCTTGACTACTTCTCCGGCCTAGCAGGAAAATCGTACGATCAATCGGAATTAACTCAATTCCTCAAAACCACAGGACTACAGGAGTCTGCGCACGGAGAGTATGTGAAGCGATACTCCAAGGGTATGCGTCAGAAGGTAGGCATAGCGATTGCCCTGGCAAAAGGTGCGAAGGCCTTGCTCCTAGATGAACCCACCTCTGGCTTAGATCCAAAAGCGGCCAACGAATTTGGGGCCATTCTTCGTCAACTGAGCGAAGATGGGGTAGCTATTTTGATGGCTACGCACGATCTTTTCCGCGCTAAGGAAACAGGTACAGACATTGGCATTATGCGAGACGGGGTTTTGGTCGAACAGCTGAAGCCACAAGATATTGGCCACGCTGATCTGGAGAAGCTTTACTTGACACATATGAACTAGATTTCACTCCTTCACCATTAAGCTTTCAAGAGATTACCATGATCTGGAAAATTGCACGCAAAGAGATCAAAGAAACACTCCGGGAAGGTCGTTTCCGTATAGCAGGGATCATTGTCGTAGCCCTACTCTCGATAGCAGTAGTAATCAGCTACAATTACTATAATTATGTCCAAAAACAGCATGCTCAAGCTAGTAGCAATGCCCGAAATCTTTGGACAAGTCAAGACGAAAAAAACCCACATTCTGCTGCTCATTACGGCACCTATGCTTTTAAGCCCAAATCTCCACTCTCTCTGATCGACCAAGGGGTAGATAAATTCACCGGCATCTCCATTTTCTTGGAGGCGCATCGGCGAAATGAGGCTCAATTCATGGCGGCGGCAGACCAAACCGGCCTGGCACGCTTTGGGGATCTTACTCCCGATTTTATATTGCTTTTCATTATTCCTCTACTCATTATCCTGATGGGGTACAATAGTTTTGGGAAAGAAAGGGAAAATGGCACCCTCCAACTGCTGCAAAGCCAAGGTGTTTCACCCCGGAAAGTTGCCCTTGGTAAGTGGCTAGGACTATATATTCCGATTTCGCTCTTGACGCTAGGACTTTTCCTTTCAGCTGGTGTAATGTTAGCACTCACACCTGATTTTGGGCTATTCAGCTGGACCGCTTTACTGCTAATGGCCTTGGTCTATCTGATCTACTATGGAGTCTTTGCAAACCTGACCCTAATCGTATCTGCGTGGACTAAGAGTGGGGGACTAGCTCTGGTGCTATTGTTATCCCTCTGGATCATTACTTGCCTGGCTGCACCGAAAGCAGCGAGCAACTTTGCAGACGCCCTTTATCCTTATCCTACCAGACAAGAATTTATGGCGAGTGTGACCCAGGACCAGCAAAAAGGCTTGGACGGTCACAATCCCTGGAACGAAGAAGCTAAACGCTTGGAGAAGGAGACTTTAAATAAATACGGAGTAGACAGCTTGCATCAACTACCGTTCAACTTTGACGGTTATCGCATGCAAAAAGGGGAAGAGCACGAAGCAGAGGTCTATTTTAAACACTATCAATTACTCAAAGCGCAATTTCAACAGCAGAGTCGGTTCTACAGCCTTAGTGCTGCGGCCTCGCCCTATTTACCAGCTCGCTTTCTTTCGATGGCTATAGCAAGAACGGATTATGGACTTCATTGGGATTTTGCTGATGCTGCTGAGCGGTACCGACTAAAGATGATGGAAGCCTTAAATATGGATTTTGCCGATAACTCAGCCTACGGCAACTGGGCCTATAAAGCAGATCAAGCGCTTTGGGAAGGAATACCAGACTTTAGTTACACGCCTCCCTCTTTGGGGCAAATTGCCCTTAGCCATTTGAGTAATTTTTTACTGCTGATCACTTGGTTGGCCGTTTCCTTCCTTGGGTTATTCTGGATTACTCGTAGAATCTAATCCTTGTCCATCAATTTCAAACACCATGTTCAAATATAACTTCAAATATGAATGGAGGACGCTGATAAGAGACCGATGGGTACAAAGTCTAAGTTTGTTATTGCTAGCCCTCTGTCTGTTCGCCTCCTACAATGGAAAGCAAAAAGTAAATAAACGCAATCAAGATATTGCACAAGCGGTTACGGAAGTAGAAGAAGGGGACGTGGCAATGCTTTCCCTGATCGATTCTATCCAGGCCGGTCTACCGGTAGACGTACCCTCTTGGCGCCAACCTGTCCAGCCAACAGCGGTTGGTAATTATCATCCTCGGGTAGTTGCTTTCCCTGCTGCTCCTCTGGCTTCGGTAGCAACGGGGCAGAGCGATCTATTCACGCACTATGTCAAGCCTACACTAAGTGGAGAAGCCATGCTATTGAATTTCACTGAGCTCTCCAGTCCCGTCCAGCTGCTTTTTGGGAGTTTTGATCTATCCTTCGTTCTCATTTATATCTTGCCACTAATCGTAATAGCTTTTACTTATAATATTTTATCCGTAGAGAGAGAAAGAGGTTCTTTAAGATTATTGGCCACTCAGCCAATGAAACTCGTCCATTGGGTGCTCCAGAAATCAACGCTTCGGTTTGCTCTATTGTCCCTGATTCTAGGCGCAGGCATATCCTTGAGTTTGATGCTGAATGGCATATCCTTGACGGCAACCTGGAATGAAGGTCTTTCTCAGCTCTTGGCATTGTCCTTGGCTTATTTGCTGTTCTGGTTTGCCTTATCATTTTTGGTCAATCTACTGGGACGCTCCTCTGCCGTGAACGCCATAAGCCTACTGGGGATCTGGATTGGCCTAGTGCTACTTGTCCCCGCCGTGCTCAATCAGTTGTCTAATACCATCTATCCGGTACCTTCTAGAGCACGCATGATCAATGACATGCGTGTATTGAAGAGTGAGGCAGATAAGCAACAGGATCAGATACTGGCGGAGTACTTACGGAGCCACCCGGAATTGGTTAGTGTGGAAGCTGGAAACGAAGCAACTGCCTACGGATGGTGGCAACGATATTTTGCCTCACAAGACGTGGTAAAAGAGCGAATGCAGCCGCTATTGGAGGAGTATGATGGGCAACTTAATCGCCAACAGCAGTGGGTCTCTCAATTGAGGGTTTTGTCTCCTGCAGTCCTGATGCAAGATGGATTGCAGAATATCTCAGGTACGGCCAGCAGCCACTACCGAGATTATAGACAACAGGTAATTGCCTTTGCTGAAGGATGGCGTGAGTTCTTTCTGCCACTAATCTTCAAAGATAAAAAAGTAGATGCCGAAATCGTGGCCCAATTACCGGAGTTCCAATATGAGCCGACGCGATCTGGGCAGTTGTTTGGGGCCAACCTATTGTATATCCTGCTATACAGTGGCCTTCTCATAAGTCTAGGCTTTGGTCTTTACAACAGCGTGCGAAGAGAAAAATTGTTGCTCAGCTAGGTTTAAAATGGTATAGCATGATGAAAAGAAGAGCATTTTTAAAACTATCGGGCAGTAGTCTAGCTGCCCTACAGGCTACGGCATTAACGGCCAAGTCTTATCCACGATGGAGTGGGAAGAATGCTCCTGAGGTGGCTGTTATTGGAGCTGGCACTTTTGGCGTTTGGACCGCATTCCATTTGAATCGACTGGGTGCAAAGGTAACTCTATTAGATGCCTATGGCCCTGGAAACTCGAGGGCCAGCTCAGGCGGGGAGACCCGCTTAATCCAGCTAGATAACGACAACGCGGTCTATATCCGCAGTGGCATCCGCGCTTTCGAATGGTGGAAAAAGTTGGAAGAACAAAGTGGAGAGCGGTTGGTATTACCAACAGGTAGACTATCCATGTCTACCAATAGTGCTCATCGAGAAAAAGCGGAGGCTAGGAAAAAGCAGTTGAAATCCTTCGACATCGACAATACTGAAATATTAAATCAATCAGAAATTGCCTATCGCTGGCCACAAATCCACTCCGAGGACATTGCGGTTGCCATGTACAATGATGGAGGGCCTTCAGGAAGTACCTTGCTCGCACGCAAAGGCTGTCAAGTGGTAGCGCGACAATTGGAGAAGAATGGAGGAAGTATCAGAATTGCTCAAGCCCAACCCAAGTTCGAACAGAATGGGAAGATTTCCGGTTTGCTACTGGCAGATGGTAGCACCTTAGAAGCTCAATCGTATGTGTTTGCCTGTGGCCCTTGGCTACCGAAACTCTTTCCAAAGGTTCTTTTCCCAAAATTACAGGTACAACGAAGAGATGTTCTTTTTGTAGGAATCCCACCTGGAGATAATCGATTTTCCTTTCCCCATTTACCAGAATGGGGGGTATCTGGCAGTGGATATTATGGGTTTCCCGACATCGAAGCGCGCGGTCTAAAGGTGGCGCCCTATCCGGACCAGAATGACTTTGATCCGGATTTGGATGAACGATTGACCAGTTTGTATCAGGTCAAACGCGCCCACGACTTTGTACGACACCGTTTCCCCACACTGGCCGATCAACCCATTGTGGAAACCCGGGTATGCCAGGTGACTAACTCTATTGATGGAAACTTCATAGTCGATCAGTATCCCGAAAGTCCGAATACTTGGATTATGGGAGGAGGATCAGGCCATGGCTTTAAACACGGACCAGCTGTTGGGGAGTATGCTGCTGCACGTATCTTGGGCCAAGCAGGAGAGGAGTTGTATGATAAGACCTTTAAGCTTAAGACCGAGGAATTTTAAAATAATAGAGATGATGTTATGGAGACTGTTATTGTTGGCAAGTATAGCCTTGCTATACGCTTGCGAGCAAGCTAGCTCATCAGGGCAGGTTACTGCGGATTCCGCTACTGACCACGTCCAGGATACTTCCGTCTTCCAGACCAACATGCAGTATGCACAACACTTATCCATTGCCTACCATGATGGCTACAACCTAGCACATATTAGCTTTCGGAGCGAACAAAGAGATATACAATTTGATCAAAAGATCGTACTACTCCAAGAAGGAACTACATCACCCGAACTCATTGGAGACCTTGAGAAAGCTTGGGTAGTAGAAGTTCCGGTGCAGACGGTCGCAGCAAATGATGATGGGGAAATCACGAGATTAAGCGCACTTGGACTTACCGATCAGATCGTAGCCATGGGTGGCGGTGGAATCTATGATGCTGAGCTACGGCGACGATGGGAAGAGAAAAAGATTGCCTCAATTGGTTACAGCTTTCACCGGGCTCCTCAGCCGGAGGTCTTACTGGCCCTTAATCCAGATCTGTTACTCCTATACGCCTATGACCACAAGCGAATAGAGTCTCTGGAACGTTGTCGAGAACTAGGCATCAATGCCATTCCACAGTTTGCCTGGGCAGAGCCTAGTTTTCTGGGAAAAGCAGAATGGATCAAATTCACTGCTTTATTCTTCAATAAGGAAAAAGAGGCTGAGGAACTATTCGCCCAGATTGAAGACCGTTGCCAAGAATTGATGCAACTAAGCGCGGAACAAGCCACCAAGCCCAGTGCTTTTATGCTCTATCATCCCTCTTCCGAGAGCGATTGGTCGGCACATCGCAACGACTTTTATGCCTCATTCTTGTCTGCCGCCGGGGCAATTAATGTGTTAGCGGATGAAGGTCCGTCTCATCCGGTCGGCATGAATAATGAATCACTTCTGACAAAGGCCAAGGACGCAGACTTTTGGTTGATTAATAGCACAAACGACCAAGATTGGCCACCTGCCACCTACCTCCAAACTTTCCAGTCCTATCAAAAGCAAAATGTTTTCCATTATCAAAAACGGACCCGACATGAACACGATGCTTATGATTGGTATGAAACGCCAGAAGTGAGACCGGATCTGGTCTTAGAAGACCTCGTATCCATCTTTTACCCTGAGCTATTGCCCAATCACGAATTACTATTCTTTGAAAAGGTACAGCTCAGTAAACATGAAACTAATATGAATTAATCACAAAGCCAGCCTAAAGCCTTCTGTATGAAAAACCTTATGCTTCTAGTCCTACTATCCATTTTAATGGGTTGCCAAAACTCGGAAACAGCTACCATTGGGCAGCAGGCCTTCCCGGATTTTGAAGTAAGCAAGGATTACTTCACGCAAAAGGCCTCCATAGAATACGCCAAGAATTTTACGGTAGAATATCACAATCACTATAAAGTGGTGCGGGCGAAGGTAGGTTTTGGAGCAGCCCATCAAGATGCCGACTCCGTAGCTTGGGAGCGTGCATTTACGGATGTCATGGTATTGGTTCAAAGAGGTACCCCTGCTCCACCCTTGGAGGGGGAATTGGCTGGAGCCCAGATTATCGAAATTCCGGTAAATACGATCGCAGGAAATGCAGATGACGCACCAACCCGTTTTCTAGCCCTAGGGGTGGGTGATAAATTGGTGGGCCTAGGACACGGAGATGTATATGACGAAGGCTTACGGAAACGGTTCTTGGAGGGAGAGTTTGCTGCGATCGGAGCCTCCTGGCACACCGGCCCAAATCTAGAAGTATTATTAGAAACCAAACCTGATCTGACCCTGCTGACAGCCGCTAGTCTCACCCAATCCGAAGGCATCCAACAGACCCGAAAATTAGGCTTAGCCGCTGCCCCTGAGTTCTCCTGGAGTGAAGTGAGTTACTTAGGACAGCTGGAATGGATAAAATACGATGCCTTGTTTCTCAATGCAGAAGCGCAAGCCACTCGTTTCTTCGAAGATATCAAAAAGCGGTGCGAGGAGCTTAAACAACTGGTTGCCCAACAAACGGAAAAACCGGGTGTCCTTTGGGGAATGCATAGTAAGAGTGGCAACTGGACGGTACGTGCTAATGGCGGCATAGCAGAGTTAATCGAGGCCGCTGGAGCTAAGAACCCTTTTGCAAACAGCCAGGCCGCCATTACGGAAACAAGAGCGAATGGCTTATCTGAAGGTATCCCCATATCTGATGAAATTATTCTGACTCAGGCGGATGAAGTAGACTTCATTATTTCCTTCCAATCCACGACGGATAATTGGCCTCCTACCAATTATATGAATACCTTTCCCGCCTTTCGAAATAAAGGTCTATACCATCATTTCAAAAGATACCGAGACTATGGCGCCCACGATTGGTACCAGACCGCCTCTATGCGACCAGACCTCTTGCTGATGGACTTAATTAAACTCTTTCATCCTGACATACTGCCCAAGCACGAATTATTTTTCATGGCACCAATTGAGATCATATGAAAAACATCTATTTACTTGTATTGTCTCTCTTCCTGCTATTCAGCTGTAGTCCGAACGTTCCCAAGGACGGAACTGGAGAAGCAAGTGCCTCTACGGAAGTTGAGCAACAGCTGGCCTTTACGGAAAAGGCAAAGCCAAAATATGCGAAACATTTTAGCGTAAGCTACCACGACAATTACAAGCTTGTCCGAACCAATGCTACTTTTTACCCAAATGGGAAGGAGGCTGAAAGCAAAAGCCAGGACGACGTCTTGGTTTTGGTCCAAAAAGGTACAAACCCGCCACCACTTGAAGGTGAATTAGCAAGTGCACAGGTACTCTATATACCAGCAGCCACGGTGGCCGTCAATGTACAACACTCCGAAAGTTTCCTACGAGAACTCGGACTCGTAGATCGCATCAACGCTATTGGAGGTCTATACTCTTACGATAACGCTATGCGAACCAAAGCCTTGCAAGATGAAATCGGCCAAATCGGCTATAGTTGGCATAGTCCTCCAGATATAGAAGTACTATTATCCAGACAACCAGAGCTCTTCCTGATGACTTTGGCCTCTATGAGTCATACCGAGAGTCTTGAGAAATGTAGGCAATTAGATGTTCCAACAGCAGCTGTCTTTGACTGGGCCGAGCAAGACTATCTCGCGAGGGCTGAGTGGATCAAATTCTATTCGCTTTTCTTCAATGCTGAGGCGAAAGCCAATGAAGTTTTCCAGATGATAGAAAACCGGGTCGAAGAATTGAAGCAATTAGCCGCTTCTACAGCCGGAGGGAGCGCCTTATGGGGATACCACAGTAGCAAGGGTCGCTGGGTGATGCAGTTGGAGAGTTTCCCAGCTCAATATCTAAGAGATGCAAATCTAGAAAACGTATTGTTAGCCAACACAGTAGCCGATGCCAACGGTATCCAAAGCCTGAGTACTGAGCAGCTATTAGTTCGGGGACAGGAAGCAGCTCACTGGATCATTGGCGACATTCACGCCTCCCCACTACCAAAAGAGGAGATCATGTCCAGCTTCGAAGCATGGAATAAAAATCAATTGTATCATAATATGGAACGCGTTGATCCTAAACACAATACTTCTGACTGGTATGCTACCGCCATCGTCCGCCCCGATAGTGTTCTAGCTGACCTGATCAGTCTTGTTTATCCAGATGTATTACCAGATCACCAGCCACAATTTATGGGTGCTTTCGATAAAGCAAGCGGAGGTACATCCCCCGTGCAATAATATTTGCTATGGATTCCACAATTACTACCTACACACCAAAGGCGACAACTAAGGTCAAACCTAAAAGTCAGGTTAGACTATATGTTTTCCCCATCCTCGCCCTCATGTTCGTCCTCTTTTTTCTACTAGAACTGGGCATTGGCTCCGTCCACATTCCCATTTCGGGGGTAGTGGCCTCATTGTTGGGCTTGGGACAGGCCGAAGAAACTTGGATCAAGATCATAAACGAATTGCGTCTCCCACGCACTATTGCCGCCGCAGTAGGAGGGGCAGCCCTCGGCACGGCAGGCTTGCAATTGCAGACGCTCTTCCGCAATCCTCTCGCAGGACCATGGGCCTTGGGCCTAACTGCAGGAGCGCAACTCGGGGTAGCACTAGTGGTAACTGCGGCAGCAGTGGTTGGTTCCAGTTTTCTGGAGAACCTAGCCTTTTTCAGCAATCTGAGTATCGTGGCGGGAGCTATGCTCGGCTGTGTTTTGGTCCTATTGCTGATAGTAGCTGTTGCTCGTCGTGTAAGCACGATTACCCTACTAATTTTTGGCTTGATGTTAGGCTATCTGGCTCAGGGCTTAATCAGTGTAATTCTCCATTTCACCAACCAGTCACAAGCTAAAATATTCGCTGGCTGGAATGATGGCAGCTTCTCCGGTGTATATTGGGAGCATTTTCCGATTTTGATCCCACTAGCAGCCATAGGATTAATCAGTGGCTTACTGATGGCCAAACCACTTAATGCCTTGCTTTTGGGAGAGCGCTATGCACATAGTCTAGGCATTTCAGTAAGACGAACTCGGATCGTGACGTTGACCAGTGCCGTATTACTCGCCGCCCCTGTAACGGCCTACTGTGGTCCGATTCTCTTTCTGGGTTTGATTGTCCCACATCTAGCTCGAGGCCTTTTCAACACATCTGATCATCGGGTCTTAATTCCCGGAGTGATGGTACTCGGAGGAGTAATTGCGCTAGCAGCGGACCTATTCGTTCATCTACCATGGGAACGTCATTTTCTTCACCTTAATGCCGTGAATGCATTGATTGGGGCGCCAGTAGTGATGTGGGTTATCCTACGCAATCGCAGAATGCGCGGTTTTGAACTATAGATGAATATGCAAAAGATACTACAACTAGAGGACTTAAGCATCGGGTATACCCAACGGAAGCAGCATAAAATAGTAGCGAAGGACATTACAGTCGACTTGTATGGTGGAGAACTAGTTTGTCTGCTTGGTCCAAATGGTGCGGGTAAATCCACCCTAATGCGGACTATATCCGGGGCGCAAAAGCCCTTGGGGGGTCAAGTTTTATTGGAAGGGAAGGTCATTCATGACTTACCCGCTCGGCACTTAGCCAAGAAACTCAGTCTGGTACTTACGGAGAGAGTGCAAGGCGGGCTGCTCACTGCCTATGAAATTGTAGCCTTGGGGAGGTATCCCCATACGACTTGGACCGGCAAGCTCACGGATAAAGATCACGACATCATCCAGTGGTCTATAGAAATGGCTGGAGCAAATGAACTAGCGGGCCGTATGCTGGCAGAACTGAGTGATGGAGA
>ENA-UENT01000444-UENT01000444.1-marine-metagenome-genome-assembly--contig:-NODE-444-length-25512-cov-9.011421_pt1 | contig 25512 bp, 12 predicted proteins | sample MGYA00237879_ERZ529330 | MGnify/ENA primary metagenome ERZ529330 (study PRJEB26372, sample SAMN05368345) | marine metagenome | biome: cultured habitat; feature: ocean water; material: water; isolation... | reverse complement strand
CAACCCATAAATTAACACTTGACAGACCACTAGTGTTCACTTCGTATTGCATATAGGGCCCAAACAACAAAAAACGGCCGTGCCAAAACTATAAGAATGGCACGGCCGTTGCATTTTCAAAATATTACTCTACAACCACTTCACCAGCGGCAAATCCTGACGGTGCGCCAGCTGACCGGATTTCGGGAAGGCCCGGAAACCGTATTCGTACACACCCGCCAGCTTGGGATCCAGCTCGCAGTGGTAGGTGGCGACGCCGTCTTTGACTTCCTTCAGTTCCAGCTCTTCCTTGAATTGAAGCTTCAGGACTTCTTCATCCACGCGGCTGAAGAAAACGACTTCCACGCCTACGTCTTCGGCAGACACTCCATTGAGGTAGAGCTTGAGGTCAGCGTAGAAGTGCTCGCCGACCTGCAGGGCGCGGTTATCGCTGTCGAAGGTATCGGCTTGCGCCAGCTCGATGCGGTCCCAGCGCTGCTCCATCGTATGCTTCCACTTTGCTACCTGACGTGCACCGGCGTAGTTGTCGGCACGGAGGGCACGGCCCCGCTGCGCCAGCTTGTGATAGAAGCGCTCGTAGTAGTGGTCGAGCATCCGCTTCATGGTGAAATCGGGGGCGACCTCCGCGATGATTTGCCGGATGTAGCTGACCCACTTTTCGGAAATGCCGTTCTCATCCTGCTCGTAGTAGGTGGGCAGAATATCAAACTCCAGGATATTGTAGATGGACTCGGCGTCCAGCTCATTTTGGAGGTCCTGATTGTCGTAGGTGCGCTCCAGCGGCAGAGCCCAGCCTGCATCCGGGCGGTAGCCTTCTGCCCACCAGCCATCGAGCACGCTGAAGTTCATCACGCCGTTCAGAGCTGCTTTCATACCGCTTGTACCGGAAGCCTCCTTCGGGCGGGTAGGGGTATTGAGCCAGATGTCCACACCCTGCACCAGCAGCTTGGCCATCTCCATGTTGTAATTCTCCAGGAAGATCACCTTGCCGCGGAATTCCGGCCGCTTGGATACGTCAATGATGTGCTTGATCAGCCCTTGTCCACCGCCATCAGCCGGGTGGGCCTTACCGGCAAACAGGAAGATGATCGGTCGGTCACTGTTGCTGACGATACTGCTCAGTCGCTCCAGGTTGGTGAACAACAGGTGGGCCCGCTTGTAAGTGGCAAACCGGCGCGCAAAGCCAATCACCAGCGCGTTGTCCTTGATGGCATTGATCAGCTCAAAAATACTGCGTGGGTTCTCGCCCCGGCGGGTCAGGTCTTCCTGCATAGTCTCCCGCACATAGTCGAGCAGGCGGGCCTTAAGCTTGCGGCGGATGCCCATGATTTGCTCAGAAGGGACATTGTGGATTTTGCGCCAGTACTCCTTGTTGGACTGATCGCGGAGGAAGCCGTTGCCGAAGTTTTCCAGGTAAAGGTCATTCCACTCTTTCGCAATCCAGGTCGGATAGTGGACAGAGTTGGTCACGTATCCCAGGTGGAGCTCCTCGGGGTGGTAGCCCGGGTAAAGTACTTTGAACATCTTCTGAGAGACCGCCCCGTGCAGTTCGCTTACCCCGTTGACCTCCTGTGAAAGGCGGATGGCCAGGTGGCTCATAGAGAACAGCTCATCATGGTTGTGCGGGTCAATTTTGCCCAGGGCGACGAACCGCTGCCATTCGATGCCGAGTTCCGCTGCATAGCTGTAAAGATATTCCCGCAGCAGGTCTTCGTGGAAATAGTCGTGCCCGGCCGGCACCGGCGTGTGGGTGGTGAAGAGGGAAGAGGAACGCACCGTTTCCAGTGCCATTTCGTAGCTCATGCCCTCGTGCTGAATGTAATTCTTCAGGCGCTCCAGGTTGAGGAATGCCGCGTGGCCTTCGTTGCAGTGGTAGATATCGGCATCATCGTGCCCTAAAGCCCGCAGCGCACGGATGCCACCGATGCCCAGGAGGATTTCCTGGCGCAGGCGGTGCTCATTGTCCCCGCCATACAGCTGGTGGGTCAGGGAGCGGTCGTGCCAATCATTCTCATCAATGTCCGTGTCGAGCAGGTAGAGCGATATCCGGCCTACTTTGAGCTCCCAGACTTTGGCGTAGACCATACGGCCTTTAAGCCCAATGCTGATCTTTACCCATTCGCCCTGCTCATCGCGCACCGGCTGAATGGGCAGTTTGGTGAATTTCTGTGGCGGGAAGTTGTTGATCTGATCACCGTGGAGGGAAATGGCCTGCTCGAAGTAGCCATAGCGGTAGAGCAAGCCTACAGCCACCATATTGGAATTGTCGTCCGAAGCTTCCTTCAGGTAGTCGCCGGCCAGCACGCCCAATCCTCCGGAATAGAGGCGCAGGGAGATGTGCAGCCCGTATTCCATACTGAAGTAAGCAATCTTTGGGCTGCCCGCTTCCGGGCTGACTGCTATGTAGGCTTCGAATTCCCTGACCACACCTTGCAGGCGCTGAAGAAAGTCCTTGTCATTCACCAGTTCTTCGGCCCGCTTTGGCGAAAGCTGCTCCAGCAGAGCAACGGGGTTATAGCGCAGCGCAATGTACTGCTCCTTATCAATGTACTCGAAAAGCGCGATGGCCTCCTTGTTCCAGGACCACCAGATGTTGTTGGCGAGCACCTTCAGGGGCTGCAGGGCATCCGGGAGTGTAGACTCGATGTAGATGCGCTTGAGTTGTATTTTATTGTCTTTCAATTGGCCAATCATACAGAATGGTTTTTAATGAGGCTGCAAAAATAACCGGAATTCACCGGAAAGTACAGGTATTCTTGTAAAAAGTACACTAAGCCGGGTTGCGGTTCTTATAAAGTGAAGGCGCATCCTGTGCTCACCTGTATGCCAGTCCGCTATATTGACAGGTGAAAACAGGCTCAAAACCACTAAAACATGATGCAATTACTGCGACTTCTCCTTTTTTTGACGCTATTTAGCGCTGTTAGTGCCTCTGTGTGGGCACAACCTGCTTTTACCCCTGGCAAAATGGACGAAATCCTATATGGGGTGGCTTATTATTACGAATACCTGCCCACCGACCGCCTGTCGGAAGATGCTGCAATGATGAAAGACTGCGGGATCAATGTGGTGCGCATTGGGGAATCGACCTGGGCTTATCAGGAGCCGCAGGACGGTGTGTTCAAAACGGATTACCTTACCCGCATCCTTGACACGCTGCATGCCTATGGGCTAAAGGTAATTATTGGTACGCCCACTTACGCTATACCTTCCTGGCTGGCTAAAAAACATCCTGACATTTTGCTCACCAACAAAAACGGGCAACGCCCCTATGGCGCCCGGCAGATTATGGATATTTCCAATCCGGCTTTCCGGTTCCATGCCGAGCGTATCATTCGCAGGCAGATGGAAACTACGGCCCGCCACCCGGCGGTGATCGGCTTTCAGGTCGATAATGAAACCAAACACTACGGTGCGGAAGGCGCCAATGTTCAGGCGCAGTTTGTGGCATACCTGAAGGCTAAATTCGGTGAGCCGGAAGCCATGAACAAAGCCTTTGGGCTGCACTACTGGAGCAACTCTGTTTTTGACTGGGCGGACATGCCTTCCACCATCGGTACCATCAACGGCAGCCTGCGCAATGAGTTCGAAAAATTCCGCCGCCTGCTCGTGACGGAATATCTGGCCTGGCAGGTGGATATTGTCAACGAATACAAGCAGCCGCATCAGTTCGTGACGCAAAACTTCGATATGGACTGGCGCAGCGGCAGCTATGCCATACAGGCTAGCGTAGACCACTTTGAAGCCGCCCGGGCTATGGATATTGCCGGTATCGATATCTACCATGGCACCGGTGACCGCCTCGACGGAGTTATGATTGCTTTTGGAGGTGACCTGGCCCGCTCTATGAAGCAGGACAACTACCTGGTGGTGGAAACCTCCGCGCAGAGCATCCTTGGTCCTTCCAATCAGGAGTTGCTGTACCCAGGGCAACTCCGCACTCAAGCCTACAGCCACCTCGCCAATGGAGCCAACGCGGTAATGTACTGGCACTGGCACTCCATTCATAACAGTGCAGAGACTTACTGGAAAGGACTGCTCTCTCACGATATGGAGCCCAACCCCACTTATCTCGAAGCAAAGGAGGTCGCAGCCGAACTTGAAGAGCTCAGCCCGGCCCTGGTAAATCTTAAAAAAGACAATGAAGTCGCTATCTACTTCAGCAATGAAGCGCTTACTTCCCTTAAGGAATTTGCCTTCAGCAAACAGATGGACTATAACGATATCGTGCGCAACTGGTACGAAACCCTTTACAAAATGAATGTAGAGGCGGATTTCGCTGACCATACCGTGGATGACCTGAGCCGGTACAAACTGTTGCTTGTGCCTCCGCTCTACACCGCTTCTGATGCTGAGCTCGAAAAGCTTAATGCTTACGTGGAAAACGGCGGGCATATCCTTTATGGTTTCAAAAGCGGGTTCACGGATGAGCACGTACAGGTGCACATGGAGCGGCAGCCCGCAATGCTTAGGGAAACTTTAGGGTTTTCCTATCAGCAGTTCACAGGTATTGACCGCCTGCCGTTAAAGAACGACCCGTTCGGGGTGGGGGAATCGGACAATTATGTCTCCATCTGGGCGGAACTGCTAACCCCCGAAGGAGCGGAGGTGCTGGGGCGCTACGATCATCCTCACTGGGGCAGGTACGCCTGCATTACTCAAAACCGGTATGGCAAAGGGCAGGCCACCTACATTGGAGCGTGGCCCTCCCCTGCGATTATGCAAAAACTGATCGCTGACGCAGTGGGCGAGGCAGGAGTAGAGCGCCCAAATACACACTTCCCTGTTATCATCCGCAAAGGCGTAAACGGGCAGGGAGCCGTCCTGCACTACGTTTTCAACTACAGCCCCGAACCTCAAACGACCGCAGGGCCAGTCATGCGCAGCACGGATCTGCTGACGGGCAAAAAGTACAATGGGCAGACCGTACTTCCGCTGGAGCCATGGGGTGTGGCCATTCTTCGGGAAGACTAAGAAAGTACTGCCTGCAGGATCCCACTGCAGGCAGTATTATCTGAAGTTTTGATGAACATTCCCCGCCCGGGAAGATTTCTTACATCAAAAACCGAAGCTATGCCAACCAAGCGGATCCTCCTCACTTTCACTTTCTTCAATTTTCTGATGCTGGGCTATGCGCAGACCAATGCCCTGACCGATTTCAACCAAAATCGCCTGCAGAAACAGAAAACCAGTATGATGGTCCTGGGGGGCTGGGCGGTAGGCAATATCGCCCTCGGTGCCACATTAGCCAGTCAGCGGACCGGCGAGAGCCGCTATTTCCATGGGATGAATGCCGGCTGGAACCTGGTCAACCTGGGCCTGGCCACCGCCGGGTACATCGCTGCCACTAAAGGTGACCCCTCTGCCCTAAGCCTGGCCGAGAGCATCAATGAGCAGCATAGCGTACAGAAAATCTTCCTGTTCAATGCCGGGCTGGACGTAGGGTACATGCTGGGCGGTGCCTATCTGATAGAGCGTGCTAAAAACACCGAGGAAAAGCCGGAGCGCCTGCGGGGATTTGGGAAATCCATCCTCCTTCAGGGCGGGTTCCTGTTTGTTTTTGACCTGGCCGCCTACTTCTGGCAGGCGAGTGGCAATGACGACCTGCAGCCCCTGCTGCAAGGGCTTTCCTTCACCGGCAACAGCATTGGGTTCCGGCACCAATTTTGAACTCGTAACGGCAGTTTGTAAACATAGGTGCCTGATTTCCAGTTTTATAAGAAATCAAGCATCACGATATGAATAAGATTGCAATTAAGTACGGACTGTTATTATTAGCCAGTTTTGTCGGGCTATTTTTATTAATGCACGAGGTCATTCAAATCCGAAATTATAACCTGAGGATACTCAACGGTTTTGCGCACATTGGGTTACTCTATATGGCTATCCGCCGCTACCGGCGCGAGAATCCGGATACTGTTAATAATTATGTGTCCGGTGTGGTAACCGGAATGTACGCCTCCATCATCGGGGTATTGCCGTTCACCGCTTTTGTTATGTTTTACCTTATTGGCGACGATACTTTCATGAATTATATTCAGGATACCATTCCGATTGGAAAGTACTTCAACCCATTCACAGCCAGCCTGTTTGTCTTCACGGAGGGTATTGCGGTGAGCCTGATCGGTTCCTATATTGCCGTTCGGATAATTGACATGAATTTCGAGCAAAACCACTCAGAAATACCTACGGAATACGCTGAATAGTGCTAGTCCTGTAAAGAAATTGAAAAGCCGCCCGGGTACTCCGGAAGCGGCTTTTTTAGTATGTGGTTTCGAAGTGAAAAACTTACGCCCTTTTGCAGGTACTCAGTCCAAAGGGCGCATAGAGCGGGCAAAAGCTAATGACGCTCGTGAGTACAAAAACGCCCGCCAGCACCAATAAAACAATACCCAAAGTGCCTGTAATGGTATTCGTGAAGTACAGAGCAGCGATGATTACAGCAATGATGACCCGGACCAGCTTGTCGGTGTTTCCCATGTTCTTTTTCATGACGTATTAGGTTTTAATGAGTTGAATCAATGCAACCATGCCCCAAATTAAAAGCAGGCAAGTCAGGCAGACTGCGATGAGCTTTGCAATTTTGCGGGGATTCATGGGCACTGTATTTTAATTGATTCAAAGATAAGGGCAGGCTGAGGAGGAAGCAGGTGACCGCAGTCACCACTCGGGAAAAAACTTAAAGGACTTCAATGCCCTCCTCCAGCAGGCGTACACTGCCCTCGGCTTCGAGCTTTTTGAGTGTCCGGGTAATGACCTCTCTGGCAGAGCCCAGGTCCTCGGCAATTTGGCGGTGGGTGAGGTTGAGTTTTGATTTTCCGGTGAGGCGTATACGGTCGTTGAGGTAGGCAAGCAATCGGTCGGGAAGACGGTGGAAAAGCACCTGTTCAATATTTTTCAACAGTTCTGTATACCGGCGCTGGTATTGCCGGAAAAACAGCTGATTCAGCATAGGGTAGTGGCGCAACCATCCGTGAATCTGTCCACTGGGCAAAAGCAGCACCACCGCATCTTCCTCTACTTCGGCTACAATACTGCTCGGGCGGTCTTCCAGCACTGCACTGAAGGACATCACGCAGCTCTCCTCTGGCCGGATGTAGTACAGCAGGAGCCTTTTGGCTTCCACCTCGGCGTAAACTTTGAGGCGGCCTTCCAGCACCAGCGGAATCGCACTTACGTACTGCCCTTCCCGAAGCAGGGTAGCACCTGCCGGAAACTGCTCCAGGCGGCCATTATGGATGAGTACTTCCTGCAAAGGCAGCGGGAGGAAGCGCAATTTGCCGAGGAGGTAGTCTTTGTCAGGCTTTTCTTTCATCAAAACCAGTTGTCAGGCGTCGAAGTTACTAAACTCGCCTGACAACCGGTTGCCGGTAATGCTAAATTTCAATTTGAAGGCCGATACTCGGGACCACCGTACCCGTAGCATCATTAATGGTCTTGAGCCGGAACTGCTGCTGATTGATGGGCGCATCCGGATTGGTGATGATACCTCCGCCGATTGGTTGCCCGTTTTCATCCAGCGGGCGATCCAGGATGAGCTGATCCTGGCCTACGCCATTGCCGGTAACGTTCTCGATATCGAGGAAGATATTCAGGCTCCATTTGTCGAAAAACCACTTTTTATCTACCCGGATGTCAATAGCACTGACCAGGTCGGCACGACGGGTATTGAGCTGATCGAAGTCGCGAATGCCCCGGCCGTTAGCCTGCCAGTTGAGGACGAGGGCGGAGGCCTGCCGGTCGAAAGGCGTGAAAGGCAGCCCGGTCTGGAAGCGCCAGTTAACCCCCACTTCCCAGTTTTTCTCAAAGCGCTTGCCGACGACTACGTTGGCGATGTGGCGGGCATCCCAGGAGGAAGGCACAAAGTTGCCATTCTTGTCCTCAAACTCACTCCAGCCCAGGGTGTAGGAAGCAATACCGTAGAACCCCTTGTAGAGGCGTTGCTGAAAGAGAAACTCGATGCCGTAGCTGCGCCCCTCAGAACGAGGCACAACCGGCTCATTGCCCAGTACTCCGAAATCGCCCCCAAGGTTAGCCAGCGTCAGGCTGTCGCGCAGCAGGAAAGGGTAGTCATAATAGTATTTGTAGTAGCCCTCGATGGAAATTTTGGAATTGGAAGCCGTGTTGTATTCGAATCCAGCCACCACATGATCGTTTCGGATGTACTTAATGCCATTCTCCCGGTTCACGAACACGCCGTCCTCCTGATAGCCCAGTATGGTGTAAGGGGGCAGCTGGTAATAAATGCCGGTGTTGAAGTTGACCGCCAGGCGTTCAGTCAGGGCATAAGAAGCAGAGAAGCGTGGCGAGAACTGCTGCCCCAGGTTGCTCATCTCGGTACTGTAGTCATTGGCATCCATCCTGAAGCCCAGGGAGAGGGTCAGGCGCTCATCCAGAAACTTTTGGCTGCCCTGTGCAAATAATTCGTAGCGGTTAAGGTCAAAGTTGGAGGCAAAGTCGATGGTCTGTGGCCCGGCGCTGGTGAAGATGCGGTTGAAAGTGCTCACGTTATACTTTACATACTGATAGCCCAGGCCATAGTTGAGCTTGAAGTCGCCAAAGCGGATATCATGCTCCACCCGCAGCTTGTTTTCAATTTCCTGGGATTTGTAGCGCAGGGTCAGGTTCTCCTCGCTGCTGTCGTCGTTGTCCAGGTATTTTTCGCTCTCGTTATTGAGCATATTCCGGCTGACCACAAAGGTCCAGAAGCCATTGTCGGCGTAGTGTTTATAGACAAGGCCGTTGGTGTAGTTCCACTGTGGGGAGACTGGCAGCTGATTGAGCAGAAATTGTTGCTCTTCGGTCTCGTTGGCATCCAGGTTGAGTTGAAATTGATCAAGGGCGCCCAGCCCAATGAAGGTCAGCTCGTTTTTCTTATTAAACTTGTGCTTCACCTTTACCTGAAAGTCATTGTAAGTCGGCAAAAACGGAAGTCCGATCACATCAAAGAGGAACTGCAGGTACGACCGGCGAACGGAAGCCAGGAAAGTGGTTTTGTCCCCCACTGGGCCCTCCAGTGTCACGCCAACATCTGTAGCACTCATCAGAAAGGTACCACCAATACGGTCATCCCGGCCATCGCGCTGCTTGAATTCCAGGACGGAACTCAGGGTGTTGCCCCGGTTGGCCGGGAAGGCACCACTGTAAAACTCTACCTCCCGGATGAAATTCACATTGATCAATCCCACCGGCCCGCCGGAAGCCCCCTGCGTGGCAAAGTGGTTGATGGTCGGCACCTCCACGTCATCTAGGTAAAAGCGGTTCTCATTAGGTGCACCGCCTCTGATGATAAGGTCGTTTCGAAAGCCGGCGGGAGTAGTCACACCGGGGAGGGTTTGAATGACCCGGGAGATATCTCTGTTGCCCCCCGGATTCCGCTGAATTTCGGCCACCCCTATGGTGCGCAGGGAAAGCGGGCTCTCTTCTGTTTTGGTGAATGGCGAAGCTTTGACGACCACTTCCTCCAGATCCTGGGCAGACTCGCTTAGCGCCAGATTGACGATGGCGGGCTTGGAGTTGGTCACTTGCACTTCATACTCTGTCTTATTGGTATAGCCCAGGTAAGAAGCGCGCACATCGTACAATTTCGGCTCCAGCCCGCTGATTTCGAAATTGCCGTCTACGTCAGTCGTAGTACCAATGTCGGTACCCAGCAAAAGCACATTAGCAAAAGCGATAGGTTCATTGTTCAGGGCATCGGTCACCTGCCCCTTAATGATGCCCGACTGGGCCCAAAGCGCAGGGCTTAGCAGCAATCCAAGCCATAAAGTCAATAAATGTTGAACTTTCATTATGTCGTTTTGTCGTGGTGATGGATTTGTTATTTATGCCAGCAGAACATTCTGTTTTTGAAAGTGTTTATATGATATCAAACTTTTTTAGTTCAAAATAGAACTTTATGAAAATCGAAGATGCCAAGCAGGTACTCGACTGGCTGGGAGCTTTCCAGGAGCAGGATAAGGACAAAACCCTCTCCCCGGTTGCCTTTGGAGAATGGTTGCAGCAGCAGGGGGAAGCTGCTCCGCAGCCGGCAGTTTTGCCGCCTAATACCGACGGTTTGATATCCATGTTCTTCGGTTTTATGGCCAATTATGCGGCCTACTACGCCCGGCGTATCTTCCGCCACCTTGATCTGTATTCCATGACAGATTGGGCATTTCTGGCCACTCTGGAGCAGGAAGAACCCCTGACCAAGTCGGTCCTGATCCAGAAAAATATTTTGGAGAAATCCACGGGCACCGAAGTGCTCAAGCGCCTGAAGAAGCAAGGCTACATCGAAGAGCTTTCCAACCCGGAGGACCGCCGCGCCAAGCTGGTCCGGCTGAGCGACAAGGGGCGGAAGGTAGTGGCAGAAGCAAATGCCCGCATTATACCGATGGGGGAAGTGGTGACGGGTGACCTGACAATGGCTGAAAAGCAGCAGTTGCTGAATCTGCTGCAAAAACTGCATCGGTTTCATCAGCCAATCTTTGAAGGTGCAGATGAGCGCGAGCTCCAAGCGCTGTTGCACCTGTAGTTGTACATCGTTCCTATGTTGCAGATGAAACAGGTGTTTTTAACCCTGCTGTTGACTACCACATTTACTTTTCTACTTTTGCAGTTCAGAAATAAGGTATTGACCGCTCTGTAATTGTTTTTTTAACTACGCCCAACATAATGTTACGTTCCACTTCCTTTTTTTTTGTTGCTTGCATGCTCTTTTTGATTCAGAAAAGCCATGGGCAGGAAATTCCTGACTCCTTGCAGGGGCGTTTGAAAGTATTACAGCAGGAGGCTGATTACGTGAAAGCCGTGCTTCAGTATGCGCAGGCGCTTTTGGAAAAGCGCGACACGCAATACTATGAGTTGGCACTGTCAGAGGCAGAAGAACATCTGAAAGTCACTGGGGATACCCTTGGGCTTGCTCGTTTCTTCTACGAGCGGGGGATGCTCGCCTATTACGGAGGCGACCATGAGACATCTGAAACTTTTGCAGATGCAGCAATAGAACAGGCCAGTGCAGCCGGAGACACCGTACTGCTGGGCAAAGCGTTCGGTTTAAAAGGCGTATTTAGCTATCTGGACAGAGATCATAATCAGGCTATTCATTACTGGAGCAATGCGACCCGCTGTTTTGAATCACAAGGGGCTACCGGTGAAGCCGCGCGCTACTATTCCAATATAGGAGCAATATATTTGGACAAAGGCTACTTCCATTCTGCTTTCCGGTTTTTCGACAAAACCACAACGGTCCTGAAGGATAGCATAAGGTTGCGGGATGCCTTCCAGATGGCGCAAATCAACAAGGCGGTTGCTCTGTTGCGCATGGGAGCATTGGAGCAATCTGATGCAGTGCTGAAGGATATTGCCCTGTCCGAGGCCAACAGCAATGTCCGCACCCTGGTGCACCTCAATCTGCTGCAGGTCTATGCCAAACTGGAGCAACGCGAAGCATTTTACCGGCATCTTGATTCTTTCGAGCTGTATCAGGACCAAAACCGGCAGTACGGCAGCCGGTTGTTAACAGCCAAAGCTAATGCCTTTATCAGTTTTAGGGAGTGGGAAAAAGCACGGGCAATTCTGGAGGATTTTAAGGCCGAAGCCATAGTAGAGGACAGCCTTGTGAAAGTGCCTAACCTCAATGTCTTCTATTTGTATTATAAAGAAACCGGTGAAAACTTGCTGCCGGAGGCCATTATAGATAAAATACTCGACCGGATCGCGGATCAGTCGGATCTGATTATGACGCACCGGGCCTGGCAGATTAAGGCGCTCGCTGCTGCCGGTCGCGAAGATTATCAGGCAGCCTATCAGCATATGCTTACTGCGGATTCTATTTATCACATTTCCGAAGACAGTACTGATGTTCGGAAGCTCATGGATATGGGGGTCCTTTATCAAACTGAAACGCTAAAGAAAGAAAAAGCAGCTTTAGGGTCTTCTTTACAAAAAGCGGGTTACACTATTACTGGTCTGGTTATTTTGTTTATAGCCGTCATTGCCATGTTAATCCTTGTATACCTCAATTATCGTAAAGCCCGTAAGCTGGCTGCACAACAACGGGAAATTGCAGCCTTTCAGGCTATTCAGGCAGAAGAGAAATTGCAGGCACAGCAGCGGGATGTGGAACAGCGCGAGCGGGAGATGCAGAAAAATGCTACCCTCCTGCTGTACGCCCGGCAAGTAGAAACCCGTATGGTCCGGCTTTTGCAAAAAGCCGCAAAGTCATTATCACAGGAGGACCGCAAGGAAGTGGAGGAAATTCGGCGCAATATGGATCAGTTTCAGGCTACCCACCTTAACTTTTCCATTGAACAGGAACTCAACCGGCAAATGGCTTCCTTTATGGGGTTCATCGAAGAGAAATACCCTGAGCTGACTGCATCCGAGCGGCAGGTCTGCGCCCTGATCTACCTGGGCTACTCTAATAGCGAGATTACCCAGATTCTGGACCGCTCGCTGAAGAGCGTCGAAAATTTCCGTTACCGGGCCCGGAAAAAAATGGAGGTCGAAAATCAGATCGACTTCACTACTTTCCTTACCCAACTAGTCAGGGGGCAGCAGCTATAAACACCAAAGCGGTTGGCAGGCCATCCCGGAACCAAGTGTGATGTGGCTTTTTTTAGTGCCACACACTATTGAGTTGTGCTTTTTTAAGTTCTGGTTATCAGGTACTTGTATTTTTGAGGGGTAAATGAGGGGGAACATCAGTAGGCTTTTTTTTCTTTAGCTATTAGTTTTGGAAAAATTTCAATCTGGGGTTAGTCTCCAACCAGTTAACATTATCCAAAACAAATTTGCATCTATGAAAAAGTCTTTGGCTTTAGTGGCAATCCTATGCCTGTTTTTCAGCCTGCTCCAGGCACAAGACACTCCACAAATCAGTATTCAGGGTACTTTCAAAAACGCCAATGGTATGGCCATACAGGATGGCACACAGCAGGTCACTTTTCGGCTGTATCACGAAAACAGCGGTGGTAGTGCCCTTTGGGAGGAGACCGCTGCAGTTGAAGTCGTAGGCGGCCTGTACAGCCATAATCTTGGCAGTGTGACAGAACTAAACCCGGATATCTTCAGCAGCACCGTTTATCTGGGCATAGAAGTCAGCGGCAGTGAGCTGCAGCCGCGTGCCCAGCTGACCTACTCGCCCTACACCATGTTCGTACAGTACGCCGCTACTGCTGGTCGGGCAGATAATGGCGTGCCGGCCGGTACCGTTCTGCCATTTGCCGGCCCGAAAACGAAGGTGCCCACCGGGTATTTACTTTGTGATGGGCGCAGTATAGTCAAAACCGAGTATCCCGATCTTTTCAATGCGATTGGAATTACCTACGGTGGCACCTCCAACGGCGCTACCTTCAACCTGCCCGACTACCGGGGGATATTCCTGCGCGGCAATGACGAAGGCCGGGGCATTGACGACAACCGCGAGCTTGGCAGCCTGCAGCAGGATGCTACGGCTATGCCGGAGAATCCCTTTACAGGGGAAACTGATCAAGCCGGTGCGCATATTCATGAAGGCACCGCTTTGGGAGCAATTGCTGTATCTGGTACAAGTACTGGAGCTGATTTTGCATCTAGCGATATGAGGTGGACGGTCGTCGCTCCTAGCGTCGCTGGCGCGCATACCCACAATGTAGAAATCTCCGGCGGCGACTCCGAGACCCGCCCGGTAAATATGAGTGTGAACTACATGATCAAGTACTAGTACACTGTGTAATAAATTTTTAAGCATTTTGAAGGGCTCTTTTTCCCTCACTCATCGTTGCGTGCTCACCTTCGTAGCTCAGGCTACGAGACTCCGCAGCGCCTTGATTGAGGAAAAAATACCCTCGTTCAAAATACTCACTAACTTAATACACAGTGTACTAGGCCTACAGCGCTAATTATATCCCACCAAAAAAATAAATGTAATGCTAAGATACATCTTGCTTACGGGATGGCTGTGCCTTTTGCTGGCCTCCCCCGCCCGTTCTCAATTGGATACCGTTTGCAACCCGGCTGAAAACCTGGAGGTTGCACAGGGTACGGTCAATTTTAACTTCGGTAGTGTAACCAATGCATTCAACCTCAACACCAAACAGGATTTCACAGTGGGGCAGCCCCTTACTGCCCGCTACCAGTCTCAGCAGCGGACAATGGAGCATGGTTTCTGGGCCCGCTTGTATATGCCACCTACTGCACCGGTAACACTTGCCTCGCAGGGCGACTTCCCTGACCGGGTACTGCTGGAATGGGAAATTGACCCTCTCAGCGCAGCCCCCTCCGATGGTTATGTCATCCTTCGGGACGGCGCTTTTCTGGGGGAAGTCGAGTCAGGTGTGTCGCAGTATATCGACTTTAATGTTCAGGCTGGCGAATTCTACGAGTACAGCGTTTACGGCCGTAATCAGTTTGGCAACGGGGCGCGGGGACATGCCGTTGGATTTGTCAACCCCAATGGTACCGTTACCGGCAAGCTCGAGTCCTTCTCTGGCAACCCGGTGGCCAATGCCTATGTGACGCTAACGCCTACGATCGGCCGTTCTCTGCGGTTCGACGGCGCCAACGACAATCTCTGTATCGATTACCACGAAGCCCTGCCTGCTAATATGTGGACGCTGTCGGCTTTCGTGCAAATCGGCGACGGCAATGATGGTAGTGGTATCGTAGACTTCGGCAGCGATATGAACCGTAACTTTTGGCTGCACACCCTCCCCGCCGGGCAGGGCAAAGGCATCGTAGCCGGTATTGGCGATGGGAGTATGGCCACGACCATAGCTTACGAATTTGAAGAAGACCCTAATGCATGGCATCAGGTATCTGTGGTGTACAACGGCAGCACCATGCTGCTCTATGTGGACGGGCGCTACGCCACTTCCACTCCTGCCAGCATTGATAGCCGGCCTGCCCGGTTCACCATTGGCAGCCGCCGCGATAACGACGGGTTCTTCTCCGGCAAAATTGATGATGTACGGCTTTACAACATGCCACTCAACAGTACTGACATCTTTCTGACAAAGGATCTGACCGTATCCAAGGCTGCCGAGGGCCTGGTCGCTTACTGGAAGTTTGACGAAGGGCTGGGCACCAAAGTCTTTGACCTCACGGATAACAGTATGGATGCGCTGATCTACGGCGCACAATTTGATGGAGACACCCCGGACCTGAAAAACGCAGGCTTTACCGACGAGGGAGGCTTTTACGTAGTAGAGGGCGTCAACTACAGCGAGGAACAAACCTTTACTGCCCGCCCGGTAAAGAACTTCTACAGCCACTACGCTCTGGAGTTCAACGCAGCTTACGAAGCCTATGCTACTCTTACGGATTTCGACCTGCCGGATACGGCCACCGTGGAAATTCTGGTACACCCCTTTGAGATGAACGCCCGGCAGACTCTGCTGAGCAAAGGAGAGGGAGACTTTGAACTCTGGCTGGAAGATGCAACCTACAAGCTGACCATTAACGGGCAGACTCAGGTGCTGGGGCCAGCGGCCTCCCGCTACCAGCATCTCTCTTTGGGGCTCAACACTGGCACCGCTACCGTCAGCTATTACCTCGATGGGGAGCCTCAGGGCGATATCCCGTTTGCCAACCTTAGCGGAGACTGGACAGGTAGCCCCTGGCAGCTTGCCGCCCGAAGTGCGCCTGCTCAGGACTTCTTTACCGGCCTTATTGATGAAGTGGCTTTCTACGATACGACCCTAACCCTGCCGGTCATTCAACTCAATGCCTCTCCGGTACAGAGTGCGGGTACAGATGTAGGCAATCCGAACTTGCTCAGTTACTTCCCGCTCGATGAAGGGGGGGACACGTCCATCTTTGATTTCGGCCCGCAGATGAGCGGAGAAGGGCAGCTGATAAACGGCTCCTTTTCCATTATTGCCTTCCGGCAGGAGGCTACTCCCAATGCTTTTCAGCCAAACGTAAGGGTAGTCAATATCAACCCAAGCGCAACAGCGGTAGGCAATGTAGATTTTGTGAACAACTCGACCGTTACGATCGCGGGAGTGATTCGTTTTGAGGATACCTTCTGCTTTCAGGACAGCGTGGAAATTCTTGTCAACGGGTCATCCTATTTCCCCCGGATTTTCACCGATGAAGAAGGGCGGTTTGTGGCTGATTTTGAGCCAGGCAGTAACGTTGTCCTTACACCGGTTTACGATGAGCACCTTTTCAGCCCCGGCTTCTTTGAAGCGCGGCGGCTCATCAGCCCGATCGGCGGCGTGCTCTTCCAGAATCAGACCAAACGGCAAATACGGGGACAGATGGCAGGGGGCGACTGCCGCCTGAGCGTTATTCCCGACGGAGCCGTAGTCAAAGTCAAGGCAGCTGCTCTTAATGGCTGTTACAGCCAGGAAATTACGATTGATAATCCGGCAGGTAACTTTAGCTTTAATAACCTGCCCCCGGTGCCTATGGCAGTTTCCGTGACCCAGCACTCCAACAATGTCATTTATGATTACTTTCAGCTTCAGGGAGGGCAGGAGACTGACCTGCGGTTGATCGAAGCCGATACGATAGACTTCATCTATGTCGCACCCCCTAATGTTGAAATAGCCCCCTTTCCGGAAACGGGCTGCCCGGGCAGTGGCGTGGCTTTCATTGAGCAGTCCATGCCAACCAATAATTACCGGGAGTACACGACAGACATCCGGGTTTTTGAACGCTATGATGGAGGAGACTGCTACCTGGATAGTTTTAATCTGGTTATCAACAATGAAATTGCGGATGCCGATGAGTATGAGATCCAATCCGATACTTCGACTTATCCGCTGAGGTACTTTGCCGGTATTCCCAATATCGTTCCGCCATATACTAAGATCCTTCAGGTCACCGCAGAGGTAGATGGTTCCCAGGCTACAGAGATCGCAGAGGTGGTGATCATCGGCGAAAAATCCCGGGAGTCTACCTTCACTACAGCTTCGCCGGCTATGCCGCTCCTGATTCTTCGGGACCCTCCGGGCGATGGCTCTTTTGCAAGTGTGGCGGAAGGGTCCACGACTTGCACTAACTGGTCGAATGCAACGCTTTTTAACGCTGAAAACAACCTTGAAACCAACATTGACTTAGGGGCTAAAGTTACCACTTATGCAGGCACTCCATTTGGAGGGGTAATTACAGAGACTGAGCAAATTGCAGAAGTAGATATTACCGCTTCGATAAGTGCAGGAACTACAGAGACTAATTCTTCGGAGCTTTGTGTCACTGTTGACAAGAGTTACAGTACCTCCAGTGCTGACAATATCCTGTATGGAGATGCAGATGTGTACGTCGGAGCAGCAGTTAATTTTGAATTCAGCTCTACCGATGTGCTCAAGTATGATCCGGAGAACTGTGAATTCTTCCTGGATAATAACCTCAGGGTTTGGCCGGAAGGATTCGGCACAAAGTATGTATACAGTGAGTGGCAGATCAAAAAGGATGTGATTCCCTCTCTGTTGCTTATTGGAGACACCACATCTGCCAAGGCATGGGAAAACATTCTGACATATAACCAAGAGCTGAAAGATGCAGCTAAGTTTCGGGAGAATATCACATTTGACGGTCTTACGGAGTATTCAGAGACGATCACCGCTGTAGAAAGTGTAGAAACGGAATTTGCCTTCGAATTTGCATGGGAAGCAGGCTATAATACCACACTTGGTTTTGAAATCTTTGAAGTTGGGACTACTGTGAGTATGGGCTTTACAATAGGAGGAGGCGAAGAATTCAGTACAACAACCAGTGAAGAAACTTCCCGGGAGGTGAGCTTCACCTTGGCCGATGACGATCTGAATGACAATTTTACGATTGATATTGCAGATGATCCTATATTCGGTACTCCCGTATTTAAGCTGAAAAGCGGAGAATCTAAATGCCCATGGGAGCCTGGAACGCTTAACCGTGAGGAGGTATCCTTCTCGATCAATCAGCTGAGCGCCATCAATGTACCGGAAAATGATCTTGCTGTCTTTGAGGTGACTGCAGCAAATACTGGAGGGGCTGAAGGTGTAAGTAATGACCCTTCCGTCTTCCTGGTCGGTCTGGTACCTGATTCCAACCCCAATGGCGCTGCTTTTAGCCTGAGTGGAGGAGACGTCACCGCAGCACCATTTGAGTTTCAGCTCTTCCCCGGAGAATCGGTCGATCTCCTTTTTGCTATTGAGCGTGGGCCGGAGGAATATGTTTATGAAGATATGGGTGTTTTTATCGCATCAGGTTGTCAGTGGGAGCATTCCTTTGATGTTGGCTATGATCTTTCTGCTGCACAGGACCCGGATGCTTCGGATACTCAGGGTCAGTATCAGACCAGCGACCTGACAAAATTCTACAAAGAGTTTCGGATAGATGTCGAATACCTTGAACCCTGTAGCCCCATCGATATCAGTTTTCCGCTGCAGGATTGGGTAATGACGCCCGATGACGGCAACATTATGTCCATTACACTCAATGATTATATCAATGATGACCCGGATCTGGAACTGGTGCGCGTACAGTACCGCCGTACCGGAGGCGATGGTGCATGGATCAACATCGAAGAGCTGCCAGCTTCGGAATTTGCGAACGCCCCTGTCTTTAAAATTGTACAATGGGATATGACTGAACTGGTGGACGGCCCATACGAAATACGGGCTATTACTCAGTGTTTCGACGGCTCTCTAAATCCAGGTATTTCCAGAGTGATCAAAGGCCGGAAGGAAACGCGCCCACCTGAAGTTTTTGGGACGCCACAACCGGCAGATCAGGTACTTAGCCCGGGCGACGAAATTTCCATCACCTTCACCAAGCGGATCAACTGCAATGAAATCTTCCAGGCAGATGGCATCGGTACAAATATCAACAACAACAACCTTGGTCTTTACGATGCTACGACCGGACAGCTGGTAGATGCCATTATTACCTGTAATGAGGATAAGATCATTGTCGTACCGAATGTGCCTAACCAGTTTATCGAAAACCGTGTACTCCGCGTACAGGTCGAAGCTATCAAAGACCTGGTTGGTAATGAACTGGAAGAACCTGCGGTATGGGAGTTTTTGGTGAATCGCTCAACGCTCTACTGGGCAGGCGGTCCGGTCGTGGAAGCTATGCAAGAGGGCGAATCGCTCTCTGTCACACGCCTGATCCGGAATCAGGGCGGTTTTGCTATGGATTATACCATTGGTAATGTACCGGACTGGATGGAAGTCTACCCAAATACTGGTACAGTTCAGCCCGGCTCTTCTGTTGAAATTACCTTTGAGTTTCCTGCCGAGCTGGTCGCACAAATTTATGAGCATGAATTGATCATGTCTACCAGTGAAGGAGAGGAGCCTTTAGACGTTCAGCTGCGGGTGACCTGCCCGGGACCATCCTGGTTTATTAATCCGGCAGATTTTACCTATTCTATGAACATGACGCTGGAGCTGGATATAGAAGGTGAGGTTTCAGCTGATAAAATGGACATGGTTGGGGCTTTCATCAATGGTCAACTAGCAGGTTTTGGTTATGTGGAGGCTGCCGAAGAACTTGACCGGCACCTTGTATTCCTGACTATATTCAGTAATGAGCTGGAGCCAGGGATGGTCAGTTTTCAGGTTTGGGATGCCTCGGATTGCCTGTTGTATGGAGATATCCTTGAAAGTTTTGATTTTGAAGCTGATGGGCTCATTGGTACGCCTCTTTCTCCGCAGTCTCTGCAGACCAATGCATTGGTACAGCGCAACGTAGGGCTTGTACCGGGCTGGAACTGGATATCCTATAATGTGGAGCTTGCCGATCCCTCGATTAATACAGCACTTGGCTCGCTGACAGCGCCCGGTGGCGGCTTAATTAAAGGGCAGTCTGCATTCAGTCAATACTTTTCCGGTGGTGGTAGCTGGATAGGTTCATTATCAGAAGTCAGCCACCTTACAATGTACCAGTATCGTTCGCAGGCGCTGGATTCAGTCCAGTTTTTGGGGGCGCCGGTTGACCCTGGCAGTATTAGCCTGCCACTTGAGGCTGGCTGGAACTGGATCGGCTATCTGCCGCGTCAGGGTATGAGTGTTAATGATGCGCTTTCTTCGCTGACGCCACTAAATGGTGATGTTATAAAGGGTCAGGCAACCTTTGCACAGTATGTTGCGGGCGCTGGCTGGGTAGGCAATCTTAATTTTATGGCACCAGGGCGTGGCTATCTGCTCAATCTTTCTTTCCCGGATGAGCTGTCCTACCCGTCTAACCTGACTGGGGGTGCCAACACAGAGCGATCTGTGAGCATCGCAGGGCGTAGCTATACCGGTGGCAGACACTGGGAGGTAGATCCTTATGCATATGAACACTCCATGAATTTGATTGCGGTGGTGCAAAGCGAAGCTTTGGATAATTGCCTAAAGGAAGGGGACGAGGTTGGCGCGTTCGTCGACGGTGTGGTGCGGGGGAGCAATCAACCGGTCTACGTGCCAGCTCTTGATGCCTACTTGCTGTTTCTGACGATCTACTCGAATACAGAAGGCGGAGAGCTTCTGTCTTTCCAATGGTATGATGCAGCTACCGGAACGGAGCATCCTATTAATGAGGAATATACCTTTATTTCTAATCGCCTGGAAGGAAGTGTTGATGCGCCGGAAATATTGACACTGAGTGGATTATCGGATATCGATGAATACCCTTCCGGGCTGTCTTTGAGGGTTTTTCCAAATCCTGCACGCGATGAAGTAAATATAGCGTTTACGGCAGCAGCAGCGGGAGAGGGCCGGCTCCGGATAACGGATGTCCTTGGACGGTTAGTTTATGAGGAACAGGCTTCTGTAGCTCCTGGTGCAAACAGGCTACAGTTATCACTGTCGGGTATGCCAGCCGGGCTCTACACGGTTATGCTGCTGCATGAAGGGCATCACAGTAGTCAGCTGCTTGAGCTCCACTAAACCTATTCAACAAACTGACCTTTCAGCCCCTGCCTTCAGTATTAAGGCAGGGGCTCATCAAAATACAAGCCATGAAATTTCTTTTTGCGATCCTGTTGCTGGCGGTATTCTTACCGCTTAGTCTGCTGGCTGGCCCGCCGGCTTGGCAGGCACCGGCAGCGAGCCAATATGCCTATTCTGCTAATCTGACTGCAGTACTTGAGGTAGACGGTGAGCCTTACCATGATGCTAATGATCTAATAGCAGTGGTCAAAGGGAGTGAAATCCTTGGGTTAAGTATGAGTGTCCCGGGGGGCAGCGAGGTATACCATTTTATGACACTCTATGGTGATGTCCCAAGCGGCGTTTCCTATACCGTTTTGGTATACCTGGCAGAAGAGGATGCAATCTATCCTGCTACCATTCTTTTTGATTTCCAGCATTTGTCCTCGACAGGGAGCCCTGACAACCCGTATGTTATCTCTGTTGATACAGATGGAGATGTGGCGATAAGCCTGGACAGCCTGCCAGCAATTACGCGCCTTGAGGGTATGGCGTTCGCGCCCCTGAATCTGAATGCGTATCTGTTGCAATGGGACAATGACCCTGTCGAATGGTCCGTTAGCACTTCCGATCACTTTATCGTTAGCCTGCAAGACAGCTTATTGGAGCTGTCCCCCTTACCGGGTTGGACAGGTACAGAAGAGCTGGTGATAACAGCTACAGAACAGGGTTTGAATAATTATAGCGCCTCTTCGGTCTTGTCTCTTACGGTTACTGAGGGCTACAATGGGCCTTTATTAGATTCGGTGCCCATCCAGAGTGTACTTGTGGGCGAGCATTTTGATATGTTGCCTCTTGGTGACTTCGAAGATAGCTATACCGGGAGTTGCCTGGAGTGGTCCTTGGAGCCGCTTCTGGAAGAGGGCGTACTTCAGCAATCAGTCTCCTGGGTAGTCGGAGGAAGTAGCTGGCCATATACAATGAGCCTGGTCGGCGAAGTGCAATATACCCCATCTTTAGGTTTTATCTCTAATGACGATTTGCTAGGTGCTTTTATAAACGGTGAATTACGTGGAGTAGCTTCGCCTCAGGAACTGGGAGGCAGGCGGGTGTTCATCATGCAGATCTATCACACAGAGCCTTCTGCTAACTTGGAGCTACGTTATTTTAGTGCTGCTCTCAACCGGGTGTTTAACGAGCCTGCAACCCGTTCTTTCATCAGCAGTTCACCGCTGGGCACTCCTGATAGCCCAGAGATTCTGGACTTTTCCCCTCTGTCCTACACCCTTGACAGTCAGACGGGCGCGCTGTCGGTAGGCCTGCGCGTGCCAGGCTGGGAAGGCGTGGAGGAGGTGCAGTTCCGTGCATCAGACTGCAGCTACCCTGCCGAGCTTCAGGATACGGTCACTGTGTTGTTTTGCTCGGGCCCTGATACGGATGGGGACGGGCTGTGCGATCAGTTGGACCCGGATCCTGATGATGCCTGTAACCCTGACGCCCTGAACGGGAACTGCGATGCAGACGGGGATGGGGTATACGCGGACGCAGACCCTGATGATGGGGACCCCTGCAACCCGCTCATAGAAGTGGAGGTGCTGAGCGCAGCGGGCCCGTCCTGCCCGGGAGCTGCGGACGGGCATGTGGAGATCGGCCTGACAACGCCTTATTGCAGCGGCGGCCGTTTTGATATTTATCTGGAAGAGGCATCGCTGCCGGTTCAGCAACTGGGCAGCGGGCAGCTACTGCCGGACACATTCCGGGTAGAGTCGCTGGGAGCGGGTACATATAGCCTCCGTATAGAACTGTCAGAAGCGGGCAGCTGCACGTACAGCAGCAGCTGTTTCCCATTTATTACAGACAGTTTGGCGCAGTTGGTGAGCCAGGACAGCCTCAGCCCCGCTCTTTTTGTGGATGCGGGCAGCGGAGCCCTGCCGGCTTCTGACACGCTGCAGTATTTCGCTGGCCCCGAGGCCTGCGGGCTGTCGTTATCGTGGCAGGTACAGGTGTCAGACAACTGCACTGCGCCACCGCTGCAGTACAGCGTATCCTGTGAAGGGTGCAGCGAAATGCCCGAAGCAGCCATAGCGGGCAGCACGCTGAGCCTGTTTGCGGGCGTAGGGGCGAACCAACTGGAGCTATGGGCCACGGACGCGGACAGCAACAGCATCAGGCATACCTATGTGCTGATGGTCCAGGATACGGTGCCCCCGCAGCTGTTGTGCACGGGCCAGACCATCTACCTGGATGAAGAGGGCATCGGCAGCATAGCGGTAGGCGATATAGACGGCGGCAGCAACGATGCCTGCGGCCTGGACACGCTCTTCCTGAGCCGGACGGTTTTCGGTTGTAGTGATGTCGGGGAGCTGCCGGTCACGCTAACGGGCGTTGATGAAAACGGCAACAGCGGCACTTGTACGGCTACCATAGCGGTAAGGGATACTGTGGGCCCTGTAATGCTGTGCCAGAGCCGGACGGTAACACTGAGCGTCTTCGGTACGGGCTCGCTGTCAGCAGCTCATGTGAATGCCGGCAGCAATGACGCCTGCGGCGCAGTGAGCCTGAGCCTGAGCCAGTCATCTTTTGATTGTGGTGATGTTGGTGTTCAGTCCGTTACCTTAACGGGCACAGACGTGAACGGTAACAGCAGCAGTTGCGAAGCACTGGTCACAGTAGAGGATTTGTCCCCGCCCTCGGTATTATGCAGCTCGCCGGAGGTGCAGGTGAGTTACGATGGCACTTACGAGCTATTGCTGAGCGATGTTTATGCAGGCGGGTTTGATGCCTGCGGTATAGATACAATACTGTACGACGCCGCCATTTACACCTGTGAAGACATCGGGGGCACGTACGAAGTGCAGGTCACGTCGATAGATGTAAATGGGAACGAGTCGTCCTGCACCTCCACGGTGAGCGTACAGCAGAGCCCGGGGCTGCCACCGGAGTGGTCGGTGACGGGGCTGAACGGTTCACCGGGCAGTGCCACGTGGGACATCTGTACGGATAGCGGGACGCTGAACCTATGGTCAGGGGGGTATCATTCAGGCAGTGGCGGCAGCCCAGACGGCTACCTGTTTGTGCATCAGCCGTTTTGTGCGAGCAAAGGTGGGCTGCAGTTGGACCTGGGCACGGTCTCCGGGGACAGCTATATTGGGCTGAGCGTGCGGAGCAGCCTGTTGCCGGATGCGGCTATGGTCGGCTTATATTGGAATGGCAGCGGGCTGTTGCGCTGGGAAGTCCGCGGAGCAGACGGTGCCCTGCGTGAAGTTACGCTGCTGGATGCGCCGAATGCGAAAAAGATCCGCCTGGAATATTTCAACGGGACGTGGCGCGGGCGTTATCAGATACAGGGCGCAGGGTGGCTGAACCTGGCGGCGGTATCAATACCACAGCCGTCGGGGAGCTGTTTTGAAGTGGGAGTGGGGGGCTTTACGGTGGACCCATCGGGCAGCATGTCAGGTTCGGTGAGCAAGGTGCGGGTCGTGGTACTGGAGCAGCAGGTGTGGTCGCCTCCGGTCACGAGCCATACATCCGGCCCTGGCAACGGGCTGATTATCTGGCCCAACCCAACGGCTGGCGCTGCGGTACTGGAATGGGCAGTGCCTCTGGGGGCAGGAGCGGAAGTACGGATATATGGCCCGCTGGGGCAGTTGGCCCTGCCGGTTCAGCAGGCGGTGGCCGGGCAGCAGCAATTGAAACTGGATATGGAGGGGCTTCCGGCAGGCGTGTACACCATCCAATGCAGGTCTGCCGGAGCGCAGGGGCGCCAAACGCTTAAGCTGGTAAGGTACTGATCGCATTCGACATTGCCCATCCTCTGAAAGGTGTCCCAAGTCCTGAAAAACAGGGTGTCCCAACTTTGTTTTCAGAACTTGGGACTACCCCAACCTACCTTAGCCTTTACTTTAGCACAACAGTTAGCGCTTCCAGGTTCACACTTGGTGGGGCAACGACGGTAGCGGCTGGGCTGCTTATCAGTCCGTTCAGCTTATATCCCCCTCTTGCACGAGTATCACTTATTTGTTAGTCATTATTCAAAATTGAACATCTTATGAAAACATGTAAATTATTTTTCACATTAGGCCTTGTGGCTGTGATGTCGGTTTCGGCCCTGGCGCAGACTGCTTCGGCGACAATGAACGTCACCGCAGAGTTGTTGCAGGGCTTACAAATTGTTAGCCAAGTTGATCTCAATCTAGGGAGTTTTGTACTATTGGATGGTAGTAATGAAGGGGATTTGGAAATTGATCCATCTGATGGGGAAGTAACTTCCAATGGGTTAGCTCTTGTATCGAATCCGATTTTAGGTTCATTTAGAGTATCTGGCTCTAGTGGTACCGTAGGTATAACTATAGATGGGAATGTAACACTAGATGACGGTAGTATATCAGCGTTTACATTTTTACCAGCTGCGCGAAGTAGTTTCGGGCCTTTTGATTTTGTTGATGGTGACATCGTAGGGAACGCAGCTATCTCAAATGGGCTCAGCGAAACCATTTCTATAGGAGGTGTTTTAGTAGGAATAGAATCGTCTGATGCCTCTGGCAGCTATTCAGGAACGATTAATATCACTGTAACCTATCAATAAGCTCACAGCAGTGGAGTCAGGGGTGTTTTCATGCCCTTGGCCCCACGCTACTGTTTTGTTGTCTGTGCGTATGCAGGAAGAGCCATAACCGGGATTATTTCGGGCTCTATTTTTGGA
>ENA-UENT01000443-UENT01000443.1-marine-metagenome-genome-assembly--contig:-NODE-443-length-25520-cov-4.987484_pt1 | contig 25520 bp, 30 predicted proteins | sample MGYA00237879_ERZ529330 | MGnify/ENA primary metagenome ERZ529330 (study PRJEB26372, sample SAMN05368345) | marine metagenome | biome: cultured habitat; feature: ocean water; material: water; isolation... | reverse complement strand
CTGGAGCTGATCTGCGGTATCGACTGGCGCCAGACCCATGAGTTGCTGCGTCTTGAGCTGCCGCTGGCGACCCCCGCCGTTCGCATCGCTGCCGACACCAGTGGAGGGGTGATCGAACGCCCCGCTGCACCGATGACGGCTCGAGAACAAGCCCGTTGGGAAGTGCCTGTGATCTCCTGGTTCGCCTCGCAGTCGGCGGCTCCTGGAGGCGGGATGGCTGTGTTGCTGGACGGCCCCCAGGGTGTGGATTGGTCTTCAGATCGACTTGGCATTTCGCTGCTGCGGGCCCCGACCTGGCCAGATCCCAGCGCTGATCAGGGTTGGCATCGCCAGCGCTTGGCCCTCATGCCGTTCGCCGGCTCATGGAGCGATGCCGGTGTGTCGCAGGCGGCCATTGCCTTTCGTGAGCCCGGGTGGTGTGCGGACTTGCCTGCGGCGCCGCGTCAATGGTTCCCATCGCTGCCGTTTCCACTCACGCCGGTGGGGTTGGAGCGCCATGCCGACGGCTGCGTGCTGAAGCTGCTCAATTCGGGATCAGCTCGCTGTCGCTGGACCCCCGGAGCGGGGTGGAGGGTCCGCAGGGAAGCCGACTCAATGGCCGCTTCTGCCGTGGTGATCACCCCAGGAGAACTCGTCTCCCTGGTGGTGGGTCAGTCCTCGTGATCGTCGAACGGGTCGTCGAGTGCTTTTGATGGAGGGCCAAAGGCCTGATACACGCCAAATCCGGTGAGTCCGAACAAAACGGCGAGCACGCCAATGGCGACGGACAGGGCTGGGGACGACGTTTCCATCACATCTCTCGACAGGATCAACCCCGAACCGGAGTCGGCCCCTACAGTATCGAGACTTCAAACCACCCGAGACCCGGCGTCGCCATGGCACAACGCACCCGTCTGGGAGACCTTCTCCGCCCACTGAACTCCGAGTACGGCAAAGTGGTTCCCGGATGGGGCACCACTCCCGTGATGGGCATCTTCATGGTGCTGTTCCTGGTGTTTCTGCTGGTGATTCTTCAGCTGTACAACAAGTCCCTCATCCTCGAAGGCATCAACGTGAACTGGAACGGCCTCGGCTGATCTGCACCCATGAACATCTTCGGCGTCGGTCTCCCCGAAATGGCGGTTATCGGCGCCGTTGCCTTGTTGGTTTTCGGGCCGAAACGCTTGCCCGAGCTTGGTCGGACTCTTGGTAAAACCCTGAAGGGTTTCCAATCCGCCTCCAAGGAATTCGAACGCGAGATCAACAAAGCCATGGCTGAACCGGAAGTTTCCGGTGAAGTTGCGAAGCCAGTTGAAGAACTTCCCCCCAGCGACTGAGTCGTTCCAGCGGTATGACCACTGATCTCAAGCTGGTGGTGGGTCTGGGAAATCCGGGTGTGAAATACGCCGGCACCCGTCACAACATCGGCTTCATGGCCCTCGAGCTTTTGGGTGAGCGCTCTGGGTTCAGTTTTCGTCAGCAAGCCAAGTTGCACGGTCTTGCAGCCGATACAGGGGTTGGTGAGCAGCGGCTGCGCTTGCTGATGCCTCAGACCTACATGAATGACAGCGGTCGTGCCATTCGTGCGGCTCTCGATTGGTTCGGCCTGGAGCCTCACCAATTGTTGGTTCTGGTGGACGACATGGATCTTCCGCTGGGTCGTTTGCGGTTGCGGGCCCAGGGCAGTGCCGGCGGGCACAACGGTTTGCGCAGCACCATTCAGCATCTCGGGACCCAGGGGTTCCCCAGGCTGCGGATCGGCATTGGTGCGCCGGCTGAGAACCCTGCCGAACGCCGCGCCCGAACGGTGTCCCATGTTCTTGGTCCGTTCAGCAAGGCGGAGCAACCCTGTGTCGGCGCTGTTCTCGATGCTGTTCTGGATGGGATTCAACGTCTTCAGCGCCAGAGCTTTGAGCGCGCTGGAACCTGGATCAACGGGTTCCGCTATGAACTGGAGTCGGTCGACTGATGCCGGCACTTCCGGCGACAACGGCCCATTTGCGGGTGCTCCGCCAGTGTTTTCAAGCCAAGTGCGTGGAGGGTGAAGTTTCCGCAGGAGGGTTTGAGTGGCAGTTTTCCTGGGCCTTTGATCGCGGTGAACTGGTGGTTGAGCCATCCCTGGGACGTGCCCTAATCGAGGATGCCTTGCGGCGGTTTCTGGTGCGTTCTGATTACAGGCTGGAGCCGGGGGGTGATTACACCTTCATGGTCCGGGCCAGGTTCTGAGCGAGAACGTGGGATCAGGCTCAGGCCATTTCAGGCGGCATTGCAGGTGCTCCTCAAGCATCACCAAAGCTGCAACAGCATCCAGATCCACCGGTGGAATGCGCAGTCCTGCCGGCAGCATCCGTCGCCAACCTCGAGCCGGCCACAGCGCCCAGTAACGCTGTCTCGCCCTCAGGGTTGTTCCCTGCTCCGGAACCACAGTGAGATGGCCCAGCCGTTCCAGTCGCTGGATCCAGGCTCGGCTTCCCGTGCCATCGCCGATCAGGATGCGGTCGAGAGCTTGGTCTTGATTCCAGTGCTCCAGCCAGGGTTCGACGGCCTCCGGGGCCAGCACATGCCCTTCGCGCACGAGGCCGAGCTGAAGATCGGCCAGCACAAGACCACATTTGCAGCGGCCTGGATCGAGGACGGCCACCCGTTTCATGGGGAGGCCTGAATGGTGACGACGACAGGATCGGCACTGTCGCTGACCCCTGCGGAAATCACGTCCAAGACCACGCTTTGGCTGGGTCCCTCCATCAGGGTCTGGGCCAGTTGGGAGAGGGCTGATCCATCGAACTGAAGGCCTTCGGTCAGGGATCCCCGCCGCTGCACTTCGGCATAGGCCGAGGCCAGGAGAAGGTTCAATCGTGTGCGAATGCCCTCTGGAGTGCGTTCATCCGGTTGCAGTGTGGTGGTGGCCAGCACGTCTCCGCGTTGGGTCACCGGCCGGTTCGGACGCACCTCGGGGAAGGCGTACACCGCTGTTTCACCTCGCAGCACATTGGTGGCTGAGCGCAGCGAGATCACCCAGGTCTCCGGTTTGCGGATGATGCTTTGCAGGCGTTCCACATCGCTGCGCGGAACGCGGATCAACTGCCGTTCGGGTGCTTCGCCAGGTCGCACTTTTCCGTAGGCGTTGAGATTGGCCTCCTGCAACAGCCTGTCGACAGCCTGTTTGGCCTGGTCCGGAGCATCGAGTCGAACCGTTGCTCTTGCCAAGGTCTGTCCGCTGCTGATCACCACCGATCCACGCCGCAAGGCGACCAGATTGCGTTCCAGTTCTTTGAGTTCCTGTTCGCCGGCACGGATGCGGCTGCGAACGCTGTTGAGTTCGGCTTCCGTGCGCTGGATGTCCGCATCGCGGGAGGCGATGTCCTGGCTGAGGCGTTCACGTTCGGCTTCGAGTTGGGCCAGCTCCTTCTGAAGAGGAGCCAGTTCGAGGCGCAGGGTGTTGGCCCGTTGCTGCGACTGCTCGAGTTCAATGGCGATCCGTTTGGTTTCCGTTTGGGTCTTGTCCCGTTCCTGCTCGGCTGCCTCCAGCTGTTGACGGCTGTCTTGGAGTTTCTCCTGCAGGGCATCCAGTTCAAACAGGCCCACCCGCAACTGCCGGCTCACCAGAAGCATCAGGCCAAGTGAGAGTGCGCTGATCAGGCTGCCGGTCAACACCGTGATCAAAACGGCGGTGCGCCGGGGGCGCATGCTGAACAAACTCAGTCGCGCTTTGCCGACGCGGCTGCCCAAGCGGTCGCCCAGGGTCGACAGCACGCCCCCGAGCACCAACAAAACCAGGATCAGTGCCCAGCCGCTCATGGCTGCACAAGTCGGGCGATGGCAGGCCTAGCTGAAGCGTTTGGCCAGCGCGATCGGATCCAGAACCGTGATTTTCTTGCGGTCAATCTGAACCAGACCGGATTGACGCAAGTCTCCCAGCAGACGCGTGATTGTGACGCGTGTTGAGCCAATTGCTTCAGCGATGGCCTGATGGGACAGGCGCAGATCGATGGTGATGCCCAGCTCATCTGCCACGCCGAAGTCTCTGCAAAGCACCAGCAGGAAGCTCACCAGCCGGGATGACATGTCCCGATGGGTGAGGGTTTCAATCATCGTCTCGGTCTGCAGAATCCGGCTGGAGAGACCCTGAAGCAAGCGCAGGCCAACGCTGGTGTCGGCTTCGATGGCGGCCTTCACGGAGGCCGCTGGTGCCGTCACCATTTCGACCCGGGTGAAGGCCACAGCGTGATAAAAGCGGTCGGACCGTTGGCCTGTCAGCAGCGACAGCACCCCGAAGAGGCTGTTCTCGCGGAGCAGGGCCACGGTGATCTCTTCTCCCGATTCGTAGACGCGGGACAGACGAACGGCTCCCCGGCGGATCAGATACACCCGTTCTGCGGGATCTCCGGGGAAAAAGATGGTCTTGTTGCGATCCACCAGTTCACTGCTAGCGCCATCGAGATCCCGGATCATCTCCAGCAGAGAACGGTTGGCGGGCTCTGCGCTGGGAGCTGGAGCCACCATCTGCGGGGCGTATCGGCTGAAACCTCGGCTACTGGTCATGACAACCCCCTGGTGTGGCGAAGCTACGGAGCCGGCGGTGGCCGCCATGTAGCGGTTATTACCTAACGCTGCTGTGCTCCTTGAAGGCCTGGCGTTGCGCCTGCATCAGGGAGCTCAATCCCGGCTCTGCTAAGTCCAGCAGCTCATTGAGTTGGCTGCGACTGAAGGGCGCACCCTCCGCAGTCCCCTGGATTTCCAGCAGACGGCCATCGCCGGACTGCACAACGTTCAGGTCCACCTCGGCTCGGCTGTCTTCGCTGTAGTCCAGATCCAGCAAGGCCTGGCCATCAACCAAGCCCACGGATACAGCCGCCACCTGATTGATCAGGGGCGATTGCTCCAGGACTCCCTGGTCCACCAGTGATCGGCAGGCTTGGTCCAGGGCGAGCCAAGCCCCGGTGATTGAGGCCGTCCGGGTGCCGGCGTCCGCTTGGATCACGTCGCAGTCGATCAGCAAGGTGCGCTCCCCTAGGCGCTCCATGTCGATCACGGCGCGCAGGCTTCGGCCGATCAGCCGCTGAATTTCCTGGGTGCGACCCGAGAGTTTCATCAGCTCCCGTGATTGCCGCTGTGGGGTGGATCCGGGCAGCAACCGGTATTCGGCGCTGAGCCATCCCAATCCTTCTCCCTTGCGCCAGCGGGGAACTTTGTCCTCCAAGCAAACGCTGCAGAGAACAGCGGTTCGGCCGGTGTGAACCACAAGGGAGCTCAAGGCAAACCCCATGGGATTCCAGGTCACCGAGAACGGTCGCAACTGCTGCGGGCGCCGGCCATCAGTGCGTTGTTCAGGGGATTGGCTCATCGGTGGTGTGCAGTTCGTCAAGCCTCGCAGGCGGTTGGTTCTTGCCCTGTCCAAACACCATGGGTGGTGTCAATCCCCTTGTGGAATGTGATCTCGCCGCTACATTCAAGGTGATGCCGGGGTCGCCCGGACAGATGCTTCCGTGATGACCACAAGCCTCGCCGACCCCCAATCCTTCCAAAATTCCCTGGATCGGGATCAGCAGGCCTTGCAACGTGCGGGCCTGAGGCCCTTGCCTGCCGTCTCTGATCCGCCACCCCTACATCTGGTGGCCCCCGAAGGGCAGCTGCAAGTGCATACGGCGCCTTATCGAGGCAGTTTCGCCAGTGTTCTCAGCCAGGCCATGCGAGCTGCCGGCTTGGGCAGTCGTGTTCTGATCAGTCAGTTCCTCAAAGGGGGCGTGCAGCAGGGGCCGGCCGGCCGGGTGAAGCTCTGCGGAGGCCTCGTCTGGCTGCGGCCGGAAGTGCCCCTCTGCCTCTCCTCGCCGGGGCATCCCGGTGGTGCGGAGGCGGTGGCTGAGGTTTGGTCCATCTGCCGCCAGCATCTGATCCAGGGAGATCTCGACCAGCTGGTGTTGGATGAACTCGGCCTTGCCGTGGCCTTCGGATACCTGGATGAGGCGGACGTGATTGCAGCTCTTGAGCAGCGGCCCGCTTCGATGGATGTGATCATCACTGGACCTGCAATTCCCGCCGGTGTGGTGGAGATGGCAGATCAAGTCACGGAGTTGCGCCGAGGTTTCTAATGCTCAAGTGCGATCGCTGGATCACTCAACAGGCCGGGCAGGGAATGATCGAGCCATTCCAGAGCGGTTTGGTCCGTCACCTGGAGCCGGAGCAGCAGCTGCGGCCAGTGCTGAGTTTTGGTTGCTCCTCCTACGGCTACGACCTACGCCTTTCCTCCCAGGAATTTCTGATCTTCCGGCATGTTCCAGGCACGGTGATGAACCCCAAGCGGTTCAACCCGGCCAACCTCGAACCCACTCCCCTTCATGAGGATGAAGACGGGCGATATTTCATTCTCCCGGCACATTCCTATGGCCTCGGTGTGGCCCTGGAGAAGTTGCGGGTTCCCCCCAACATCACCGTGATCTGTTTGGGCAAGAGCACCTATGCCCGCCTTGGAATCATCGTGAACACCACCCCGGCAGAAGCGAGCTGGGAGGGTCACCTCACCCTTGAATTCAGCAACAGTTCCGGTGCTGACTGCCGCATCTATGCCGATGAGGGCATCTGTCAGCTGCTGTTTTTTGAGGGTGATCCCTGCTCGACCACCTACAGCGATCGACAAGGCAAGTACCAGCACCAACCGGAACGGGTGACGCTGGCCAAGGTCTAGTGCTCTCTGGTTAGGGGGCCAAACGCGCCCGGTGCAGCCTGCTTTTTTCGTACCAGGCTGCAAATTCAGGGGCCCACTCCACCATGTGGGGCCACATCAGATCACAGAGCTGGCGGATCTCCAGCTGGGCATCGAGCTTGGCTCGCAGATCCATGAAGTGCAGGAACGCCCGCAGGCTGAAGCTCACCACAAAATGCTGGCGGTAGTCGAAAGGGAGGATGCCGCGGGCGTGCTCCTCGGCGAAGCCCGCCCTGAGCAGATCCCTGTAGCGCTCGGCGGCGCTCCGGCAGAGATCAAGATCCTGTTGGCGTAGTGCTTCGGTGTAGGCGTATTTCTTGCCCTGCCGATCGCTGTACTCGCCGATGGGCCGCAGATAGAACACCTCTTCCATGTCCAGGGCTCCATCCGCTGCACGGCAGATGCGTTCACCGGTGTAACGCATCGACTGCACATCGAAGCTCACCCCAACCCGGTGGGTGCGGGCCTGCTGCATCACCGAGTGCGGGAACCAGCCCACGTTCAGCACGATCTGCGCATGCTCCATCGGGCCGTAGTGGCCGCGCTCTCCAGACAGCAGGCGTTTCACACAGATCTCTCCAGCCCGCTGCTCATCGGGCCAGTTGGCACGATCTCCGGCCACGAATCCTTCGCTGTAGTCCTGATGCATGGCGGCGTACACGCATTGCTGCGGGTTCGGCGTAGCTGCGATCAGATCGACCCGAAAGCGGTCCATGGGAGCGTCAGAGTGACGAGTTGTGGTGATCATGGCGAGGCGTATCAACCATGGCTGCGGGGCCCCGCGTTGGCTGGGCTCGAGGCCCCTGCCATCGCGTTGTTCGCAGAGGGGGGCGTCGGCAGCTGGCTGATGTTGCCGACGCCAGGCAAGGCCGGCAACGGCTGATTTTCAAGCAGTGCTGTGGTGAGCAGCTGGAGTTCCTCAGCGCTGCGCAAGCCGAGGGATCGCCCCTTGGCTTCCCCCTCAGCGTTGAACAGGTTCAACTGGGGAATGCCGTTGACGTCGTAGCGATCAACCAGATCTTGCCAACGGGGGTTGTCGACGTTGACCAGAACAACATCGAGTCGATCTCGCGATTGCTTCTCCAAAGCCAGCATCGAAGGTGCCATCTCTCTGCAGACCTGGCACCAATCGGCGTAGAACTCGATCAGCGTTGGGCGTCCGTTGGTTAACGCTATTTGTGGGTCGAGGGATCGTCTCGCCAGCTGCTCCATCGGGCTTTCGCTCTGAATGCCACCGCGTAGGACAACCAGGCCCATGGCCAGAGCCACCGCAATCAGCACCAGCACCCATCGCTGCGCTGTGCCCAGGGGCGAAGACTCCGGGGTGCCTGTCATCGCACGTCAACCGCAGCGATCACTCTGGCAGCTACTTCGAAAGGCCGCCGCTACCTTGACGCCATGTCAATTCTGCGACTGCTGAGCCTTCCGGTTCGGGCGCCGTTGCTGACGGTGCTGTTTCTCGTTGCGGTTGTGCTCGGCAACCATTGGCAAATTGTTCAGCCCTCCTTCACGTCTCTCTATGGCGTGAGTGCGGCCTGGTTCTGGTCTCTTGTGCTGCTGCAGACGCAGGTGGTTGTCGTCTTCTGCACCATGCCCGATCTGCTGTTGCGCCAGGTGTCGTTGCTGATGGCGTCGAGCCGAGTGATGACGTTGGTGGTCACGCTGCTGGTGGTGATCACCGGTGGCATCTACCTGCTGAAGCTCAATGTGCTCACCGACGTTTTGATCCTGGCCTCAGCCGTGCTCTTGGCCAGGCTCGATCTCATCCGCATCGGTGTTCTGCCCGCCGCCGGGATCTGCCTGCTTCTGATGAGTCTGGTCGTGATCGCTGGCATCGTCGCCGGCACGCTTCTGCCCCATCCCAGCGCCAGTCTCGTTGCAGAACGATTGATTGCCGCCTAGGTAGCCGAGCAGATTGTCCAGCACTTTCTTGGTGTAGAAGCGTGTTTCCGGGTAGGGAATGCGTTCCACCCAGAGCGCATCGTCGTCTTGATCCGTGGGTTGCACCCAAGAAGCCACAGCACCTGGCCCGGCGTTGTAGCTGGCAATGCTCCGAAAGGGGTCGCTTTCCCATTGCTCCAGCAAGTGGTGGAGGTAGCGCGCGCCCAGTTCGAAGTTGTCGGCGGGATCCGTCAGCATCAACGTGCTGGTTGGTGCGTCAGCCATCTCTGTGGCTGTGGAAGGCATCAATTGCATCACGCCTACGGCCCCAGCAGGGGAGACGACACCAGGCGCAAAGCGTGATTCCTGTTTGGCGATCGCTCGCAGCAGATTGGCCTGAACGCCTGCTTGCTCTGCCGCTGTCTGGATCTCAGCTTCGAAGAGGCGAGGGAATTGGCTGCGATGCAGGAGAGTCCGTTGATGGCAGCTCGGATCACGCCAGCGGAGGCTGAGCCACCAGAGCTGGTCCAGGCCCATCCAGGTGTCCCCGACGGCAAGGCGCAGCCTGCCTTCGGCGAGACGTTCTTCAGGTGGCGGCGGGACTGCAGGGTCTGCCTGGGCCTGCCAGGCCTCCCAGGCGGCGTGCACCTGGCCCAGGCGCCAAAGCTCGTTCACCAGGCGGTGATGGCTGTTGAGCGGTTGCCAGGCTGGCGGCTCCTGCTGCGGGTCTGGGGATCGCAACGCCAGGGGTTCGGCCACACCCAGGTGCTCCATGGCGCGCCAGCGGTAGTAGCCCCCGGGGAAGGCCCCGATCAGGCGGCGCCAGCTCCGTTCTGCCTTTGTCGTTTCGCCGAGTTGCTTGTGGCTAAGCCCCAACCAGAACAGCCGCCGCGTCTCCAACGGTGGAGGCAGGGGGCCATCCTCATCGGGGCGTTCCAGCAGGGCGCGGGCACGATCCCAATCTCCAGCCAGAAATGCCTCGCGGGCGAGGTCCCATTGGAGTTGCCAGATGTCGGGGTCGTTGGGCCAGCGGCTCAGGGCGGCATCCGCCCCATCGCCGCCGGCGAGTCGCACGCGAGCTGCGGCAACAGCGGCTGAGCGCTCCTCAAGGGCAGCCGGAAGCGCATCCAGAACCCCAGGCTGGGCATCGAGCGGTTCACTCAAGATTCGTGCTGCTTCAAGGCTGGCGGGGTGGTTTGGGTGGTTCTGCGCCAGGGTCAGCAGCCGGGCTGTACCTGCATCAGGGTCGCCATGCAGCAGCAGGGAACGACCGATGGCCAGCTGGGTCTCAGGGGAGGCCTCAAGCTCCTGTAGACAGGTCACTGCGGTGTCGGCATGGCCTTGTTTTGCCAGTGCTTGCGCCAAGGTTTGGCGTTGGTCGGGTTGAGGTGCCTGCGCCCCCGTGGCCTCGCAGGCGTCACGCATCAGCCCAAGGGCGCCGGCTCGGCGCGCATTCCAACGGGCCAGGTGCAAGGCGCCTTGATGGCTTGCTAGCGCTTCGGAGCCATCCCGAGCCGCCAGGGTCAGTGCTGCGGGGTGTGCGGGTTGCTGTTGGAGCAGCTGCTGATGAAGAACGGGATTGTTGTTGCCAAGCGCCAATCGAGCCCAAGCGGAGCCGGGTGCTTCGGGAAAGCGATCCAACAGGCGCTGCCAGGTCTCAGCAGCGTCCGATGGCTTGCCCTGGGCGGCAGTGGTGAGGGCTGCCCGTTCGAGCACCACGGCCGCCATCGGATCGCGCCCCCAGCCTTGGCCATGGAGCAGTTGCGGTGACCCATCCCTCGCCACCATCAATAGGGCGGCCTCTCGACGGGTCTGCGGATCGATGGCCCAGCGGTAGTGCTGCCAGAGCCTTGCCTGCGAGACTTCAGGCGTGAGGCGCTGATGCTGCTTGTTCAGAAGCAGCTGCCCGCCCCATGCAGCTAACCCACTGAAACCAGCAACCGAAAGCAGCAGCAGCGTTCCGATTGGCGGCCCTGCCTGCACACCCAACATGGAGCTCGTTTCATTCTGATGCTTCAAAGAGAGTTGGCGAGCCTTTGATCGCCTGTGGGCCGTGGAGGGCAGAGCTGCACCTGTCACGTCCCTGGGAATCAGCCTCAGAGGTGCTTCCTATGGTGCTGTCCACGATTGAGACCCATGGTTCAAGAGGCGTGCTCCCCGATCGGCCCCGCTCTCGGTGACGCTGCGCCAGTGTTTGGAACCGATGGAATCCGTGGGCTCGCCGGCACGGTTCTCACCCCCGCTCTATGTCTTCAGGTGGGCTACTGGGTCGGTCGGGTTCTGGAGGCGGAAGGTCCTGTTCTGATCGGGATGGACTCCCGGACCAGCGGCAGCATGGTGGTTGCTGCCCTGACGGCCGGCTTGACGGCCGCTGGTCGCGATGTGTGGACCCTTGGGCTCTGTCCGACGCCGGCGGTTCCGTTGTTGATCCGCCAGCTGAGGGCCGCCGGCGGCCTGATGGTCTCCGCCAGCCATAACCCCCCTGCAGACAACGGCATCAAAGTGTTTGGGGCCGATGGCGCCAAACTCAGCGCCTCCCGTCAAGCCCAGGTGGAAGCCGGTCTGCAGGGGCAGACGCCCATGGCTGAGCAAGCAACATTCCGCTGCGGTGTGGCGCGATCCAGCGCCGATCTCCTGGATGGCTACAGAGAGGTGTTGCAGCAATCGGTGGCTGAACGCCGACTGGATGGCGTTCCCATCGTTTTGGACCTCTGCTGGGGATCCGCGACGGCGTGCGGTGCCGATGCCTTCCGTGCCCTGGGGGCTGATCTCACCGTGCTCCATGGGGAACCCGATGGCTCCCGCATCAACGTTGCTTGCGGGTCAACCCATCTGGAACCGCTGCAACGGGCTGTGATCGAGCGCGGCGCGGCGATGGGATTTGCCTTTGATGGTGATGCCGATCGGATGCTGGCGGTGGACGGCCGCGGCCGCATCATCGACGGCGACCACGTGCTGTTTCTCTGGGGATCCGTGCTGCAGGGGCAGCAGGCGCTCCCCGATCAGCGGTTGGTGGCCACTGTGATGTCGAACCTTGGCTTCGAGCGTGCCTGGCAGCAGCGGGGCGGCACTCTCGATCGCACGCCGGTGGGGGATCAGCACGTCCATGCCGCCATGGTGGCCAGTGGCGCGGGCCTCGGTGGAGAACAATCCGGCCACATCCTTTCCGCCTCCCATGGGCTGTGTGGCGATGGTGTTCTGACCGCCGTTCAGTTGGCCACCTTGTGCCATGCCCAGGGCATCAGCCTGAGCGATTGGTTGGACCGCAGTTTCCAGGCCTACCCGCAGAAATTGGTCAATGTGCGGGTGATGGACCGTTTGCGTCGTAAGAACTGGAGCGCTTGCACTGCTCTCACCGACGCCATTGCTTCAGCGGAGCAGTCGATGGGCGAGACCGGTCGCATTTTGGTGCGGGCCAGTGGTACGGAGCCCGTGTTGCGGGTGATGGTGGAAGCCGAGCAGTCGGACGCTGTGGAGCATTGGACGGGGCATCTGGCCGCCGTTGCCGAGGATCATCTCAACGCGGCCTGAGGCTTAAGGCCTCGGCCATCAGGAGGGCGCCATCACAGGCATCGCCCTTGGCCTTGCCCCATCGGGCTTCGGGAATCGACTGATGGATGGCCTGTTGCACGGCTGTGCGGAACCCCTGGAGATGGGTGACGGCTCCTCCATGGCAGACCACCAGGGGGGAGCGCAGGGAAAGCTGCTGGGCCACGGTGCTGATGCAGCGGGAGAGGGCTGCTGCCGATCCCTGAACGATCTCCTCTGCGCCAGGGCAGTCCTTGGATGCGGCTTCCACCACCAGTGGAGCCAAGGCTGCAAAGTCAGCCGTGCCGAAGTCCTGCTGCACCACCCGGGCTTTCACTGCGGCGTGGCTGTCGCAGCACATCTGATTCCAGATCTGCAGGCGCAGCGGATGGTCGGGCAGGCGTCCATCGGCCATGCGCAGGGTCAGCTGCAATCCCTGGTGGCCCAGATCAAAGGCCGAGCCGGCTCCATCGAGCAGCCATCCCCAGCCGCCACAGCGGTGTTCATGGCCGTTCTCGTCTCGGCCCAGCACGATCATTCCGGTGCCGCTGATCGCCAGGATTCCTGCGCCTTCAGGCATCGCACCTCGCAAGGCGGTGCGTTCGTCTCCAGTGACCAGCACCTTGGTCAAGCCTGTGTCATCACCGATGGCCAGGGCTTGCCCCACCAAACGTTCAGCACGCTCTTGCAATGCTGTTCCGTGTTCGATGCCGCTGGCTCCCACAACGGCCGCCTGGATCACGCCATCGGGGTGATTTTTCAGGGCCTCCTGCGCACTGGTGCTGATCGCCTCGAGGAAACGACGTTCACCCTGAGGGGCATCCAGGTGGCTGACTCCGGGGCCCTCGCCTTCTCCAACAGGCTGGTGCACGCCGTTTTGAACCACGCTGAGGCGGCAGCGGGTGTGCGTCTGTCCGGCATCGAAGCCAGCGAGCAGTCTCATGATTCCCTGGGTCGACTCACCAGGCTGGCCAGAGCAAACCAGCCGATCAGCTGCACTTCGGGGCGGAAGAAAATTGTGTCGGTGCTGCCCTGCATCAGCAGGCCAGCGATGGCAGCGAGGCTGGCGATGGATGCCAAGGCGCTTGGAGCATCGGAATTGAGCTGCTTGAGGCCCTGCCTCAGGCTGCTGGCCAGCAATCCCAGGCAGGCCAGCAGCCCGGGAATGCCGGTTTCCACCAGGATTTCCAAGGGAACGGAGTAGGCACTGAGGGCGTTGAACTTCGGTTGCTGATACAGGGGATAGATGCTGTTGAACGCCGTATTGCCAGGGCCGATGCCCAACCAGGGACGGTCTTGCACCATCTGGATGGCCGCCATCCAGACGTTGATGCGGAAGTTGTTGGAACTATCCCCCCGTCCCGCCAGCAGGCTTGTGATGCGCGTGCGGATCGGATCGATCTGGGTGGCCGCCACCACAAGGCAAGCGGCTCCAACCAGCAGCACGGCCAGAGGCACAAGACGTCTCCAGAGCGGAGGCCAGTGGCGTGTCCATCGCAGCAGCAGCAACAACAGCAGCACGGCACCGGCAGCAACTATTCCCAGCCAGCCGCCGCGGCTGTAGGTGAACAGCGTGGCTGTTGCTGCCAACACCAATGTGGTTCCGGCAAACAGCTGGGCTCCCACCCCACGCCAGCGCACCAGTGCGATCGCTGCGAAGGGAATCAGCGCCAGCAGGTAACCGGCCAGGAGGTTGGGGTTTCCCAGGGGGCCATAGATCCGAACGGTGCCGGCACTGATGGAATTCGGATCGGCCCAGCCCGCCAGTGCCTCATTGGAGGCATACAGCTGTCGCAAAGCCAGAACACTGCTGAAGAGGCCGCCACTCAGCAGTCCGGCGATCAGCCGGTTCCACCATCGGCTGTTGCTCAGCAGCAGCTTGCAGAGCAAGGCATAAACGCCCAGGTAGCTGAGCAGTTTGATCAGGCCTTTGCTGGCGGCGATTGGAACTGGAGAACATCCCGTGGCCACAATCGCAATGGCCAGAAAAAGCATCAGCCAGCGCGAGATGGTTCCGATGCGCTGAGGTGGCGGACTGCAGAGGCACCAGAGCAGCCAAAGAACGCCGCAGGCTGCAATCACCAGGGCCAGGCCTGTGCGTGTGAAGAAAGGAAGACCCGTGAACAAGGCCAGCAGCAGGAGTCCCGCCAGCCCTTCAAGGCGTTTCAGCACCGCCTGATCCGGAGTGATCACCCCCTGCCAGCGCACCATCAGGGCCCCACTGCTTGCCGTCTGGGTTGCATCCGCAGAGGCCATCGTGGGGCTTCAGGTGGTGAGTGCTTCCGCCGGATTATCGATCTCCTGCCAGCGCTGTTCCAGATCTGACACGGAAGGAAGTGGATTCTGGTTCCGGCGATAGAGCACCCGGTAGACGGGGAGGTTTTGCTCAAGCACGTAGCGCTCCCGTTCCGTGGGAACCGCAAGCGGGTTGTTGGTGCGCCAGGGACGTTGATCCTCTGCGGGGCGATCAAAACAGGCGCTGAGTTCGGTGAGCGCCACCATCGGCTCAATCACGTCCAGAACATCGCTCTGCAGAAACAGCTCACGGCCGGGCTGCAGGGCTGTTGCGGTGGCGAGCAGAAGCGCCGGCTGCAGGACCCGGCGCTTGTGGTGCCTGCGTTTGAACCAGGGATCGGGGAATTGGATCGAGACCCGTTGCAGTCGGTCCTGCTCCAGGGCCTTCATCCAGCCTTCCAGGCTGATGTTGGCGTTGCAGAACAGGATCCGAACATTGCCGTGCTCCGAGGCGAGTGCGTCTCGATCGGCAGACGTCACCAGCGGTCGGCGGATTTCAACGCCGAGATGGTTCCAGTGGGGATCACGCTCGGCTAGGCCCAGCAGGCAGCGTCCACGGGCGCAGCCGATATCAAGGTGGATCGGCTGATCAGGAACGCGAAACAGCTGCTCGGGTGGTGGTAATTCCAGCGGCAACTGGAAGAAGCTGCTGAGGGGATTGACGTGCTGACGCAAGGTTCTGAAGCGGTGCGATCCGGTTCAATCGAGATTGTCAGAGCCACTGCCGGAGGAGCTGTCGGGGTCCTGGCGCAGCAAGCCCCAACAGGCGGTGTAGCCATGCAGATGTGTTGTCCCGCCGACGGGTCCGATCTCACCGTTGCAGAACGCTCCCGCCACAGGCAGGTCTGGCATCAGTTGACGCGCCAGGCTGATGTCTCCATCGGCTCGACCAAACAGCCCCTGGCCCCGTCCCAGGCAGGCCATGAGCAGTCCGAAGTGGACCGTGTCGTCAGAATCAGTTGTCGCTGCCCTTAGCAGGGCAACAGCTTCGTCCTGGGAGGCCGTGGCTTCGCGCAGGTGAAATTGCACGTTTTGGCCGGCGCGCACCCGCTCTGCAACGGCCACGGCGCCATTGTTGGGATCGACTCCGATCAGGTTGCGGATCAGGAAGGCACTCGCTTCCGAGCCTGCTCCGTTGGCGTTCAGCCGCAGGCTGCAGCGTTCCACACCGAGGAACAACGAGTGACGCACCAGTTCGCGCTCCCGTTCACTGAGGTCGGCCAGGACCCGTTGCAGACAATTGATGGGGCTGGCTTTGCTGCTGCCATCACTCAGTTCCAGCAGCACGTTGCGCTGCACCTGCTCGATCGAGAAGACCGGACCGATGGGGCGACAGCCCTGGGCCACCACCGTTTCGAGTCGCCAGCTCCCTCCAATGGAACAGACCACCGCGCCAGTGACGACCTGGTCATCCAGCAGCAGCGATCCGTGTGGACTGTTGTGGGGCGCTGCGATGCCCCCAATCTTCTCGGCACCTGGGTAGGCATAGTCCAGCCCGCTGATCAGGTCGTTGATGCCACTGCTGGTGGGGTCGATCAGCAGGATCTGGCTGCGGGCAGCCTCGGGGGTGATGCCAACCCAGTCCTGCCATTGCTGGGCTACTCCATCCAGATCAGGCAGCTCGTCCGTGCTGAGGTGTCGGGTGGCGATCGAGGCCCCCGGCAGGGAGAGCAGCGTCACGCTCAAGGCCGGAGTCTGCTCCAGTTCCGAAGCGCTGCCGTCGCCGCGGGTGCCCACCACGCCGCCACCGGTGCATCCGATCCAATGCTTTGCTCTGACCTGGTCGCGCAACATCGGCAGCAGCCGCGGCAGGTCGGTGGCGTAACCCGTTGAGGTGAAGACCAGCGCGAGATCGGCTTCGTCCCTGGGTCGCCCCAGTTGCTCGACCACATCCCGGACGGCTTCGTCCAGAGACGCTTTCGCGGAAAGTCCTGTCCGGCAAATGGCTTCTGCGCCCCCGGATCGGAACCAGCTGAACGGTGCGAACGGTGCCATGAAGCGGACCCTATCAACCCTGGAGCTCAGCTCGGGACGTTGATAATGGCGGCACTGTGTCAGGCCCAGGTGAACGAGCTCACGTACCGCGTTCTGGTGTGGCTGACCTATCGCTTGGCTGCCACCTTTGCCGTTGGTGTGCCTTTGGTCCTGTTGATCTGGTCGGCTTGGCGTCGTGAGCCGATGGTGCTGCGGCTGCTCGGCATCTACTGGAAGGTGGCCAGCCTGATGGCGGTCAGTCTGTTGCTGCTGACGGATCAGCGGCCCTTGGGCTACGCCACGGGGGTTGTCGCACCGGTGTTGATGGTGATCAGCCTGTGGTTCTGGGTCGATATCAATGAAGAGCTGGCCGATCAACCGACCTGGCGTCCCTTACCCCTGGCGGTGAAGGTGTGGCGTTGGGCGTTCAGTGGCTTTGGTCTCCTCAGCCTGGGCATGAGCGCCACAGGTTTGCGTTGCATGCAGCAGCTGGACTCCCCGGCCTGCCTCAGCTGGCTTGAGGCTCCCCAGGGCATTCATGGGCTGGCGGCCACGGTGTTCAATTTTCTGTTCGGTGGCCTTTGGACGGAGGCGGTTGCCGCCTTTGTGGGTTACGTCGCCCTGGTGGCCTACCTGGCCGGTCTTTTGCAGTGGTTGTTGGTGCGCCTGCCCCGTTACGGACGGGTGGCTGGCGATTTCTGATGAGCGACCAGACGTTGGTTCAGGCACTGGAGGAGCGCACGCGGCTGGAGCCCCAGAGGGTGGTTCGCTTGCGGGGTCAGGTGGGTGACGAGCCCTTTGAATTGTTGATCTTCCGTGGGTTCAGCAGCAGCACCACCCATCCCACCGCCTTTGACCCCGATGCTTCTGTTCTCCCTGAGGGAACAAGCCTGGATCAGGTGGAGCTGCTGCAGGGGCCTTTGTCCCCCACTCAGGAGGTTGTGCTGGCTGGTCCGATGCCACCCAACGACCTTCTGGCTCAGGCCAACTGGTGAGACCGGCGTTCCAGGACGCCGACACAGCGACTGCAGATGTGGGGGTGGTCGGGATGCTGACCCACATCTCCTTCGTAGTGCCAGCAGCGCTCGCATTTGGTTCCACGTGCTCGGCTCACTTCGATCACCGCGAGGTCGTCGTCCTGGCTGGCCAAAAGTTCGGCCCAGGGTTCGCCGCCGATCTGCAGTTGTGAGACGAGCAGCCAGTCCCGCAGGCCATCCACCTCCGTATCGCCTTTCTCATGGAGCCAGGAGAGCGCGGCCTGGAGTTCCGGACGGCGGGCGTCAATCCGCACGGCTGCCTCCAGCGATGCGCCGAGTTCCTGGCGGCCGCGGCAGTCTTCCAGCACTTTGTTCACGGCGGCGCGGAGCTCCCGCAGTTCTTGAACCGGAGCGCTGAGGGCAGCATCACGCCAGTCGGCGGGAACCGTGGGCCAGCCGCGATGGAAGACCGAGGTCTCGTCCATGGGGTAGGGCAGGTTCTGCCAGATGTCTTCGGCCATGTGGCACAACACCGGAGCGATCAGTCCGGCCAGCCGTTCAATGATCAGGGCCATCACGGTCTGGCAGCTGCGCCGGCGCCGGTCCTGGGGGGCGCTCACGTAGAGCCTGTCCTTGGCGATGTCGAGGTAGAAGTTCGACAGATCCGTAACGCAGAAGTTCTGCAGCAGCTGGAAGAAGCGGAAGAACTCGAAGCTTTCGAAGGCTTCTGTGATGTCGTCCATCACCTCGGCCGTGCGCTGCAGCATCCAGCGGTCCAGCAACGGCAGTTCCGCAACGGGGATGGCGTCGGTCGCCGGATTGAAGTCGTGCAGGTTGCCCAGCAGATAGCGGCTGGTGTTGCGTACCTTGCGGTACACATCCGCCAGCTGGCGCAGAATCCCCGCCCCGATCGGCACATCGGCGGAGTAATCCACGGAGCTCACCCAGAGCCGCAGCACATCGGCGCCGTAGGGCGGTTCCTGTTTCTGGTTCTTGCCCCCCTCGATGATCACCATCGGGTCGACCACATTGCCGAGGGATTTGCTCATCTTTCGGCCCTTCTCATCCAGGGCGAAGCCATGGGTGAGCACCCGCTTGTAGGGGGCGTGGCCGTTGACGGCCACCGAGGTGAGCAGTGAACTCTGGAACCAGCCGCGGTGCTGGTCGGACCCTTCCAGGTAGAGGTCGGCGGGATAGCTGAGGTTGTCGCGCTGACGGGCGACGGCGGCCCAGCTGGAGCCGGAGTCGAACCACACGTCCATGGTGTCGGTGCCCTTGCGCCACTGCTCGGCCTGGTCGGCGTAGGCGGCCGGCAGCAGATCCGCTTCGTCCTTCTCCCACCAGACGTCGGCACCGTGCTCGGCGATCAACGCCTGGATGTGCTCCAGGGTGTCGGCGTTCAGCAGCACCTCGCCGTTGCTGCGGTGATAGAAGACGGGAATCGGCACCCCCCAGGTGCGCTGACGGGAGATGCACCAGTCGCCCCGCTCCTTGACCATCGATTCGATCCGGTTGCGACCGGAAGCAGGGGTCCACTCCACGGCGGCGATCGCATCCAGGGCCTGTTGACGGAACCCTTCCACGGAGGCAAACCACTGTTCCGTAGCCCGGAAGATGGTGGGTTTCTTGGTGCGCCAGTCGTAGGGGTAGCGGTGGCCATAGGCCTCCTGCTTGAGCAGGGCCCCGGCGGACTCCAGCGCCTCAATGATCTTGGGGTTGGCATCCTTGAGCACATTCAGGCCCGCGAACGGCCCGGCCTCGTCCGTGAGGTTGCCGGCTTCGTCCACAGGGCAGAGCACCGGCAGGCCGTTCTTCTGGCCGGTGTGGAAGTCGTCGACGCCGTGACCAGGTGCGGTGTGCACGAGGCCTGTGCCTGATTCGGTGGTGATGTAATCGCCTCCGATCACCACCGGACTGGTGCGATCCATCAGCGGGTGGCGGTAGGTCAGCCCAGCGAGCAGAGCACCTTTGACGGTGGCGCGCCGGCTCAGTGGGCGCGCCAGGGTGCCGCTCAGCGTCTCGATCAGATCGGCAGCCACCAGCAGCAGTCGGCCTTCACCGTCGTCGGCCAGGGCGTATTCGAGCCTTTCATTCACCGACACCGCCAGGTTGGCCGGCAGCGTCCAGGGGGTGGTGGTCCAGATCGCCACCTGCAGGGCCTGCCCTAGGGCGTCCCTGTCGGTGGGCAGATCCAGGCCCTCGGCCTTGAGTGCATCCCGCAGCGCCGCTGGAAGCTCCACGGCTGGGAAGGCGGCGTAGACGCTGGGACTGGTGTGGCCGTCGGGGTACTCCAGTTCCGCTTCGGCCAAAGCGGTGCGTGAACTCGGGCTCCAGTGCACCGGTTTCAGACCCCGGTAGATGTGCCCCTTGAGCACCATCTCACCAAACACCCGAATCTGAGCCGATTCGTACTCCTTTTGCAGAGTCAGATACGGCTGCTCCCAGTCCGCCCAGATGCCCCAGCGCTGGAAGCCCTTCATCTGGCCATCCACCTGTTTGCGGGCGTAGGCGGCAGCCTTTTTGCGCAGCTTGATCGGTGTCAGCGCCTTGCGCTGCTCCTGATCCATCGACTGCAGCACCTTGAGCTCGATCGGCAGACCGTGGCAGTCCCAGCCCGGTACGTAGCGCACTCGCCGTCCGTTCAACACCTGATATTTGTTGATGACGTCCTTCAACACCTTGTTGAGGGCATGCCCCATGTGCAGCGCACCGTTGGCGTAGGGCGGGCCGTCATGGAGGGTGAAGGTTGGGCCGCTGTTGTTCAGGCCCAGCTCGCCGTCGATGCCGTGGTCTTTCCAGAAGCCCTGCAGTTCAGGTTCGCGTTGGACGGCATTGGCGCGCATGCCGAATCCCGTCTGCAGCAGATTTAGGGTGTGCTTATAAGAGGGGCGTTCCTCAGCGGCGGCGTCGCGCGTCTCCTTGCTCACGGGGTCCCTGCTCTGGCCTCGGGATTATCAGTCTTCGCCCTCTGGAGATGTGACCTTGGCGGCTTCGGCTGATTCGGTGTCGCTTGCGTCAGTGGTTTCGGGGGACTCGGGACGCACCCATTTTTTGCCCGTAACCCCTGATTTCCCGGCCGGTTTGAGTTGTTTGGCAATGCCGCTGATGCCTTCGCCCACTCGGCCCGTGGTGATCAACAGTTGTTGAAGGCTGGTGCGCCAATGATCGAGCGAGGTGAACCGCTGCTGCTCGGTTTCGCTGAGGCTGTTCCAGCGGGCCTGTCCGACCTCGGCTGCCAAGCGTGCGATCAACAGGCCGGCGCAGAGAACCGCCAGCATCGGCGCTCCCCGCAGACGGTCCGTGCTGGTGACCAGAACGAGACCCAGCAACAACACCACAGCGCCCCAAACACCATCGCGGGGACGACTGAGTTCAACGGCCAGAAGGGGAAGCAACAGGAGTGCCAGGCCGAGCATGAGGCAGAGATCGCCGCTGAGGGTCGCAAGCATCCGAGGTGTGGCGATCTGCTCCCATTCTGGTGCGATCTCTAAAGTCGGGGCGTTGCCCACCTGGCGGAATTGGTAGACGCGCTGGTTTTAGGTACCAGTGGCTTTGGTCGTGGGGGTTCAAGTCCCCCGGTGGGCATTCCTTTCCCTACCGTGGTTCGGGATCGTTACAGACTTGTTGCCTGACCTCCGGATGCATCAGAGCACTGCTCAACAACAGCAGCCTCGTCCGGTCGGAGTGGGCTATCGCTCGGTTCCGCGCGAATTCGTTGACCCGCCGGCCTTCTGGAACCCCACCGTTGGCCTCTTCCTAGGCGGTTATGCCCTGGCGGCTCTGACCATCTGGGGCTGGTTTGTGGCGGCCTTGCCTCTGCCGGTGCTGCTGTGCACGGGCTTTCTTGCGCTGCATCTCGAAGGGACGGTGATTCATGACGCCTGCCACAACGCAGCCCATCCCAATCGATGGATCAACCAGGCCATGGGCCATGGCTCGGCGCTGTTGCTCGGGTTCAGCTTTCCCGTGTTCACGCGGGTGCATCTTGAGCATCACGCCCATGTGAATGACCCGAAGAATGACCCGGACCACATCGTCAGCACGTTCGGGCCGCTCTGGCTGATCGCCCCGAGATTTTTCTATCACGAGTGGTTTTTCTTTCAGCGTCGCCTCTGGCGCCGCTGGGAGTTGATGCAGTGGGGGCTGGAGCGCAGCATTTTTGTGGTGATCGTGCTGGCGGCGGCACGCTTTGACTTCCTGCCGTTCATCTTCAACTGCTGGTTTGCCCCTGCCCTGATGGTGGGCGTGACGCTGGGTTTGTTCTTCGACTACCTCCCGCATCGGCCGTTCACCTCCCGCAACCGCTGGACGAACGCCCGGATCTACCCAGGCAGGCTGATGAACTGGCTGATCATGGGGCAGAACTATCACCTGGTTCATCACCTCTGGCCATCCATTCCCTGGTTCGAATACAAACCGGCCTATGAGGCCACCAAGCCTCTGCTCGACGCCAAGGGATCTCCCCAACGGTTGGGCATTTTTGAGACCCGCCGGGATGGTTACAACTTCCTCTACGACATCCTTGTGGGAGTGCGCAGCCACAAGCGCCGCAGTGGAAAGATGAGGCGCGCAGCCCGCTTCATGCCCGGTCGGGGGCTGCGTCGCCACTGGCTCGGTTTTGTTGATCGCATCGCGATCAAAACCGAGCCCAGACGTTCGGTGTCCCGCTGATCCGGGTTCAGTCGGCCAAGATTTTCGGAACCCGGAAGAAGTCACCCTCTCTCTGGGGTGCCTGGTTGAGGATGTCTTCCCGAACGGGGGTCGGCTGCACGCCATCGGCCCGGGTGACGTTGGTCACCTCCACGGCTCGGGTGGTTTCCGGAACGCCTTCGGTGTCCACCTGCTGGAGCTGACCCACGTACTCGAGGATGGACTCGAGCTGACCGGTGTAGGTCGCAATCTTGTCCTCGGGCAGATCAAGGCGGGCGAGCTGGGCCACCTTGCGGACGTCGTCGCTGGAAATCTGGCTCATGACTCGCCGAGGAACGTGCGCAGATCCTCGCTCAACGCGGTGGCGGCTGTCTCGAGCAAGGCCTCACCATGCTGGGCGGTGGCCAAGGAGGGGTGGGACCCCATGCGTCCATCGGGGTGACGGCGCCGGAAGTCGTCCGGTCCGTGGATGGGGCCTGCTGGCGCGGGGTCGGGCAGCGGACGCTGCTTGCTCTGCAGGCTCGGCTCCACGGCGAGGGTGACAGCGATTTCGCTGGGCGTGGCGTGATGGCCTTCCTTGTCGCCATACAGATCGCGCGCCTGGCGCATCACCGGGCCGGCCATGAACCAGTTGGCCAGCCGACAACGCAGCTGCGGGGCAACGGGGAGATTGCGGGTGGTGGCGGTGCCGTGGGCCTGGGCAAAGGCGGCTTTGGCCGTCGCAATGTTGCCGCCGTGGCCATTGATCACGAACACCCGTTCGAAGCCATGCCGGCCCAGGGACAACACCAGGTCGTGCAGAACGGCCAGAAGTGTTGCCGGCTGCAGGCTCATCGTTCCCGCGAAACCAAGGTGGTGTTCCGCCATGCCAAAGGCTTGAGCTGGGGTGACCAAAACGCCGGTGCGACGACCCACCTCAAGGGCCACCGCTTCAGCGGTGAGGGCGTCGGTGCCGATGGCGCCTGTGGGGCCGTGCTGTTCGGTGGATCCCAGGGGGATGATCACCCCCTTGCAGCCCTGAAGGTAACTCTCCACTTCAGGCCAACTGCGCAGGGCGAGGCGAATGGCGTCCGTGCTGTCGACAGGACCGGGAGTTGCAGCGGTCATTCAGGCTGAACCAGTGACCCGATGATCGCTCAACTCCCGCCGATCAGTGGGCGGTGCCGTTGCCGTCGTACTGATCGGTGTTGTAGTAACCGCCGCGGGTCCCGAAGAACGCTGTGGCCAGCACGAACAGGCCGCTGCCGAAGAGCAGCACGGTGCCCAGGTTGAATCCAGAGAGTGCGGAGTCCATGGCGTTTCCTCGTGTTTTACAAGCCTGGCAGGGACGAGCCCGTTGTCATTGCCTGCATGAGCGGATCGTCATCGCTGCCGATCTCACTGCCGGTCTGTGGGATGTTCAGCCATTGGCGTAAGCCCCGGGTGATCCAGATGAAGGGCAGGGTGTCGGCCAGGGCCGCGACCGCTTTGAACAGATAGCCGCTGGCGATGAAAGCAAGCAGCTGCGGCGCCACCGGCTCGCCGGACCTCACGGGAAGCACGCCTGCGGCGTAGTGACTGATCAGCACCACGGCACTGGTGTCCACCAGTTGACTGACCAGGGTGGAGCCGTTGTTGCGCAGCCAGAGCGCCCGTCCATGGCTGACTTGCTTCCAGAAATGGAACATGCGCACATCCACAAACTGCGCGGTGAGATAGGCCACCATCGAGGCGAGCACGGCTCCAAATGCCAGCCGCTGGATCTCAAAAAAAGTGTTGTCTGGAGCACCTTGCAGGCCCGGAAGCAGGCCCCCAAGCCAGAGAATCAGCACCACCCAGCCATTGAGCAGTAGGCCCACCCACACCACCTGGGCGGCGCGCTCTTCTCCCCAGATTTCGCTGATCAGATCCGTGCAGAGGAATGTGATTGGGTAGGGAAGCGCTCCGACCGCCACCACAATCGGCCAGGAGCCGATGTGCCCCAAGGCCAGAAAGCGCGTCAGTCCAAGGATGTTGAGCATCGCTAACGTTCCCAGGAATAGTCCTGCCAACACCAGAAAGGTCAGATCACGCCTGGCCTGTAACGCCTTGGCTTGCTGAGCATCGAGCATCAGTGGGGGCAGCACGGTTGGCCGTGGCCGATCAAACGTCGTTCTTAAGACAGATTTACGACGACGCTCCGTGGCTCAACCGAACCATCACCATCGGGATCGTTGGCGAAGCCCACCACTTGATCGGTATCGATCGAATTGGCGGTGCTGAACACACGTTCAATCTTTTCGCAGAGGTGAAGGAGTTTTCTGAGCACTCCTCAGGGCAGAGCATCAAGGAGACAGGTCAACGCAAGTTGCTCTTCTCCAGTGTCACGCTCACCACGCCATCTGCCGCAGGGCTATTCCTTCCACATCACGCTGCGGTGCAACAGCCGTCAGCTTTTGATTGACGTGGACCCCGGAAATCGGTCCAGGGTGAATGAGAGTCCTCAACCGGCCAGACTGGGCCGAGGACTTCACCATGAAACGAATCCGCCACACTCCGGAGCAGATCATCCGCAAGCTCAAAACAGCCGAGCAGCTGATCGCCCAGGGCAAGACCGTCTCTGAGGTCTGCCGCGTGATCGAGGTGACGCAGCCGACCTACCACCGCTGGCGTCAGCAGTACGGGGGCATGCAGGCCGAGGAAGCCAAACGCCTGACCCAGCTGGAGAAGGAGAACGCCAGCCTCTAGCCGAAGGCTTCTCCGCAGGAGTAGAAGCTGCTGGCGGAGGCAGAGCTGGAGAAGGCAATGCTGAAAGATCTTGCCGAGGGAAACTTCTGAGCCCGGAACGCAGGCGCAGGGCGGTGGTTGTCCTGCAGCAGCGTTACCGGGCATCGGAGCGGTTCGCCTGCCGGGTTGTGGGCCAACACCGCAGCACCCAACGCCATGGCGGCAGAGTCCCTGGGCTCGAGGAGACCAAGCTCCGGCAACGGCTGCGGGAGATCGCCGCCGAGCACATCCGCTGGGGCCGGCGGATGGCCCACCGCGTGCTGCGGCGCGAGGGCTGGAGCGTGAATCACAAGCGGGTGCATCGGCTCTGGCGGGAGGAGGGCCTTCAGCGGCCCACTGCCCGAAAGCAGAAGCGGGCACGGCCCTCCGACGGCTCCGTGCGGCGCCATCAGGCCGCACACCCGCATCAGGTCTGGGCCATGGACTTCCAGTTCGATGCCACCGCCGATGGCAGGCGCTGCAAGGCCAGGGACGTGGTGGCCGTGCTGGAGGAGCTCACCAGCCTCTACCCGGCACCGGCGTTCATCCGATCGGACAACGGCCCCGAGTTCATCGCTCACGCGCTGCGGCGTTGGTGCAGGACCAACGGCACGACAACGGCCACCATTGAACCGGGATCTCCGTGGCAGAACGGCTATGCCGAGTCGTTCAATGGGCGATTCAGGGATGAGTTCCTCAACATCGAGCTGTTCACCACAGCTCCTGAGGCTCAGATCCTGGCCGATCGCTGGCGCTGGGAGTACAACTCACTCAGGCTGCATTCGGCCCTCCAGGGGCGTACGCCCCTGGAG
>ENA-UENT01000442-UENT01000442.1-marine-metagenome-genome-assembly--contig:-NODE-442-length-25539-cov-4.949345_pt1 | contig 25539 bp, 21 predicted proteins | sample MGYA00237879_ERZ529330 | MGnify/ENA primary metagenome ERZ529330 (study PRJEB26372, sample SAMN05368345) | marine metagenome | biome: cultured habitat; feature: ocean water; material: water; isolation... | reverse complement strand
TTTTAAGTTGTCCTATTTTTAGGGAAGGCTACAACTGGTTTGGTGGAGGTTAGGTAGCGGGTGTCATTTCCGCTTCTGATGATTCACTCTGATGCTTTTAGCGGATGGGTGGCCGTATAGATTTGTACGTAGGGAGCGATTAGGCCATTCTCCCCAATGGTGATCTTGTTGTCATCCAAAAACATGCAGTTCGTATTCACAAAGGTGTTTTTGCCAATCGAGATATGCTCCCCATAATCGCAGAAGAAGGGCGTCTCAACCCAGACCCCGGGGCCTTTAAAGGCGAACAGCTCGCTCAATATCCGCTCACGTTCCTGGGTCAGCTCTGAATTGAGGGTGTTGTATTCTGCCAATAGCTTTCTGGCCCGATGGTACATCCGCAATAACTCCGGATCTCTGGAGTCGTAGAATTCCCCGTTCAGCATTTTCTCTTTTTCCGTCACGATCTTGCTATTTCATGATGAATGGTTCCTATCGATAAACATTACAAGGCTTCTCCCTTAGCGGGTAAAATCGTCAACCTCCTTGAATATTTCTACGGCCGTCCGTTCTCCAAGCTCATGCATACTTCCCATTTGTTGACGGTTACTTCCTTGCCAGAAGGCTTTCCAGTCGTCCAGGGAATCCCATCTGGCGATGGTCTTGATCTCGTTGCTGTTTTCCGCACCTTGAAGCATGAAACTACCGCGGGCTCCCTGCACCTCTTCATGAATGGTGTTGGTTGTCCGCTTCCAGGTCTCGATGAAGGCTTCTTGTTTGCTGGGTTCTACGTTCCAGCTGTATATTATTCGAATCATATCGATGCTATTTCTTACCGCTAAGCTCCCATTAAGCTTGCTGCTTACAAATATCGTTTCCTAAACTTACTCGGGTTTTCATTCGTGATTCGCTTGAAAATCCGGTTGAAGTAAGATAGACTTTCAAAGCCTGACAAGTAGCACGCCTCACTTACACTTTTGCCCTTCATGAGATGGCGTTTGGAGTGGCTCACCCGATAGCGATTCAAGAACTCAATAAAGGTGTAGCGAGTCATCTTCTTGAAGTAGCGACAGAAGGCTTCCTTGGTCATAAAGCAAAGCTTCGCAATTTCGTCCAGCTCAATCTTCCGGTGAAAGTTGTTGTCAACAAAGGCGTAAACCAAGTGTAAACGCTCCTGCTCTCGATTACTGAACTTATTGCGATAAGGATTTTCGTGCAGCAGTTCAATTTCACTGACTTGGGCCAGCTCCTGTAGAATGTCCGTCAGATGGAGATATTGCTGAAATGGTTCAAGCTGTTCCAAGGCAAATAAGCGCTCACCTAAGGCAGATTTTCTGTCTCCACCGAAAGCCATTCCTCGCTTTGATTGCTCAAACAAATGCTGAATAGCAGATAATTCTGGCGTATTCGCAAAGTGGTCTTCTACGAATTCCTTCTTCAAGTGCACGACCACCTTCTGGTAATCAGAGTCTACTCCATAGTCAAAATTCAAATGGGGAATATTGGAGCCTATCAAAACCAAATCGCTGCCCTCATAAGTGGAAATGTGGTCTCCTACATGACGGGTACCGTTGGCGCCCTTGATGTACACCAATTCATATTCTGGATGAAAATGCCAGAAGAACAAATCGCTCAAACGCGGATTGAACATCATGCTGAAGGAACGATCATGCTGACTGGTGATCGTCTCGAGTTGAACCTTCATTTTAAGACATTATTAAACATTCAAACACCAATTGACTACTAAAATATCAATATTGTACAAATATCTACTAATAACGGAAAAGCCTGGTGTTCGTTCTCGCCCCAATTTTACACCATCATTCAAATCAATACTAACAACATGGAACATAATCATCAAACCAGCATGACTACCGATATCCCAGATAATCAGCATAAGGATATCCCCGGCAATCCTTCTACCACCAAAAGCAGCAAGGCTAAGTTGAGACAGACCGCTACTCCTGACTCGCTCCGCGTTCTAAGCATGGAAGATTGGGAATTTTGGAAGCACAATGGCTACGTGGTTATCAAGCAGGCCGTCTCCAGAGAGCAGGCCCAGCAGACGGAGTCCTTCCTCTGGGAATTTGAAGAGAAAGATCCTACCAATGCAGACACTTGGTACACCGACCCCAGAGCCGCTATTCAAATGAAAGAACTCGCCGGAACTGGTATGGTGGAAGTGTACAACAACCAACACCTCTGGAATAACCGCCAGACCCAGCGCGTGTACGATGCTTTCGTAGACATCTGGGGAACAGAGGAGTTATGGGTAACTATTGACCGTGCTAACCTGAACTTTCCCATCCGGCCTGGCTACGGCTACAAAGGTTTCATCCACTGGGACTACGATCCAGAATTGAAACCACAAAACGTTCAGGGCGTCTTAGCACTTGCCGATCAGACCGATGAAAATATGGGAGGCTTCCAGTGTATCCCATGGCTCTATCGGAATTACGATAGCTGGAAACTAACGCAGCCAGAAGACAGAGATCGTTTTAAGCCGGACGTAACAGGCTTGGAAAATCATTTAGTAAAGGTACCTTTGGAAGCCGGCGACCTGTTGATCTTCAATAGTTCACAGCCACACGGCATCCGCCCCAACAACTCCGATAACCAAGTCAGAATTGCCCAGTACATTTCCATGATGCCCGCTCAGGAGGACGATGATGCGCTTCGTGATTGGCGGATCAACTCCTGGAAAAACCGAGTAGCTCCGGAAGGCTATGCCTTTCCCGGCGACCCAAGAAACTGGGAGCAAACCAAATATGAGCAGGCCGAGCTAACTGACTTGGGTGAAAAATTACTAGGCCTTAAAAAGTGGTAACCATTGGATTTAAAGCTTAGAGGAAAAAGGGTCTTTATCAGCGGTTCAACGACGGGAATTGGTCGTTGTACCGCTGAGACCTTTTTGCGCGAAGGCGCTAGTGTGTACATCAACGGCCGTACCGAAACGACCGTACAAGAAGTGGTTAGTCAACTCAAAGCTGACTTTCCGGATGCCAGCGTCAAGGGGATTGCAGCTGACTTCGCCGATCCGGCCGCGGTACAATCTTTGATCCAGCAGCTTCCTGACATTGACATTCTGATCAACAATGTAGGCATCTACTCCTCTCAGTCCTTCTTTGAAACGGAGGATGCGGAGTGGCAACGCCAATTTGAGGTCAACGTCATGAGCGGAGTCTGACTGGCGAGGCATTTCCTGCCGAAGATGTTGGACCAGAATTGGGGGCGAGTTCTGTTTATCTCCAGCGAGTGCGCCAGTTTAGTACCAGAGGACTTAATTGCCTACAGCACCACCAAGGCTGCCTTGCTGGCCATTTCCAGAGGTCTGGCCCAATTAACTAAAGGAACGGCGGTGACGGTAAACGCCGTCCTACCAGGCTCCACGATGACTGCCGGAGCTAAGGAGTTTTTGGCTAATCTGGCTCAAACGGAGAACAAGTCTGTAGCTCAGGCAGAGGCTGATTTCTTTAGTGAGATCAGAACCTCCTCCTTGCTACAGCGATTCGCCAAAGAAGAAGAAATAGCGAATAGTATCGTCTATTTCGCCAGCCCACTAGCGGCCGCCACCAATGGGGCTTCCATCAAACTGGAAGGTGGCAGTACGGGGGGCATCCTATAATCAAACTACCAATCCAAATACACGATGAATTTTACGAACACATTCTTAATCAAGTTGCTCTTTCTAGCTTTGGTTTTCACTGCCTGCCAAGACCAGCAAGAAGCAGCACCGCAAGAAGCGGAAACGACAACCAATATGGACCAACAGGAAGAGAAAGAACGACTACTACGCCATGTCGTTATCTTCAAATTCAACGATGCTTCTAGCGAAGAGGACGTCAATCGCTTAAACGACGCATTCAACGCTTTAGCGGATTCGATTCCGGTTATCAAGGACTTCGAGTGGGGCATCAACGACAGCCCGGAGAACTTCCATCAAGACTTTACGCATTGCTATTTACTTACGTTTGCCTCGGAGGAGGATCGAGATAGCATCTACACGCCACACCCACAGCATCAAGCTTTCGTGGCCAGCCTTCAGCCTCATTTGGAGAAGGTGTTTGTAGTCGATTATTGGACCAATCCGTAAGTAAGCATGAATATTCTAGACTTCGCAGTAGTTGCCATCTACTTTGGCATCATACTCTGGATTGCCCGTTGGGCAGCTTCCAGCAAAACGGACAGTGAGTTTTCATCCGTTGATTATTTCTTAGCCGGCAAGAACCAGGGATGGCTGGTGATCGGTGCTTCATTGTTTGCCTCCAATATTGGTTCGGAGATCATTCTTGGCGTCTCCGGTGCCGGTGCTCGGGCTGATATGCCGATGGCTAATTTTGAGATATTGGCCTCGTTGGTCCTCATCCTGTTCGGGTGGGTATTCGTTCCCTTTTATCTCCGGTCGGGTATTTATACCATGCCCGAATTCCTGGAAAAACGATACTCGCGTGCCTGCCGGGATTATCTCTCCGTAGTGTCCATCTTGGCCTATATCATCACCAAGATTTCACTCATCATCTTTGCCGGCGCCCTGGTCTTTGAGGTCTTGGGTATTCCATTCTGGACTGGTGCCATCATCACGGTAGTAGCCACCGGTTTTTATACCGTATTGGGTGGACTAAAAGCTGTAATCTACACCGATATGGTGCAGGCTTTTATTCTCATATTGGGTACGGTGGTTGTTTCCATTTTTGGTCTCTATCAACTCGGTGGCTGGGATGGCTTGATCGATACCATTTCTGTGGCTTCCCTAGAAGACGGCAAGCCGAGTGTGAGCCAATTCTTCAACCTCTGGCGCCCAATGAAGGATACAGATTACCCCTGGACGGGAATGCTTTTCGGAGCACCAATCCTGGGTGTCTGGTACTGGTGTACCGATCAGTATATCGTACAAAGAGCACTTTCGGCTAAGGATATCAGCAATGCCCGGAAAGGAGCCTTGTTTGCTGGTTACCTGAAGCTCTTGCCCGTCTTCTTGTTCTTCATCCCCGGTGTGATTGCTTACGCCATGCTGCAGAAGGGAATAATCAGCTTTTCGCTGGAAGATGCGGATCAGGCGCTACCTGCGCTTATTACCCAAGTGCTACCAATTGGTTTCAAAGGCTTGGCTATTGCAGGTTTATTGGCAGCTTTGATGAGTTCACTTTCCTCTGCCTTCAATTCTAGCTCTACCCTACTGACCATCGACTTCTACCAGAAGTTTAGGCCGGAGGCTACCGAGAAGGATTTGGTGCGCTTTGGCCGTCTGGCTACCGTCGTTCTAGTCGTACTCAGCTTGGGTTGGATTCCATTCATGGATGCCCTGATGGGTGGTGGTATTTTCCACTATCTCCAGAGTATACAGGCCTATATCTCGCCACCAATTGCGGCGGTCTTCTTGCTAGGCTTATTCTTTAAATGGATCAATGCACGGGGAGCTATCGTAGCCCTATGGACGGGCTTCACCATTGGAGTAGCTCGTCTAGTGCTAGAGTTTATGAGCAATAACGAGAGTATTGTAGTGGCGAAAGGAAGTGCCCTGGCCTACTTCCTGGATATCAATTTCCTCCACTTTGCGTTGTTCTTATTCCTGTTCTGTTCGGCGCTTTTGATGCTCGTCAGCAAAATGACGGCACCTCAGCCAGAAGCGGAATTGGCACTGGTTACCTTCCAGAAAAAGACGACATCCTTCAAATGGAGTACGGATGTATCGCTTACGATCATCCTCGTCGTACTAGTACTTGTCTTGTGGTGGATCTTTAGCCCACTGGGGATTGGGTAATACACCATCAAAGTTAGCCGTGGTCAGTTTTGCGATTGACCACGGCTTACTTTATGGACATTCAGTAAGGTCATTACCTCCCTAGAACTTCTGCTGTTCTAAAGCATGAAGTGCGCCACGACAGTATCATAGTTGAGCGCGAAGTACAAGAGGGTAAATAGATTGGCATTGATGATAATCGGCACCAACCAGATCAGGAACACAAGGGTGCCACCCTGCAGGTAGATAATCAATAATGGCAGGAGCAAGCCAATGTAGAGGTCAAGCCCTACTTGCCAGCCCCAGTACATCTCGCCCATCCGTTTGATGCTCTTGAAGAAGCTTTCCTTACTGTTGCAATAGAGGGTAAAACCAAAGAAACCAAGGAAGAGGACCCAGAAGATGTATTTGCCGTAACCGTGTGGCCCTTGGCTCACAAAGATGGAAGCGTCCTGTTTAGTCGCTATTCCGATGATGGCAAAAACTGCGAATACAATCCAGAGGATATTTCTAGATAAATAACGTTGGAGACTTCCCATCTTTCCGTATTTCGTTTAGGAGTATGTTTAAATTTCTAGCTTCTGAAAACCAATGCTTTATGAACTTGACTGCACTTATCCTTAGTTGTTTGACCCGCCAAACGCCTGCGGAGAAGCCTTGTCAAAACCATAAATCACTGATTATCAGTGTTCGATAAATTTCAAACATGCTCTAATACCGATTATTGCTCCCAGGCAATTTCGATCATTTCGTAACCGATCGAATCATAGGTTTCCAATTCGATTCTGATAAAGGGAAAATAGTTATTCCAGCCGAAATAAGTCTCCGTGAGTTCAGCAAAGTACTCCCGTTCATTGGTGTACGCATAGGAAAGAGGGGCATGGATCACTTCCGTACCCGTGTCGTACGTAACATCTCGATAAAGGCCGTTAGCTCTGGCATTTTCGAATGCTTCCGTGATGAATTCATCGGATGAACCCAACACTTGATGATGGTAGGCATGGGCCAGCTCGTGCAAGATGATATAGGGATGATTCAACCTGGTGTTTTCTAGATACATTGTGAGGTTCGGGATTTCGACACTCCGATATTTCTCCTCAGTGTATCCATTGTTCTGCAACCACGTCAGGGAAGGATGATAAAGCGCGGTACGGTTTGAGGTATTCCAATCTACAAAAATGACCACCGACTGCAAAGCATCCATAATGGCGTCATTTAAGCTGAGGGTGGTGATCTCCTGTAAGTTCTCTTCCAGAAGGTCAATTGCCTCCTGGGTTCGTTCCTCATTGATCTCCAATGCTCGAATTTCTACCCTGACTTCAAACCCACTGAGGTCGTACACCCGATAATCATCATCTGATTCTTCTGGCACACAAGCACCAACTAGTGTTACCAAGAGAAAGATGAAAGATGTCCAAGCCTTGAGAGAAGTAAGTAGATTCATAGCATGGATGTTATTAGGCGATGGCAGAATACGCCGTTCTATTGATATAACCAACTGCTAATCATAAAGTTGGAGACATCTGATTGCTAAAACTTTACTCGTCTTATTTCTTTGACTCCCTCAATCTAAATAGTCTTCTACATCCTTAACCGCTATCACCAACTCATCCGTTTCCGCTAGGCAAGCTAACAGTTCCGTGGGAGCCGCTAAATCCTCTTGTGTATGCTGTTGGTAGAGGTCCACTACTTCGGTAAAGATTTGGCGGGCAACATCCACTCGCCCCAACTGATGGTGGCAATAACCGATCTGCTCCAGGAGCTTCACGTAGCGCCAAAACTGGAAAGACCGCAGCCCCTTTTTGTCGACCAATTCGTAATACTGCAATGCTTTATCCAACTCTTGCTGGTCCTGATAGCAGTGGGCGATATACAAGCAGGCCAGGAAGTTATTCGAATCAGCTTCATAAGCTTTAATGAACTTCTCCAGAGCCAATTGGGCCGTCTCAGCACTTTGATCAGAAAAGTAGTAAGTAAGTCCCCAGAGCTGGTAGTCGTTGGAGGAGAGTTCAGGCAATTGAAGGAGAAGAGAAAAAACAGTGTCCCTCAATTCCTGTTTCGCCACAGCCTCACCTTCGAGCGTAAACTGCTCGTAGGTCTGCAATAGACGGGTACGAATATCTTGGGGCATGTGTCCAGTTTATTTATAAAGGTAGGGTATCTGCTATCTTTCACGCAGATAGTTCTTCATGCGCTCCATTGCCACCTCTAAGTGAGCATAAGACACTGCGGTGAAGACAATGCGAAACAGACCTTTCTTCTGATGCATAAATCCGGTACCGGGAGTCAGCAAAACACCGGAGTTTCGATAGATATCGATCCAAAGTTGTTCTTCGCCTTTATCAGTATGATCTTTCAGGTACTTGGAAAAATCGGCCCAGATGAAGAAGCTCCCTTTACTCGGAATGTAGGGTAGGTCTAAGGCTTCCAAGGTTTGTACCATCAGCTGGTAGCTTTGGTTAAGGCGGGTCTTATTATTGACGACATACGACCCGATGAAATCCGTATTCTTCAGAAGTTCGCCAATAGCCCATTGCGTGATATTGGAGACCATGTGTGGCACATTCGCATTGGCATAGCCCGTCATGAAGGCCTCGTTCAAGGAGTGCACAACACCCACCCGCAGGCCCGACATGGCAAAGTCTTTAGAGAAGGCATACCAAAGGTGCAGGTAATCACTCTTGGCCTCGTGCATGATCTTGGCAAAGGAGCAGTAACTAGCAGCGTCGTCATCCGAATCAATCAAGGACAAACCATAGGTCTCATTGACCACCATATGCACCTGATGTTTGATGCACCATTCCGATAATTCCCGCAGTTGCGCCTCCGAATACCGGCAGCCCGTAGGGTTATCGGGCGAAGTGATGAGTAGTACCTTAAAGCATTTGGATTGGGCTTGCAAATCGGCCCAGGCCTTGTCCAGCAAGGCGGTAGTAACGGGTGCCCGGCCGCCAATCTCTTCCAGATCGTGATGCGTCTGTAAATCGTAGCGGTCCATGCCGCTCTTCAGGCCGAGGTCGTTGGTATACATCGGATAGGAAGGCGCTGGAATAACTACTACATCTCCAGGATTGGCGAGCACAAAAGAGCTCACCTCAATAATAGCCGACGCTCCTGCAGACAGTCCAATACTATCTGGAGAGATCGGGCAATGACAAAGCTGCTGCTCCATGAAGTTGGCGATCTCAGCGCGCACCTCTGGATGTCCCAGCAGATGCGTGTAGCTGAGTACCCATTCTGGAATATCATTTTGCCGAATCACCGCAGTAAGCTGCTCTTTGATGACCGCTGCCGACAAATGATTCTCGGCAACGTTCAGTGGAAAAGCACCCGTCGGGTTGGTATCGGGGCAGTAGACGTTCTGACTGGCCTCCATGAAGAGTTCGAAATCGATCCGTGCGGGATTGCTCGCCAGCGAATTACCTCGTGTAGACAGATTTGGGTATTCTAGCATCTTTGTTCGTCTCTGATCTTGTTATTGCACTAATGTAAGACCAAAGTACGCACTGCATTTTGCACTAGATTGATTTTGGTTGGTTAAAGTTGCTGACTAGGAAGTACTACTGCTATCATTCTATCCAACCCACTGATCTTCTCCATTCATCATACTCACGCTGCCGCTTAGCAAAATCCTGCGGCGAGCCCTCATTTTCTGCTTGCGCCCTTTGCCTCATGATCGCTGTCTGTTCTTCCAGTGTATTTAAGCCGAGTGCATCCCTTCTGTGATTGACCTTGTGTACGTCGTCGACAGGATTTGGGTTCAATTCGCCCTGCTCGTCCCAATCAAATTGAGTGCCGTACAATTGGGGCTTCCCTTCGAATACAGCTATGCGGTCGCTTAGATAAGCCAAGGCGATGGGGTTGGCCTCTTTGGCTGCAACCGCTTGTTCCAACAGCTCTGCAGATTTCTTCATAAAAGCCGGTTGTCCAATAGCGTGTTGAATGATCAACCAGGCGGCCTGGCTGGCTTCTTCTCCAACCTTGGCCACTGTTGGATATCCGATTTGATCCATGATCTGCTGGAGGGTACTGGCGTTGGCATTGTGCAAGGCTTCCATCTCTGGATGGTAGCCGGAGGAGAGTACTCCTTTTGCTATGAGGGCCGCTCTCAGTTGATCGTCCTTTATCTTAAGTTCAATGATATTCTTAGCGATTTGCTCCAAGTTCATTCTGCGCTTTTACAAATTATCCAAAGCTTAGAGCCTGTTTAAAATTCCCTCAATGGCTTTAAATCGGCTGATTTTGACTCATACTTCGTTAAATTTTTCGCCGAATCGCCCGCATTCGGCTGCAAAATTTGCCTTACCTGACCCAAAATCATCTCAATTGCAGCTCATCAGGAAAAATTTAAACAGGCTCTTAGGTACTGACCGTCTTTCTGAATACAGAACAAAATAATTAATACTTCTATATTGAACGCCAGCAAATATCTCTCCCTTAGGGCACTCAAAAACCGGCTGTTTAGAAATGAAGAAGGAAATCAAATTTGAAAGTGCATTTCCTAGTCCAGACTTGTCTTATTTTATCAAGGAGATCTTCTATCTGCACGTCGATAGTGATCATGAGCAGACCATGGTTGCTATTGATGATGGGTGCTATGATTTCATGTTCTACAAAGAGAAACACGCTACCCTCACCTATCAGCATACGCATTCGGTGAAGATCAACAATAGGTTTTTGACGGTCCATCAACTCAACCCGCCCTTGCATTATCGGTTTGGCAATTCCGTCTCCTACTTTGGTATTAAGGCGCAGCCCTGGTTGAATGGCTTCTTCTTTCCCGGGCACCTCGATAAGGGCGTCCTTGATCTGGAGCAAATCTATCAGGCGCAGCAGGAAGAAGTGCAGGCAGTCTTCGATAGTACCTCCTTTCAAGAGAAGATTCAAAGAGCAGAGGAATTCATTGCGAAGATCAAGCCAGCGTACAGCGAAAACATGGACCTGACGAAACAGCTGTGCGAAGAGATTTATGCGAAGCAGGGCATGGTGACCGTGTACGAACTAGCAGATAAATTTGGGCACAACCGGCAATTGCTCAATAAGATCTTCAAGGCGCATGTGAATTATACACTCAAGCAATTCATCATTACTGTAAGGATCATGAGCTTGGCAAAATTCAAGATCAACACCCCGCATTACTCCTTGACGGAAGTGGCGCATGAATTTGGTTATTTCGATCAAGCCCACTTCAATTATGACTTCAAAAGGATAAGTGGTATTGCCCCCAAGGCCTTCTTCAATAACCTCCCTCCCTTCTTCCACCGGCACAGAAATTTGTAGGCGCCACCATTTTTACAATTATCCTAGATGGATGCGAAATAGCTTTGTCTCATAACTCCTATCGTATGAGAAATATATCTGTGTTGTCCGTTCTTATTTCGCTCTTCGTATTCGGTTGTGTCAACAGCAAGCGGTTTTCAAATACCACGCTGGTAGAATCGACCAAGCTCAAACATCAAAAGTATACCGGCCAGTGCTGGAGCTTTGCCTCTACCTCCCTTTTGGAAGCAGAAGCCATGCGATTAGGCCACGATGTGCCGGAATTATCCGCCTTCTTTTTTGTCTACCACACGTACATGGATAATGCCAAAGACTATCTGGAGCGCGGGGGTGGTTCTCACCTGAATACGGGTGATCTCACTTTCTCGGTACTTGATGTTTTTGAAAGGCACGGAGCAGTCCCAGAATCCGTGTACAACGGTGAGCTCAGCGATGTGGTAACCAGAAGGCAAATGATGAATCGATGGGAGGATGAGGACGAGATGATTGCCTTAATCAAGGTAACCTTAGACTCTCTCATCGATGCGGGTGCAGCGATCGATCCCTCTTTAGCCAGGATCGAGGATATCCTGATCAGTTACATTGGTACGATACCAGAAGAGTTCAGCCACGAGGGCCAAACCGTAACGGCCCAAACCTTTGCCGAAACCTTCCTACCGCTAGACGCTGATGAGTACGTAGAATTAACATCCTACAGCCATCATCCCTTCCACGAAAAAATCGTCCTGGAAATACCCGAAAACTGGCGGTTTAAGAGCTACCTCAATCTCCCCATAGAAGACTTCATGGGTACAATTGACCATGCCCTGGACAATGGTTTCACCCTAGCCTGGGATGGCGACATTGGCAACAGTGGCGGCTTCAAAGACAATGGTTACGTACGGGTAAAAGGCGAATACGAAGATGAAGGCCAAATAAACCAAGCACAACGCCAAAGTGCCTACGAACGCAAAACCACCACGGACGATCACAACATGCACCTGGTAGGCAAAACCTACGATCGAGATGGACAGAAGTTTTACATCCTAAAGAATACCTGGGGCGAAAACAGAAGTATGGAGGGGAAGTATTACCTATCGGAGAATTACTTCCGTTTACGGACGATTTCGGTGACGGTGCATGAGGATGGGATACCAGGGGGTGCCCTTGGTAGGAATTAACCCTTGACTGCTAAAACAGAAAAGACTGTTTCACCCTATTCGCCAATTCCCATATGACCGCGCATCATATTTTTACAAATCTTATACTTTATATCTGGTATTTTGTGGCTGATTACTGCAGCGCCTAAGTGTAGCGTTAGTATTTGTCACAAAACACCAGATAGTGCGATCGCATATACGGTATGGTTTCATGTTGGTAGTGGCTGGCTTATTCGCCCAGCTGCTGTTGGCGCAGGCATTGATCAAGCCTACCTTATTGACCCAACGTGATGGATTATCACAAGGCTATGTATCGGCATTGCTACAAGACCAGGAAGGCTTTTTATGGGTAGGAACCAAAAACGGACTCGACGTATACAATGGAAATACCTTTGAACACTACATTAGCACCAACGAAGGGTCTGAATGCCTGGCAGGAGAATGGATCGCCGATTTACTGGAGATAAAAGACTACCTCTTCGTTACCACCAATAGTAATACCCTTTTCTTAATTCACAAACCTAGCTGGCACTGTACTGCGATTTCTCTGGCCCCTTTTTTAGCGCATCCTGAATCAGACGCACTCACCCATATGTGGTACGATGGAAGCAAGCATATTTGGTTGAACACCTTTAAAAATCTACGACTCTTACGCATCACCGTACCCGAAGAATGGCCCGATCTAACGGCTACAGAAAGTGATTGGTTAGCGGAATTGGAAGTCAGGTCAGTCTTAGAGCATGGTTATTGGTTAACCCGTATTGACGAACAACATCTATTGGTTGGCCATGCCGATAATTACAAGCTTTTCAATACCGATGAACTAACACTTTCTCCTTTGGCTAAGGATTCACCTTGGCAGGATTTGGGGAGCGAAGTAACCCTTCTTTACCAGGCTGACTTGATAAAAGACAAATATCGCATTATCCTAGAAACGCCGGAAGGGTGGAAAACATTCCAAACAGAATTTCCGATTCAATATGCTTTCTATCTCCCCACTAGTCAGCAAATATGGATTCAGAAGGGTGAAACCTATGACCTATTTCGCTTTTCCTTGGCAGATGCGGAAGACAAAGCAATACTGAGACCGAGTGACGCTGAAATAAAGCTAGACCTAGCTGGGAAAGGAATCATCAAGGCCATAGTGGATCAATGGGGAGTACTTTGGTTGGGTACGAATGGGTATGGCTTGCAGAAGGTAAGCCCTCGACGATTAGCAATTGAGTCCTACTTGCCAGGCACCACTATTTATGATTATCCTTACCCATTTGCTGGTGGGGAAGTTCTCATTAATCTACTACAAAACCGTCTGTTTTATATACCAGGCAGAACGGCAAAAATGCAAGAAATAGTAGACTTTCTATCTCCAATACCCAAGGGGCCCTTGTTTAAAATCCAGTATCAGGCCTCAGACCAATTTTGGATATTGAAATGGGATACAAGTATTGATGCACAAACCAACGGAATCCGACCTACCGCTCTAGACCTCTACTTGACAAAAAGGGGTAAGCCAGCATTGCTAAAAAGCTATAAGATTCTCGATCCTTCGAAGGCTATACGCTATGCCATGGCATTAGATCAGTACGAAGAACAATTGCTAATTATCCTATCTAATCAATGGATCATTAGGAATATAAATACGGGAGAAGAGCAGGTGTATTTTTGCCCATTCCCATTCGCCATCACGCATCGCTCGCAGTTTTATAATTTAACCCAGACTGGTGATGGTCACTGGTGGCTCGGAACCAATACCGGGCTGATCAGGGCTTGGATGGAGAATAATGAGTTACAATTTAAACTATATACTCAGGAGAATAGTGATTTAACAAACAATGATTGTGCTTCTTTGCTGGTAGACCCAAACAATGACAATCTCTTGTGGATAGGTACAAAAGGAGGAGGTTTATACCAGTTCGATATCCAAAGTGAGCAATGGAAAACCATTGATAATTTACCAGATCAAGTTATCTACGGGGTCCTGGCTGATTCGGTATCCAACCTTTGGATGAGTTCCAATAAGGGGATATTTTGCTATGAGCCTGGTACAGAACAGCTAAGGAGTTTCAGCTGGGAAGATGGCTTGCAGGATAATGAATTCAATACCTTTGCTTATGGTCAGGCTCCTGATGGCAAAATGTATTTTGGGGGCATTAATGGGTTGAATGCATTTTATCCCAGCCAGCTTGCTGTGAGTACGCATGAGCCACAGGCACGTATTGTTTCCCTAAGCGTTAATAATCAGAAGATCGTACCAGGTGATAGTAGCCATATTCTGACGCAAAAAATTGCTTTCACCGACAAAATTATCTTATCCCACGACCAAAGTAACTTGAATTTTGGCTTTGCGGCCTTGGATTTTACAGCACCGAAAAGAACGCGTTACCGATATTATATCGAAGGTATCGAGCAAGTATGGGAACACGAAACTACCGACCCAAGAGCCACTTATCTCAACCTCCCGCCAGGCAAACATACACTGTGGCTTTCTGTCACTAATCCCGATGGTATCTGGAGTAGCCATACCGATATGCTCCAAATTGTCATTCTATCGCCTTGGTACCAAAGATGGTGGGCCTATGTTTTTTATGGTCTGTTTTTTCTTTTGCTTATTCGTTGGTATTTGAGTAACCAAAGGCGACGTTTGGCCCTGCAGCATTCGGTAGCCATGGAACAACAAGAAGCGGATCGATTGCGCGAAGCCGAAATATTCCGAACCCAACTCTACACGAATATTACCCATGAATTGCGTACCCCTTTGACCGTTATGCTCGGCACTGCCGAACAACTACAGTCCAGTACCGCCGCAGAGCAAACCCATAAGCTGGGGCTACTACAGCGCAGCGGCAAAAACCTTCTGCACCTTGTCAATCAGCTCTTGGATGTGGCCAAAGCTAAATACAATCCGCTATCGGTTAATATGGTCCATGGAGATATAGTGGGCTATGTGCACCTGGTACTAGAGAGCTTTCAAACCATCGCCACCCAGCAGAACATCCAACTGGAGATATATAGTCCGAATGAGGCCATCTACATGGACTACGATTCCGAGAAAATACAATACATCCTTACGAATCTGATCGGTAATGCACTAAAATTCACCCCGGATAGTGGCAAAGTCACCGTGACGATCACCAGAAGGGAATCAGCAACACTCGAACTCACCGTTACGGATACCGGAAAGGGGATTCCTACGGCAGCTCTGCCTTTCATCTTTGATCGTTTTTACCAAACAGAGCACCATCCCTCCCTGAGTGGTAGTGGTATTGGATTGGCGTTCACCAAAGAACTGGTAGACCTGCTATCCGGAACTATTGAAGTAAATAGCGAGATCAACAAAGGAACTTCCTTTATTGTACGACTACCTATTGTTTCGCAGGAGACCGTCGCTCAGGAACCGGCAAAAATCGAGGCAGCTTCCAAGGCAGTAGAGGAAGAGAATTTGCTGCAAGAGGATTCTACCAAAGATCGTATCCTGATCATTGAGGACAACGAGGATGTAGTCGCCTTTCTGAAGACGTGCTTTCCCGAACAATACGCCATTACTTTTGCCTTTGATGCCGAAGCAGGTATCCAATTGGCTACCGAATACATACCGGACCTGATCATATCCGACGTCATGATGCCTGGCAGATCTGGTTTTGAACTGTGTGCGCAGTTGAAAACTGATGAACGCACGAGTCATATCCCGATCATCCTACTGACCGCTAAGGCGGATTTAACATCACGGCTGACAGGCTTTGAACAGGGAGCCAACGCCTACGTGACCAAACCTTTCAACCAAGCCGAATTATTGCTGCAAGTAAATAATCTGCTACAGCTACGCCAGCAGTGGCAATTGCGGTACCAATCCTTAGAAACGCTTTCTCCGTCGGCCAGTGATCCGGCGACGGCGCAAGAGGACGGTTTCATTTTGAAGGTCAAAGAAATTGTCGAAGAGCACCTCAGTGACGAAGCCTTTGATGTTCCTACCCTTTGTCGTGAGGTTGGCGTTAGTCGGACGCAGCTCCACCACAAGTTAAAAGCACTAACTGGTAGATCTACTTCGCATTTTGTACGGCTATTGCGCCTCAATCATGCTAAAGCGCTTTTGCGCGCTTCAGATCAAACCATCAGTGAAGTGGCCTACACGGTAGGTTTTTCGAGTCGAGCCTATTTTTCTCGTGCTTTCTCTGCTGAATTCGGCATCTCGCCCAAGGTATTTCGCGAAGACAGATAGGCACTATTCAACTGAAAAACAAACACTTATAACTCCGGAACAATAGTGTACGCTTTCGGAACAATAGTGCACGCCTTTAGCAATAGCCCCCACGAAATTTGTAGCCTAAATTATCAATAATGCGGCTACAGATTAATTTCTTACTACTGATCTTTTTTGCTACCGGCAGTTACTACTCCTTACTATATGGGCAAACGACACTCAACTGCGATGATTTTATTCTTACCCAGCAACTCGCCCCGGAGGAATACGTTATTGGACCAGATGTAACACAGATTACATTTTACTTACGAGGAGGAGACGGGGGTGATGCCCGCTTGAGTGGCACTTTCTGTGATACACGGGTGCGTGGTGGTAGTGGTTCGCAAATTCAAATGACTTTTCCAGTAACGGACGACATGACCCAAGCCAACAGCTTAAAAACAGGCGGAATCATCCGCCTTTATGTGGGGCAACCCGGGCAAAATGAAGAGCGAGGGTGCACTCCTTCTCCTGTAGGAGTATTCGGTGGCGGTGGTGGTGCAAGTGCTGTCTTATACCGAGATGACTTAGTGAATGAAGGCTATTGGCTGATTCTTGGCATTGCCGGTGGTGGTGGTGGCGGTTCAAGGCCGGCAGCTAACATTTTCCGTACCGGACAAGGCGGCCAGACTGGTATAAACGGAGGAAATTCTGGCCAGAGTAGCGGTGGTGCGAATGGTGGTTGCGGAGGATCAACGAACAATGCTCATCCTGGTGGTGGGGTCTCTTGTAATAATTCCAATGCAACCGCAGAAGGCCGAAATATCATTGGTAATTTGACGGGTTCTATCACCTTTGGTGATCTTGAGGTCACGCTTGATACGCAGGTTCCAGTTACGTCTACCGGAGGGGTAAAGAATAACCATGCCAATGGTGGTAATGGTTTTGTGGGAGGTAGTGTGGGACAAACAGCCGGCGGTGGTGCTGGTGGTGCCTCCGGTGGCGCCTCGGGCAATACCTATGGTGGTGGTGGCGGAGGCAGTTACGTTACCATATTGCGAAATGTATATGATACCGATATAGAAGGTGGTTCCAATGGCCAAGGCAGTATCCATTATGCGGCTATTAGTACGGAGGTTCCAACTTCCAATGCTGTTTGTCCGAGTAGTGTAGTCCTCAATCTAGATGAAGACGGACAAGCAGTAATAGATACCGAACTTCTGTTTGAGGCCCCCTCCTCGATCCCCTGCAATGCCACTACTACTTTGACCTACGTTGATAACAATTTCCCTTTACCTATTGACATGGAACTATTAAACTATACCCTCAACTGCCCGGAAACGCCTGGTCAGGTAGGTGATTTGTTTTATTCTATTTACGCAGAAGATGGGACGATTGCTTCACAATGTAGCACGCCTTTGAGTCTATTTGATAATATTGCCCCGGTGGCTAGCTGCCAAAACATCACACGCTCGCTCAACGAAGATGGTATGCTCTCGCTTACACCGGCTGACATTAATAATGGATCTACAGACAACTGTACCCTTACCAACCTTCAACTATCAAGAAATACCTTTGACTGTACAGATATTGGGAATCATACGGTGACGTTTACGATTTTTGACGCCGCAGGAAATACGGATCAATGTACTGCTACAGTGACGGTCAGAGATCAAACCCCTCCCGTTGCAAGATGCAATCAGACTCCCGTTGATTTCGTGCTCGATCCCAATGTTGATGTGACTATGGTAGATCCAGCAATAGTAGATGGTGGGTCTACCGACAATTGTGATAGTGGCAACTTAATATTCTTTGGCCCCTCTATTGGGTTCTCCTGTGCCGATGTTGGAACGTCGTCCGAAATCTACATGCAAGTAAGGGATCAGTCGGGAAATAACAGCCAACTGTGCGTAGGCTACATCAATATCGTGGATGGAACGCCACCCGTTGCAAGGTGCCAAACGAATCCTCCATTCATTGAGTTAAATTTGAATGACGAACAAACTATTAGCCCCATTATCCTCAATAACGGATCAAGCGATGCCTGTTCTGGTACAGCCTTGCAGTTTAGTGCTTCACAAACCTACTTTGATTGTACTGATATCGGATTCAATAATCTGACGTTGGAGGTACAAGATGAAGCTGGCAACACAGCCACCTGCACCGCTAATTTGTTAGTATTGCCTTCACAAGCTCCTATACTTAACTGTTCTGATCTGGATGTCATATTGGACCTGGATGGTACAGCTACAATTAGTCCTTCCGATGTGATCCTGTCAGATAGCGTAGCTTGTTTCCCCTTAGTCACAAGTTCTCTTTCGCAATATGACTTCAACACCTCGCATATTGGCACTAATACAGTTTCGGCTTTGGCTCAAAACGCTCCAGGATTTATCTACTCTTGTGAGGTGACTGTCAACATCATCGCCAACCCCCTCCCAGTAGAGTGGTTGAGTTTCAGCGGGCAGATCATCCGCCCCAAAGAGGTACAGATTGAATGGTCGACCAGTAGTGAGACGGACAACCACTATTTTGATCTTCAGCACAGCTCAGACGGACGAACGTTCACCACTATTGGCCGGGTATACAGTAGTGCATCCACCTCAACGACCACCAATGCTTACGAGTATGTACACGATCGCCCTCTGAATGGCTGGAATTATTACCGCCTTCAGCAGGTAGATTATTCCGGTAGCAGCAGCTACTCCAATACCATCTCCGTAAAAATAGAAGCGGAGGATGCGCCGGGCATAAGCATTACGCCCAACCCCAGCCGAGACCAAGCCCAATTGTCCTTTGCCCCCTTCTCCACGACCAGTGAACTGATGGTACACAACAGCAATGGGCAAGTCGTAGGTCAGTATGCCATACCTCCAGGAGAGTCCAGCATGTACCTGGATACGAGCATTTTGCCCGCGGGGGTGTATTTCCTCTCTTTACAACAAGGGGCTCAAAGATCGATCCAGCGCCTCGTGAAGATCGATTGATAGAAGGTTCATACAATGGTTGATACAGGAGCAGTTGTGATCTTATCGCAACTGCTTCTCTCATTGCGGCCGATGGGCGAGTTGCTCAGGTGAAAACGATCACGACCTAAACATCTTGCTCAAATTTGATCGGTAGGTTTTTCCTACCGGAATGATATGCTCACCGATGAAGATTCGGTTACCTTCAATTTCATTGATGTGCCTTTTGGCGATGATGAAGGACTTGTGTACCTGGAAGAATTCCTGCGCTGGAAGGAGGCTCAGGATATCAGAGATCTTCTCGCGGACTTGCACTTCATTGGACCTCGTCACTACTTTCACGTAGTTGCCTAAGGCTTCGATGAATAGGATATGATCACGCTTTACTTGAATGAGTTTCTTGTTGGAGCGCAAGAACAGGCCGTCTTCGCTCTTGCTGCTATTGGCGGTTGGAGCTTCCGTTTTGACGGTATCCAACTTATTGATTGCTTTCATGAAGCGCTCAAAGCTGAAGGGCTTCAAGAGGTAGTCTACAATGTTGAGCTCATACCCTTCTAAGGCGTGCTCTTGATAGGCCGTGGTGACGATCACACTGGGCGGGTTCTGCAAGACCCTCAGAAACTCAAAGCCTTTTAGTTTCGGCATGTTCAAATCTAGAAAGACCAGGTCGACCTCATTATGCCGTAGGCACTCCATGGCTTCGATGGCATCATAGCAATGCTGCACCAGCCGGAAATGCGGCAAGGCATCACAATAGCCTTTGATAATGTCGTGGGCGATGTGCTCGTCGTCAACAATGATATACCTTTTCATAGTTGGAGTGCTAGTTTGGCTTCATAAACATCATCCTTTATGGCAGTACGGAAGGTGTGATTGTGCGTATAGGCTAATTCCAGTCGGCGTCTGAGGTTCGTTAGGCCAATACCGCTTTCGCTTTCCTCTTCCAGGTCAAAGTTATTGCTTACGCGAAAGGTCAGCTCGTTATTCTGAGACACCAGCGAGATCTGGACGAAGGCGTTGTTTCTCAATACTTCTACGCCATGCTTAAAGGCGTTCTCCACCAGGATAATAAAGAGCAAGGGGATAATCCTGACATTTTCATCCGCTACATCGACCTCAAACTTGATGTCGATTTCTTTGTGGTAGCGCATCTCGTGGAGTGCGATGTAGTTGCGGATGAAGTCGATTTCTTGCTGCAAAGTAACGCGTTCCTTCTGCCCTTCATACACGCTATAGCGCATCATGTCGGACAGCTTTAGGATCAGCTTTTTGGCTTGCTCGCTGTCTTTGTCCACGAGGCCGTAGAGGTTGTTCAGCATGTTGAAGAAGAAATGCGGATTCACCTGCGACTGTAAGTTGAGCAACTCCGTCTTGGCTTTCTCACTCTTCAGGTTGATCAACAGGCGGATATTGACAAAAAGCCACTGAAAAACGGCAATGATGACCAGGATGAAGTAGATGAATAAGAACTCTACGAAGCCCTCAATCTTCCCCAACTCATCATTGAGCAATACGACCAGCACACCTACCACCGCCAAGGTTAGCCGGAACAGCTGCAGTGCTGAAAATTGTCTCTTCCCGATACGAAAGCTTCTATTCATACCTCAATATTACCCAATTCGCAGGCCGCAGGCAACTAAGTTGACAAACGCCCTTCGTAACGGAATAAAGGTACCCGCTTCTGTGATGAACCGCCTTGTCACCGCTCACCGTATTTACACCCCACTAAGCGTCCAGTACATCCCACTTACTTGCCACCGCTACACCTCGATGATAGGTTTGCAGCCAATCAATTATCGAGGAATCTTATGAAGCTCACGATCACGGATTTAAGCAAGACGTATGATAACGGTGTACAAGCCCTGCAGAATGTCTCTTTAGAAATCTCCAAAGGCATGTTCGGGCTACTAGGCCCCAACGGAGCTGGCAAATCTACCCTGATGCGCACCATTGCCACCCTCCAGGATGCCGATGGCGGCAGCATCTTCTTGGACGACCTAGATGTACAAGCGCAGAAGCATCCGGTGCGGAAAGTGCTGGGTTATCTGCCGCAGCAGTTTGGTGTTTATCCGAAGATGACGGCAGAATTCCTACTCCATCACTTTGCGGTGCTGAAGGGCATCACCAATAAAAGCGACCGTAAGGAGATCGTGAATGCACTGCTTCACAAAACCAATCTGTATGAGGTGCGGAAGCGAAAGCTGGGCGGTTTTTCCGGAGGAATGAAACAACGTTTCGGCATCGCCCAAGCCTTACTGAACAGCCCTACCCTACTGATCATTGATGAACCTACCGCCGGCTTAGACCCCAAGGAGCGCAATCGCTTCTACAACCTGCTGGGTGAAATAGCCGAGGATGCCATCGTGATTCTATCTACCCACATTGTCGACGATATCAAAGAGCTCTGTACCCAGATGGCCATCATCAACAAAGGCAAGGTGGTGCTGCAAGGAAACCCGCTGCAACTGATCGAACAGCTGAATGGAAAGGTGTATCAGAAATCGATCCAACGGACCGAAGTAGCTGCGTACAAGAAGGCCTACCAGGTCGTCAATGACAAGCTCTTCCTGGGTAAGCCGATCATCCAAATCATAAGTGAGGAAAACCCAGGAAACGGCTTTACCGCGGTAGAAGCCACTTTGGAAGAGGTCTATTTTTCACAAATCAACAACTAAGCACCATGTGGTACGAAATATTCAAATTTGAACTGGGGTATAGAATCCGACGCCCGGAGGCCTATGTGTTCTTTGCCTTTCTCTTCCTATTCTCTATTATGGGGGTGGACTTCATCTTTCAAGGCGTAGAAATTGGGCTCATGAAAAAGAACGCCCCCATGGTGATTGCCAAAACCATGGGTGCCATTACCGGCCTGTGTATGGTCATGGTATCGATGGTCATGGGGGTGCCGGTCTTGCGCGATTATCAGTACAATACAGAAGCCCTGTTGTTTGTAAATCCCATCACCAAGCGGGATTATTTGCTGGGGCGCTTCTTAGGCTCCTTTACCGTTTTATTGCTCATCTTCAGTGGCTTACCCTTGGGCATGATGCTGGGCTCCCAAATGTCGTGGCACCCGGAGGAGGACATGCTGGCCTTTAATGTCCTATCCTATCTGCAAACGTTCGGCGTAGTGGTTTTGCCGACCTTACTTTTTGGCGCTGCCGTATTCTTTGTTACCGGCATGCTGAGTAAAAAGCTCCTGGTGGTCTATACGCAAGGGGTGGTCTTGTTTGTGATCTTTCTATTGACCAAAGCCATCACCAATGAATACTTACAAGGGCTATTGGATCCCTTTTCCTTGACGACCTTGACGCAGTTCGCTAAAGGATTTACGCCTGTGGAGCTTAATAACGTGCCTATTAGTCTGACGGGGATTCTCCTGCACAGCACACTCTTCTGGCTAGCGCTTGGAAGCCTGATTTTCGTGTACGGCTATCGGCGGTTTTCCTTTAGCGCCTTAGCGAGCCAACCTGCAGGAAAGACGAAGATCGACCTAAGCGTAGCGGAAACAGCGCCGCTCGCAGATCTAAAGATCCCAGTAGCTCTGGTACAAGACAGCTTCCAGGCGCAATGCATTCAGCTGTTGGAGCTGAGTAAGTACTATACCTTATCGCTGTTGAAGGAAACCTCCTTTTGGGCCATTGCCATCTGCGGAATCATCATCATCTTGATCAACTCGGTGAATCTGGGCACTGTATTTGGCGTAGATAGCTATCCTAAAACCTACTTTATCATTGCCGAACTGCAAGAGATGTCGATGTTCTTTTTCATCATCATTCTGCTGTTCTATTCTGGCGAACTGGTCTGGAAAGAACGCGACATCCAGCAATATGTACTGAACGATGCTACCCCCATCCATGATCTGACCAGCCTGGCGAGTAAGTTCATCGCGCTGGTGAATATCTATATCGTATTGATGCTGACCTTGATGCTCTCGGGCATCGCCTTTCAGCTTTACAGTGGGTATTATGATTTTCAACTCGGTCTCTATTGCTCCGGCTTTTTTGTGGAGATCCTTCCGTATTTGATGCTCTACACCTTGGCGGCCTTCTTCTTCCAGGTAGTGAGCAAGAACAAGTTTATTGGCATCTTTTTGACCTTGGTCTTCTTCATCGTCAATATTGCTACGGAGTTCTTGGGCTTTAATCACAGCCTCTACAAGTTTGGCGGCAAGCCGCTGGGCGTGTACTCTGAGATGAATGGCTATGGGCATTTCTTAGCCCCCTACCTGTGGATCAAATCCTACTGGATGGTGTTTGGGCTACTGCTTTTGGTGTTGAGTGCGGTATTGATTCACCGAGGAACAGCCACTACCCTATGGAGGCGGATAAAGGGTATGCGGCATAGAATCACCCCACCGCTACGGTACACCGTGGTATCCTTGCTCTCACTCTTCTTGCTACTCGGAAGCTATATCTTCTACAACACCAACATCCTCAACACCTACTGGACCAATGCCCAGGAGCAAGTCTTTAGGGTGCGCTATGAACAGGAACTGAAGCCATTGGAATACTTCCCGCAGCCAAAGATCACAGCCGTGCAACTTGATCTGGAGTTGTATCCGGAAGAGCGGAGTTATATCCTGGAAGGAACCTATACCTTAACCAATACCACCGACAGCCCCATTCAAGAAGTGCATATTCAGAAGCGCATCGCTTCTCATCTCGAGCTCACCGATGTGGTATTTGAAGGCGGAGCCACCGTGGACCATCGATACGCGGAGTTTGACTACACCATTTACCAACTCCTGCAACCCTTGGAAGTGGGCGATTTTATCCGCATGGACTTCAAGCAGACCTACTATCCCAAGGGCTTTGAAGAGGATAATAGCGATGTGCAGCTGGTGTACAATGGCACCTTCTTCAACAATACCCTATTCCCCAGCTTGGGCTACAACAACAAGTACGAGCTGCAGGATGAGGATGAACGCGCTGTATATGACCTACCGGAAAGAGCAGACAAAGCCAAAATCGACAACCCCAACGAACTGGTCAATGCCCGATCGGGCGGCGACTCCGATGGCCTGACGCTCGACATCAGCATCGGCACCAGCAAAGAGCAGACGGCCGTCACCTCCGGGCAACTCATCAAGCAATGGACGGACCAGGACCGCAACTACTTTCATTACCAAACAGCGGGCCCTATTATCAACTTCTACTCCATTGTCTCTGCGGAGTACGAAGTACAAAGAGACCGCTGGGCGTTTGATGACAGCACAACCGAAGAAGTAGAGCTAGCCATCTACTACCACGAAGGCCACGAGTATAATATCGATAGAATGATGGAGGGCATGAAGGCCTCTTTGAGCTACTACAGCGAGCATTTCAGCCCCTACCAATATCAGCAGCTGAGCATTATGGAGTTTCCTCGTTATGCCTCCTTTGCCCAGTCCTTCCCCGCCGCTATTCCCTTCTCAGAGTCCTTAGGCTTCGTCCTGGATATCGATGATGAAACCGATGTAGACATGGCCTTCTTTGTGACGGCCCACGAAGTGGCACACCAATGGTTTGGCATGCAAGTAGAAGGTGCTAATGTACAAGGCCGAAATTTCATCTTGGAAACCTTGTCGCAATACGGAGCTTTGATGGTTTTGAAGTCCGCCTACCCGCAAGAGAAAGTCGATCAGTTCTTAGAGCTGCAAAAGGATATCTACGAGAAAGAGCGCCGGAAAGCCACCTCCGAACCTTCTTTGGCCCTGGTGGAGAACGAGGACTTTGTGCACTACAATAAGGGAGCGATCAACATGTATCGGTTACAGCAACTGATTGGCGAAGAGCGCGTCAACCGTGCCTTGCAGCGCTTCATCACCGATTGGAGGAATTATCAGGGAGAGATTAAATCTACTACTCGACGTTACCCTACTTCTAATGATCTACTGGAGTACTTCCGGGCGGAGACGCCGGAGGATTTGCAGGGGGTGGTTTTTGAGTTGTTTGAGGGGTGATGGGGGTGGGGGGGTGGTTAGATGATAAACACTACTCTGGTTAGTGCGATCGGTCAAGGCGCGAGGTTGGTCGCACTAGCTAAGTTAGCGGCTGCACTAGTCTATTTTATCCATCCGCTTCATAACATTGCTCATGGTCAAATAAGGATGTGGAGTATACCCTCTTATACTAGGAACTGTCATGATGTACTTAGTTACTTATTTTCACATTCGTCTTATTATTAAAGTGGTTAGAGATCCGGTTAATTAAAGAGTCTATGTTTTCGCTTCTGTACAACTCTTTTAATAGTCCGTGGCGATTTAAGCAGCCATCC